>Ga0272442_10012280_pt1 | contig 10362 bp, 6 predicted proteins | sample SSMForm2O_FD_200262 | JGI IMG/M metagenome (GOLD analysis project Ga0272442, IMG submission 200262) | Marine sediment archaeal communities from Little Sippewissett salt marsh, Falmouth, MA, United States - SSM-Form-2O | ecosystem: Environmental > Aquatic > Marine > Wetlands > Sediment ... | reverse complement strand
ATTAAAATGGCAAATTTGTACTTCCCGGGGTAGGCGTTGCAGGTCTAACTCACTTCTTGGGGGATATATGATAACAATGCCCATAGAGAGAGGGATTGAGGCATTGTCATCAGCGTGATGTATTTTTTATTCAGGCCTTTGGAATTATCTCGTCAATCCTCAGCACGTTTCTTGCCGTTTCCGTTGCCGAGACCAGGGCCAGTTTCTTTACTGTTGCGGAATCGTATACCTTCGGCCCCTTATCCGTTACCTTTCTGGAGATGTCTATCCTTGCCTCCACACCCCTTGAGTAGGCGTTTCTCATCTCTACCATCGCATCGATGGTTTTCATGCCCGCGTTTCTTGCCAGGGTTTCAGGGATCCTTTCCAGGGCTTCGGCATAAGCCAGGACTGCCAGCTGTTTTTTGCCTTTCTGGGTTGCCGCAAAGATCCTGACCATGTGGGCAAGTTCAAACTCAATTGCGCCTCCCCCGTTTACTATTTCCCTGTTTTTTAGCAGGAATGCCGCGTTGTTGAGTGCATCGTCCACGGCTTCTTCTACCTTGTCCAGGCCGTACCTTGCCGGGTCCCAGATGAGGATTGTGGAAATCGGCTTTCCCTTCACGGTTATGAAGACAAAGTTCTCCCTGTTCCGCTTTTCAAGCCTTATCCTGTCCGCTCTTCCCAGGTGCCGCGGGCGGATTTCGTCATTCTTGCTCATCAGAGTCGTCCCCACGGCTTCAGCAAGCTTTTCCAGGTCCTTCATCTTCAGCTTTTTGAAAGCCAGTATATTGCTGTCCCGAAGGAGGGTCTCGATATAGGGGTCGATATCTCCTTCGCAAAAGAGGACGTTTGCCCCTGAGTTAATGATTTTTTCCGCAAATGCCCTGCAAATCTCCTTTTTCCTTTCCTCGAACATGAGGGCTGTTTGAACGGAATCCATTCTCAGGTTGTGCTGGGGGTTGAGGTATTCGCTTTTTATCTTGAGGTCGTAATTTATTATGAGCACAGCCGGGTTTTCGAAATCCTTTGGCATATCCACCCTTGCCGGGTTTTCGTCCATTATCAGGCCTTCCAGGGCTTCGATCCCCGGGCCTCCTACCTTTTTGAGTATCTTCACGTTTCTATTGAGGTCCAGGCGGCCTTCCCTGGTTTCGTTCAGGTGTTCGATCACCCTGAGTACGATCTCAGTGATCGTCTCTGCCTGCTGCCTTTCCACTCCTTTTCCGGTTGCAGAACACATAATCGTTGTTTTGACGTCTTCTTCCCCTGCCTTCTTGATGCCGTACTGGAGCATCTCGTAAGCCTTTCTCAGGGCAAGGTCGTAACCTTCGATTACGGTTGTTGGGTGGACGCCCGCTCTTATGAGTTTGATTGCGTTTTTAATCAGGTTGCTTGCCAGGATCACTGCGGTTTTCGTGCCGTCCCCGCAAGCCTTGTCCATGGATTCCGCAAGCTTCTTGAGAGACGTGACAATCGGATGGAGGACATCCATCTCCTTTAAGATCACTTTCCCGTCGTTTGTCACGAACACTTCATTGACCGGGTTTATTACCATCTTGTTCATCCCCTTCGGACCCAGGGATGACGCAAGAAGCTCGTCGATTTCCGTAGCCGCCCTTTCGAGCTGGTCGATCAGCCCCTCTTCTTTTACCGGTTCGTTAATTTGAATCTTGTCTCTTATTGTTCGGGCCAATTTTGCCATTCCGTCCCGGCTTTCAAGATCAGTTCCGTCAGGTGTTTTTAGTTCGCTTGCCATGTTTTTTTCCCAAGATAGCGTTACTTTGAATCCTGATCTGTTGAGAGCTATGCAGTTTTTCCCCGCAGAGCTTTATTAAGCCTGCAGGGAAATTTTCCGGTCTCAGTGACAACCGGATTTTTGAAATATTTTCTCTGGAAGTTTCCGTCCTGATGTTCTACGGAGGTTTTAGGACTCGTTTTTTGTCCTGATGTTCTACGGAGGTTTTTCTTGAATCCATTCGTTTTTTAGAGGAGGTTTTTTGAATCCATTCGTTTTTTAGAGGAGGTTTTTTGAATCCATTCGTTTTTTAGAGGAGGGTTTGTTGGATTTGCTTAGGACCCGCAGCGAAATAAACTATGCAACATATCATTCAATTAGAACTTTGATTGGTGCTCTTGATATTGAAAATCAAAATCTCAAATCTGAAATCTGCATAGGTTATTCTGCGACGAGTCCTTACCGGCGCTTATGGGAGTTTTTATGCTGGAGGTTCTTGCCGGTATTTGTGATTTCTAATCTTTATTGTATCAGGGCGTATTTATTTTCCTGAGAAGCGTCTGTAAACGCATGATCAGCTGTTTCTGTTTTTTAGTCTCAGACTTATTTTTCTTTTCGAGTTTCAGAATGTCTGTTGATGAGGAATGTTTCTGGACACTCCTGAGATAAGTGAAATGGTCTTCCATTGTTTGGCTAATTTCGGAAGGCAGCTCCGTGCCCATGGTAAATGTTTCTTCCACATATGCGGAATCGAAATTGAGTTCATAGCTTGTCGGGTCCGCTTCAATATCCGAATACCGGAAGAGAGCCCTCTGAGATGAGTGGCTTGGTTCCTGTAAATGAGAGACAGGAATGCGTACAGGAATCGGATTGATAGTTTTTTCTTCAGGTTCGGGTTTTCTCTGGTATCTCATTTCCAGTTTCACCTCTTTCCTAAAGGGGTTATGAAGGTTCTCCACCATTTTCTGCAAAGATTTGCACACATTTTCGTTTTTATTCGTTTTTCGACCGTTTTGGAGTTCGCCTGCACTTTTTTTGGACACACATAAGGCTGCAGGAAACAGCGGGAACCTTATCATTGAAATGGAATGGAGAAAGGGAGGGATAAACCCCGGCCTTTCTCAAAGCAAGTTGAAACTTGCTTTTTTCAGGAAGCTATCATTCTTCGGTTTATCCGATGATGTTCTTGTAGATCTCCGGCCCCTTCTCTGCCACGGTGTAGGTCTGGGCAGTGATGGAGTTCGTAGGTCCTTTCGGCGGCACTTCGCAACCGGTAGAGATTACATACTTGGACTGCATGCCGTTTTCCTTGAGGGTGGTCAGGACGCTCTCCTGAAGGGCAATGGTGTCGTTCCTGATCTTCTCGAGTCCTGCAGGACTGTTGTCCAGGAAGAGGATTGGGCTGACTTCCCCACCGAACATGACATCCTTGCCGTAGTTCTCAATGAGGTACTTGTGGTCTTTGGACCCCTTGTCTGCCTCATCCGGATAGTAGGTGTAGCTGTAGTAGTCCGTGCCCCATTCGCCGATGAGTTCCCAGTGCGGAACGTCGGCACAGTTGTGGACGACCATTGGCATGTTGTATTCCTTGTAGAGCGGGGCGAATACGTCCTTCATGATCTTACCTTCGGTCCTCATGTATTCGTCTGCACCAAGGATGACATTGTTTGTCCAGAGGTTTACCAGACAGAGGTTGTCGGGCTGGGCTTCCTCGAACATCATCTTTGCTAGTTCCTTGCAGTACTCGGTGGTCTTATTAAGGGCTTTGAGGACAACATCCGGGTTGGTCTTGAGGTCGGAAAGCACACGGGTTGCTCCCATGATCTGGGTCAGGGCTACCATCGGGCCTTCGAAGAGGGCGGTGTTGAGTGCATTCTGTTCGCTGAGCTTCTTGGTTGCGATTTTGTTGCCCTGGACCAGGTTGTAGCCACGGGTTCCTTCCTTGATTTCGGGGACTTCCATAGCTTCGTAGTCTTCAAGGTGGCCGGTTGCTGCGGGGGTGTCCTCTTCAGGGAACCTTACTTCCGCGCCAAAGTCCTTTGCGGCTATACAAAGGTCAGTCAGGCCTACGAAGTTGTCAATGTGGAAGTACTTGGTACCGGCGGCGACACAGTCTGCAAACTTCTCTGCGTTTGTGGTGTAGTCTATGTAGGAGCAGGGTACGAACTTCCTGGAGAGACCACAGACGAGAGGAGCGACCGGAAGCCTGTCTACCTTCTTGTCCTGGTAGGCTGCAAAGAACCTTTCCTTCTTGGTAATTGTTTCGTTGAACTTGGGGATGACAGTGTCGTGTTCCTCGATGATCTTTTCTGCGGTTATGCGGCCGATGTCGATAATTTCCTTTGTTCCCTTCTGTGCCAGGATTTCCTTGTACTTCATCTTGCTTTCTGAGATTGAGGAGTCGCTCCAGGCATCGGCAGGAAGCTGGTCTACAAGGGAGGTCATGGTTTCGACTGCTGCACTTGCATCGAGGGCCGTTCCGTCTGCACCTACGGAGCTTGCAAAGGCTTCGGAGATCGGGGCACCGCCGACCATTACTACCATGGAATCCCTGATTCCTTCTTCCTGAAGCTGCTCGATAACTGTTTCCATGCCGCCCATGGTGGTGGTCATCAGGGTGCTCATGGAAATGCCGGATGCATGATTTTCCTTTGCAGTTTCTGCAAACTTGTTAAGGGGTACGTCGTTGCCCAGGTCAATCATGTTGAAACCTGCTGCAGTCATCATGGTCTTGACAAGGTTCTTACCTATGTCGTGCACATCCCCTTCAACAGTACCGATGATAACGTTCCTGGGGGTGGCGCTGGTGTCTGCATTCAGGTAGGGGGTGAGGATGTCCATTCCAGCGTACATTGCATCGGCTGCGAGCAGAAGACTTGGTACGAAGGCTTCCCCTCTTTCGTACATGTCGCTGATGATCTTCATACCCTTTGAAAGCCCGTCGACGATAGCTTCGTATGCGTCTACTCCTTCATCGAGGGCCTTCTGTGCAAGCTCTTCTGCAATGTCGTCGTCGCCTTCGACCACAGCGTCCGCTAAACCGTTTAAAATGTCTTCTTTTGCCATTGAAAATCTCCTTTTTTTGTGAAGGATCCAAACAGCCAGTCATCTGCCTGTTTTTCCGGATCTTAATCCTTGATTTTTTTTACTGCATTTAGATCCTTTAACGGGTTCCACAGCCCGTCAAATCCCTAAATCCACTAATATACTCCTTAAATCCACGAAATAATCATTAATCTGATAAAATCCGTTTTTCTTTCTCCTGCATTGCAGGATTCGGGAGTTTTCCTTAGCCTGGGGCCTTGTATCCAAACTCCAACGAAGATTAATGACTACCATATTTACAGATATTTCCTAAAATATATAGCTTAACCGACCTCTCTTTTTATAAATATGCTAATATTTCCCCTCTTTAAAAAAAATGCTTTTCTTTTAATTTTGGGGCTGCTTGTTTTTTGTTGTATCTGCCTTTCTTGTACCCTGGGGCATTTTTCATTTCCCCGCGTGTTCATGTTTGAAGCACTTTTTGGAGGCCGGGTGATTTTTGGCTGGGTTGACAAAAAATATTTAACCCAAAAATAAACGAATCTTTCAAAAAGGTTAGTTTTTCGAAAAACAGGGTATATTGAAAAAATGAGGTCATTGAAAAAATGAGGGTATTGAAATAACGTGGCTATTGAAAAACGAGGACATTGATCAAAAATATTTTTCAGGGGACTTAGATGCGGGACATTTTTTTATTCTTTTCATGTGTAACCCCACTTGCGAATCGAATGCAGTCTCCTGAGTTTCATACTCAGCTTGTTATAAGTTGAAACCTTATATATTATCAATTGTTTTTATAATTTTTGATTTTATTCTTCCCATGGTGATTTAAATATTATATCAATAGTTTCTATATTATATCAATCTTCTTTGATATGGTCCTTATGATCAAGATTTAAATATTATACTTGCAATATAAGCTCTCGTACGTTGTTTGGAAGTATTTTCCCATTTTATAAAAAACTAATGTTCAATCCAGATTTGCGCTTGAATTGCAGAAACGGGTCAATAGTTATTATTTATATAGTGGACTACTATGCGACACTTTGCAGGTCTTTCGCAAAATCCGGAATTTCTATCTCGTAGGCTATACAGGATTGGGGATTAATTCCTGAAAGTAGCTACCGGAATAAAGCAGTATGTAGTTGGAGGCTAATGTATATGAGTTCCCTGATAGATTTGATTTTCTTTTCTGAAAAAAGAAAAAATATCCTGATCATGTTAGCAAGCGGGCCCAAGGATATTGATGAGATAAAAGACACCCTCAATGTTAAGGCCTGTGCGGTAATGCCCCAGATAAAAAAATTGAAGGATATGGACATTATCGAGCAGAGAGGAAACATCTACGAACTCTCGGATATCGGAGAAGTGATCGTCGAAAAGATGTTCCCTCTGACCTCTCTTCTGGATGTTTTTGATGGAAACAAAGATTACTGGTCAAAACATGACAGAACCCCGATCCCAGGGCATTTGATTAAGAAGATGGATATGTTAGGAAGGTGTACCCTGGAAGAACCCGACCTGGATCATCTCTTTGAGTTCCCGAAAGATTTGCTTGACAGCGTGTATAGATCAAAGACTCTCAAGTCCTTTTATTCTTTCTTTTGCCCGGATTGCCCTTCTATCCAGGCTACCTGTGCAAATAACGGGGCTGAAGTGCATCTTATCCTTGACGAAAAGGTCTATAACAGGTTGAAAAACGATTTTGAGGACGAACATAATGTCCTGCTTGAAAATAAGGTTTCTCTCTATATCTATTCCGGGGAAGTAAAACTTTCATCTTTCATGGTTACTGATGATTTCATGATGCTGAAACTTTTTGGAAAGGATGGGGAATTCGACCACAGGAAGATCATGAGTTTCAACCCCAGTGCCCTTGAGTGGTGTGACGAACTTGCCCAGTATTACATCGAGCACTCCGACAAAATCAATTGAAAAGTAAATTAAAATAGGAAGTCTCCGGGAACTTCTCAAAATGGGGGATTCAGGTCCCGGGGGCCTGTTCCCGAATCCATTCTTTTATGGGTCATTTTTCTCAACACGAGGCGGACACGAAATTTATATTTTTTTCTTCTGTTTTTTCACACTTTTTTAATGTGCCTGGTGTTCATGTTCATGTTCATGTTCATGTTCATGATGTTCATGTTCATGATGCTCATGTTCATGTTCATGTTCATGATGTTCATGTTCATGATGTTCGTGCTTGTGTTCGTGTTCCACTTTCTTTACGTTAATGTTCTCCTGTTCGAAAAATTCCTTTATCGTGTTGTTTACGGTGGCAGTCAAGTCCTCTTTTTTGACGTTTGAAACCGCAGAGAGGATCTTGAAAGTAGGTTTTGCACCGGCTTTTGATTCCATGATCTCTTCCTGGGGGTCTTCGTAATAAATGGTTACGCTTTGCTTAACGGTTTCTCTCCCGTTATCCAGAAAGAGCTTGATGTGTCCCATGAATTCAGGGTTGAGTTCCAGGACTTTTCCTTTGATCTTATTCATGAAATCGGTGGTAAGCCTCCTGGCTTCTTCCGCGCCAATGTCTTCTTTTCCGATTTCATATTCCGTAGCATAGGTCCCAACACCCGAAGCTTCGATGGAGCTTTCGACTTCCCTGACTTCGGCAGGGGCTTCTATTTCACATGCTTCGGATACTTCGGCCTTTTTGGCTTCTTCGGCTTTGCCGGTTCCAACAGCTGCTTCGGATACTTCGGTTTTCGGGCTTGCCTCTTCGGGTGCGGCTCTTGATGCAGCTTCTCCTTCCGTAATTCCCGGAATAAGCATTTCCATAAGGTCCAGGAATTTTTCATCCATTGCTTTTCCGGAAACCAGGACCACTTTTGCTTTCGGATTCAGCTGCTGGACTGAAGCTTCAAGGATCGGGAGCTGGATTGGCTTGATAATATCCGTCTTATTGATCCCGAGGATCTCAGCATCGATGATCTGGCGCATGGAGAAGTTTTTAGCTTCCTTCATCAGGTGTTTGAAGCGGCTCCCGTCGATCAGGGTGACAAGGGGGGCTACGGTTACAGCCTCTCCCAGGTTCATAAGTTCGATGTCTTCCTTAATTACATGGGGGAAAGCAATTCCTGTGGGTTCTACCAGGAGGATATCGGGATTGTATTCTTTTGCAAGAAGGGTCACGGTTGTCTTCATGCTCACTTTCAGGGTACAGCAGATGCATCCGTTGGTGATTTCCTTGGAATCGAATCCGAACCTGTTGATCACGTCCCCGTCAATTCCGACTTCCCCGATCTCGTTTACTATAATAGCTACACGTTTTCCCTTATCTGCGAGATATTTCCCCATATTGATGATGGTGGTGGTTTTCCCGCTTCCCAGGAAACCTCCTACCACAATAACCTGCATTTTGTTTGCCTCCATTTTTTATTCGTTTTACCTGTAGTAATTCTTTTTAGTTCCAATAAGTTTTTCTTAGTATTTAATAAGCTTTTTTTAGCCTTTGCTTAATTTTCTGCAACTGTTAGGTTTTCCCACTTGAACCTGTCTTCAGGGCAGGCATGGAGGCAGCGCTGGCAGTTTGCTCCGTCGCATAGGTCGGTCCTTATCCTTACGACTCCATCTTCTTCCATCCTCAGGGCGCCGTTCGGGCAGACTTTTACGCATTTGTGGCAGCCTTCGCAGCCCTCAATTACCATGGTAAGGTATGTCCCGACTTTATCAAGCACATTCAGGCCTTCTTCTCCCAGTTCGGGGATGTCCCTCTCGACCTGCCTGTCGATTTTCAGGATGGAGGATGGTTCGTCAATCATGGGGAGTTTTTTCTTTTTCAGGAACTTCTTGTGCATTTTGAACATCATGCCCTCGTTCCAGTAAGCAAGTTCCAGCATATAGGCTTCCTTAAAAGCTTCCGAGGTTGCAAACATCACATGGGTCCCCACAATCTCCTTTGCAATATTCTGGAGTTCCCAGAGCCTGTCTTCCGAGAGCAGGATTTCCCGGGCCACGGTCAGGGAGGTGTTTCCGATCTGGGAAACGTATCCTGCATTGTAGGGGATCATGCCCACCTGGTGGGCTTTTGAGGCATCCATATATGTCCCGGCGGCTCCGGACATGTGGGAAATTTTAAGGTCTTCCATCTCGATACCGGCTTCGGCGCAGAGGGTAATATGCCCTGCCCTTATCGCTCCGATGGCTCTTCCGGCTTCGAGCAGGTCTTTTTCCGTGAACTTTATCCCGTCCTGGAGGTAGATGACTTTGTCAGGGGTCAGGATCTTCGGGAGCGTGATCATTTTGTTCCGCATTCCCGCTTCTATTAGTGCGATAACTCCGGTTCCGGTGATGCCCTTTGCTTTTACCTCGCCTTTTTCCACCACTTCTCCTGTCTTCGGGTCCACAAGGTCTCCTTTTACGGTGCTCATTTCCTTGTCCAGGACATAACAGCGGATATTTTCCCCTTCGAACTCAACATCGGAGATTGTGTGGGGGGATGCAATGGACCCGTACTCAATTTCCTGCCCTTCCAGGGCAGGGCCTGCAGCTGCCGATCCCGTGTAGATGACCCCGTTTGCCTTCAGGGCCATTTCCGCATTTGTTCCGTAGTCGGTTGCGATTGCGATTTCGTCTCTCTCAAGCATTCCTGATTTCTCAATGAGAGCCAGGGCGTCGGCTCCCACCTCGTGCTTGATTGCAGGGGGGACATAGAGTTTGCAGTTCCCGAATTCTTCGAAGCCTTTGATCTCGGCAAGGGAAATGATTCGGGCGTCCCGGTTCTGTTCTTCAATGTGGTATTTCTGTTTCTTGCGCTCTCCTGCGTATGCAAGGTCTTCGATGGGAATTTCCTGAAAGATGGACAGCTGGATGGGGTTTCCACAGATTGAGAATTTTTCCAGCTCTTCAGGCTTTACTTCCAGTTCCTCAAGGATATGTTTGACCGCTGTTGCGGAGAGGTCATGGGCTTTATCCAGCCCGTAGTGGATTGCAAAATCAAGGTGGTCCATCACGTTTGCGCCCGGCAGGGGGTTTCGCAGGGTTATGACGGTTTTTATAATCGTTTCACTTTCCAGGTCAATTTTCTGTGCCCTGAAACCACTGGTTCCAAGGTCGATTGCAACGCCAGTTCTCATATTTTAACCTCCTCCTGAAAAAATCTGAGACATTATCTGTTGAATGCGCCTCAAGCATTCTTGAATTCTTTTAATAAATTTGAGTAAGTGTAATTCTGAATTAATTTTCCCCTCGTGAGCTATATCTAAGTCATTTGCCTGGTTGGGTAGCCTTCAATGGCTGTAATTTAGGGCACCCTAATTCGGAATTTCTGTCCTTGCCAATATTCCAAAAAAAATCATAAAAATCCGGACAATGGTTTCCGGAGCCTGAATTTTGCTCCGGAACCTGTCCGTAAAAAAATAAAAGAAAATGGTTTTGCCGTTTCAGGCGTAGTATTCGTTTCTTGCTGTGACCAGGGCCTTGACATTCTCGAGTGGGGTCATGGGTGCAATTCCACAGCCCGGGGCGAGCACATCAATGCCGTCTGCAATGGCCTGCTTGCCTTCGGTGACGATCTTGTCAACAGGTCCTGGCAGGAGAGTGAATGGACTGGAAATGTTTCCGATGAGCGTTGCCCTGCCTCCCAGGATTTCCTTTGC
>Ga0272442_10012279_pt1 | contig 10362 bp, 12 predicted proteins | sample SSMForm2O_FD_200262 | JGI IMG/M metagenome (GOLD analysis project Ga0272442, IMG submission 200262) | Marine sediment archaeal communities from Little Sippewissett salt marsh, Falmouth, MA, United States - SSM-Form-2O | ecosystem: Environmental > Aquatic > Marine > Wetlands > Sediment ... | reverse complement strand
TTCGCATAATGATGAAGAATAAGGCTTTTTCCGGGGCCCGAAAGCTGCTTTTGGATCTCAGGAGCACGCGGGCGGCGTCGGCTGAGGATCTGTGGAATCTCGCCGGGTGCGAGCGCGCCCTGGGAAAGAAAAAAGAGTCACAGAAGCTGTATCGCAAACTCGCGCTCGATTATGCGCACCTTGATGAGGGCGAAAGAGCGATGAGGGCGCTTGCCGCAGATGGCGTGGATCCGGGTCATGCATGGCGGCTTGAAAGGGCCCGCGTGCTCATGAGGCACAGGAAGTTCGATGAGGCCGAGGCCGTGATCGGACAGGTACTTGAAAGCGGCGCCCCGGCGGGCCTCAAATACACGGCGCACTATCTTGAAGCCATGAACGTTTTTAAAAGAAGGCACAGGTATACTGAGGCAGCTGAAAAGTTCAGGCTCCTGTCGCGTAAGAAAGGCAGGTACCGCACAGAGGCCGCATTTCTCAGCGCACGGTCCATTGCAAGGGCTGGAGACAATGCATCCGCTGTCAGGGAGCTGAAAAGCATTGCAAGGCGCTACCGGCGTTCGCCCTATGCATGCAGGAGCCTGAATTTTGCTTCGAGGCTGCTGTTGTCCGACGGGAATTTTAATGGCGCATACGAGGAGGCACGCCGCGCTTACCGCTCCTACTGCAGAGATGCCGGGGAACGGCACGCCGCAGCCTGGGTGGCCGGGTTCAGTCTCTTAAGGGGCAACAAACCGCTGAAGGCTGCATACTGGCTAAAAAAAGCGGTCGGTCTGTCCAGTCAAGGCATGGACTCGAGGAGAAACACCTACTGGCTCGCCATGGCGCTTTCTTCGGACAGTGAAAGCGATGCAGGCCGACGCATGCTCGAGGAGATGGCGCTGAAAAAAGCTGCCGGGTATTACGGTATGCTTGCCCTGAACCGTATGAAGGCTGCCGGCAGGGACGTTGTGCCGCCGGCGGGTATTGCAGCGTCTGAGCCGGAGGATGAACTTCCGCAAAATCCGCTCGAATGGCCCGATACAGTTGAAGAACCGGTGCGGCTGCTTGCGGCCGCCGGCAGGATTGAGGATGCGGCACGCGAAATACGGTCCTCAAGAAACTGGATCCGGAAAAACACCGGGCGGGCAAAGCTTTACACCCGCATACTGATGAGGTTGAACAGGTTCGCCGTGGCCAGGAAACTCTGCCTGCCGTACGCACGGGCGCCACGATGGCCCGTGCAGGATGATAAAATCTGGGCGTGGCGGTGCAGTTTCCCGCAGGCCTACGCCGATTATGTACAAACCGCGGCCGGGAAGACGGGAACAAGTCCACTGCTTCTGTACTCGGTAATGGCGCGTGAGAGTGCGTTTGTGCCCGGCGTGGTCTCAAGGGCGGGGGCCCGGGGCCTTTTCCAGCTCATGCCTTTTAACGAAACCGCGGCGGCCGGGGCCCTGGGGCTTGAAACTGATGACGATGGCGCCCTTTCTGCGCGTGACAACGTGCTGGCGGGCGCATGGCAGCTGAAAAATCTTGAAAATGAATTCAACGGCAGCATTGTCCACACGCTGGCCGCCTACAATGCCGGCCGCAGCCCGGTTCATGAATGGATAAAAAGATTCGGACCGGTCCAGACCGACGTGTTCGTGGAGATGATTCCGTACACCGAGACAAGAAACTACGTTCGAAGGGTCATAGCACAGCTGGCTGCATACGGGCTTCTTTATGGAGATGAGGCTGAACACTTTGTAAGGATATCGGGTCTTAAATAGTGCTTTGAACACGGGCACCGTATTATAGTAGTATCTTCTTAAACGGAGTAACAGTCATGACGGAGCATATCTGGGCCCCCTGGCGAATGGAATACATCAAGAGCGAGAAAGAAAAGGAATGCCTTTTCTGCCGCGTGCTGAAGCAGGGGCCCGACATGTACAGGTCCAACCTGGTGCTGATAGAGGAGAAGCACGCGTTCGTCATGCTGAACAGATATCCATACACTTCGGGCGCCGTCATGATCGTGCCCAGGACCCACGTAAGTGATTTCATGGACCTGGGAAGAGATGAATATTCAGCTTTGTGGCTCCTCGTGCGCAGGAGCGTGCGCGCGCTTCAGGAGGCAGTGAATCCGCAGGGCGTAAACATCGGCGTGAACCTCGGAGAGCCCGCGGGCGCGGGAATCAAGGAACACGTTCACGTGCACCTCGTGCCCAGGTGGGTTGGAGATACGAATTTCATGTCATGCATAGCAGACCTTCGCGTAATGCCGGAGTACCTGTATGAAACACTCGATACGCTCATGCCGCATTTCGTAAAGATCGTGGAACAGGAAGAAGAATGAAAAAGAAGGAAAAATCATCAGGACGGAAAAATTCATCCAGTAGCAAAAGTAAACCCGGAGACACAGGCACCGGGTTTTTCAAAAAAGTCTTCATCGTCATACTGGCGCTGTTTCTTGCCGCCCTTATCTGGTACGTCACCCTCTTTGTTCTGGATAATGCCAGCTGGGCCGTTGTGAGGATTCCGGCCATTCCGCTTCCAAATCAGGCGTCGGGAGGTGACCTCCTTTACGAATCCCCCGTGTGGGCCGTTATCCTGATATCCTTCGGCGTCGGCTTTGTCCTGAGCGCGTTTTTCAACATGTTTTCCAAATGGCGCCTGAAAAGACGCAACAGCACGCTTTCTAAGCGCGTTGGGCAGCTGCAGAGCGAAATTGACAGGCTCGGCAGGCTGGCGGTGGCCTCGAGGAAAAAGGACGCGGCATCGAAGGGACAGGACGAAGACGATTACGAAGACGACGAATATGTCGGTGCCGGTGAAAAAGCACACGCAGACTCCGATGTCGACGAAGACAAATCAGATGACGGATCCGAATAACTCAACAAAGCAAAAGGAAGAGCCACGAAAAGGGGCGAAAGCACCGACTCCGGCGAAGGCGTCGACTTCCAGGCTGAGGCGCAGGTGGTTCTTTATCGGTGCCATCCTCTTCATCATCATTATCATGGTCATCTTCCGGCACGTTCTTCTGCCATTTGTTATCGCCGTTATCATCTCTTATGTTCTCAGTCCCGTCATCGAAGTCATGCAGAAGATCCGGATAAGGGAAAAGCCCGTTCCCAGGTGGATAGCGGCCCTTGTAATTTATCTTGTGCTTTTCGGGGTTGCGGGCCTTTTCTCCGCACTTGCCGTTCCCAGGCTCGCGAGCGAACTCGGCGCCATGGTTCGCGAAGTTCCGCACATGACTCAGCAGATGAAAAAGAGGTGGATTCCATCGGTACAGAAAATGCTCGACAACCTCAAGCCGTACCTAAGTGTTTCTGAAAAGGATAAGGGGGATTTTGACACAGCGATCGCCGAGGGGGAGAAGGTGCAGCCGCAAAAGGGCGGCAATGAAGACACCCTGCTTTTGAGACCCACGGACGACGGTGGATTCGAGCTGGAAGCCGGGAACGCTGAGATAGAAGTGGAGCAGGTTTCCGACAACGCGTACAGGGTTCGCATGATGAGGGGAATAAAGCACGCGCCGGAAGCCGGCGTGGTTGATCTCAACAAATCAATCGACAGGGGACTGCAGGATCTCATCGACCGCAGCCAGTATCACGTGGTGTCCGCCCTGCGTCTCGGGCAGACGCTCCTCTTCGGCGTGGTGAACGCGGTCTTTACGTTTTTTCTCACGCTGATGCTGGGATTCTTTATCATGGTGGACACGGATCGCATAATGGACTTCATCAAATCCCTGGTGCCCCCGCACAGGAGAACGGATTACGATCAGGTCCTGAAAATGGTCGACATGGGGCTGGGCGGAGTGATTCGCGGTCAGCTAATGATATGTCTCATTAACGGCGTACTTTCCGGCATAGGCTTTATCATACTCGGGCTCAAGTACTGGCCCGTGCTCACGCTGATAGCCACCGTGTTCAGCCTTGTTCCCATTTTCGGCGTCATCATCAGCTCGATACCCGCCGTGCTCATAGGCCTGGCCGCTTCATTCTGGGTGGGCCTGTTCACACTGCTGTGGATCATCGGCATACACCTAATCGAGGCCAATTTCCTCAATCCAAAAATAATGGGCACCGCAGCCAGGATGCATCCCGTGCTCGTGGTGTTCGCTCTGCTTGCGGGCGCTCATGCCGGGGGGGCCGTGGGGGCGCTCCTGGGCGTGCCAGCGGGCAACATAATACAGAACCTGTTTCTTTTCCTTCAGGGCAAGCTGACTACGGAAAAGGAAACGGGTCAGAAGGAAAAGACGGTTTCTGGAGAAACAGACTATGGCTGAGAAGAAAAAAACACGCACACAGAATAATGACGGTGACGAGATAAAGACACCTGCACCGGACGCCGAGAGTGAAGCTTCAGGAAATGCCGCAGATACGGAGCGGAAGAGCGAAGAGGTGCAGGGCGCGCCGAAGGAGGCTGAAGACGCTCCGGCAGAGGCCTCAGGTGCAGCGCAGGAAGAGGCGCGGGGGGCGCGCACACATGCCCGTGAGTATGGCAGGCCCTATGGCCGCAGGCCGCACTCCAGCCCGCCGCCGCTGTTCGAGTGGGCCATGCCCGAGGGACTGAAGAAAAAGCTCGAGGCCGGTCTCGACAGCTTTACGCGGGGCGAAAGGGGCCGTCTGCGCGAGATGATGGGCGAGTTCAGGATTCCGAAGGAATTCTACAACTTCCTGATGGGGCAGGTGGACGAGACCAAGGGAGCCGTTCTCAAGCTGGTGGGCAGGGAGTTCAGGGAATTTCTCGAAAAGACCAACCTTGCGGACGAGCTCGCCCGCATGCTTACGAAGCTGTCGTTCGAAGTGCGCACCGAGATCCGCTTCAGGCCCAACGAAAAGGCCATGCCCGTTCCCGACATAGATACAAAGGTTGAGGTGCATTCGGACTCCGAACACGGGACAGAAGAGACCGATGAAACTGAACCGGAAACAAAACCCGGAGATTCGGACGAAGGCGCGCAAGAAGAAGACGAAGAGTAACTCAACAGAACCCCAGGCACTTTCACGGGCACGACTGTACGCTGCACGAACGAGATACCCGGGATGCTTTTACAGTGCAGGAACAGTTCAATGTTGACCTAGGCTTCTATCTTAAATAGTGTAGCCAGCAGAACAACGAGGAAAAGTAAGGAAATATGGCAAAAGAAGAGGCAATGGAGTTTGAGGGTGTTGTGGAGGAGGTTCTGGCAGGAGGACTGTTCAAGGTCAAGCTGGACTCCGGCCTGGAAGTACTCGCTCATCTTGCCGGAAAAATGCGTAAATTCAGAATCCGCATAGTCCTGGGCGACAGGGTGAAGGTTGCGGTTTCGCCCTACGACCCGTCCCGGGGACGCATAATCTACCGCATGCGGTAATCCAGAAAACGACATGAAACTTACAGCCCTGGCCCAAGGAGTGCTTCCATTCAGCCGGAGTGATTTGCCGTCGGCGCGGTTTACGGCCCTGCTCGAGGCCCTGGCGCGAAAGGGTCACGAGGTAACAGTGGTGGCCCCCCTTTACGAGGGCGTGGACACCAGTGCATATTCCATGGCCGGCAGGATCAGGCCCTTGGAAGTTTCAATGCCTTCCGGCGACATGTCGTTCAGGATAAGGGAAACCGTTCTCGGTTCCAGGCTGAAGGTCGTGCTTCTGGAAAACAACCAGGGTGCGAACGAAGAACTCAGGGAAAAAGAAGATAAAGCTGCTGTATTATTCTGGACAGGTTTTTCGCGAGCGGCACTGTCCTTTACAGCGTCCGATCCGGCAATGCCCGATGCACTTCTGCTTGAGGGATGGCGCACGGGGATTGCAGGCCTTTCAAGGGATGCATGCCCTGAGGAGAGCGTAAGGGACATCCCACTCGTGCTGTTTGTTTTCGATGAACCATCCGGCGAAAGCGATTTCAGTTCAGACGCATTGAGAGCGGCCGGCATCGGGGTCGGGCCGCTGTCCGAAAGAATACCGGCGGCGTGTGATATCGTTCTTGTGCCATCCCCGGAAGAAAAAACAGCGCGGGCGTATTCGGCTTACAACCCGGACACTTTCCGTGTTCCGGTCTATTTCAGGTACGATAACGATGATGCCGGGTGCAGCACACAGGGGTACATGAAATTTTCCGCAGATGATTTGAGGGGAAAGCGGAGAACGAAAAGTTTTGTTCAGAAACAGGCACTTCTGCCAGTTCGCATGGACGTTCCATTGTTTGTGATGCAGGGCTCGACGAAAGGCGCGATGTCATTCGGGGTGATAAAAAAACTCATACTGGACGACGTACAGGTGCTGCTGTCTGAAAACGGGCATGAGGAGAACGCCGAACTTACGGACCTTGCCCGCCGTTTTCCGGACAGGCTGAGTATTGTTGATTCAAAAAATGACAGCATCATGCTGAACCTGACAGCGGCTGCTGATTTCAGCGTGTTTATGGAATCAAACCCTGATGCGGACGGCCTTTACAAGTCCCTGGTTAAAGGGGCCGTTCCCGTGCTGAATGCATCCGGACCGGTGCCCGATTTTATCGTGGAAATGGAACCCGGATGCAAAAGCGGCAGTGCTTTTACTTTCAGCGGCAGCGGCATTGAGGATGCAGTTGCCGCGCTGAGACGGGCGGGTGCGTGTTTCAGACGGCAGGAATTCAGCCCGGTGCCCGGGAGACTCATGCGCATGTCACAGGGCCTGGAAGATGTGCTCAGTGTCTACGAACGTGCGCTTGAACGCGCGGTCGCAAAGGATGCGGGGTAAGACATGTTCGGATTCTGGGAAGGCCTGATTATTCTCATTATCATCCTGCTTTTTTTCGGCGCCAAGAGACTGCCCGCGCTCGGACAGTCAGTCGGAAAGGCCATGAAGAACTTCAAACGGTCTTTCAAGGGCGATGACGAGATTGCGGTCCGCCGCATGGGGGAAAAGAATTCAATAGACGCCGAGATCGTGGACAGAGACCAGGATAAAAAAGAAGACTGAAGCTCCGAATTTCTGCTATTTCAGTATAAAGTTCATACTAATATGGTTCTTTAGCTATGAAATTCGCAGAATTATTTACCATGGTTGCCAGACCTATGGCCTTTGCCGGATATTTCGCGGTTACATTTGAATAGTAATCGCTGATCTGCGCCATGTCTGCCTCGATATCGCCGGTTACATTGAACAGAGGCCCGACACCGGCCGTTTTTCGTCCGTAATCCAGATAACCCAGAGCAACGGGAACCCGGGCCCCGAGTGCAATGTAGTAGAATCCGGATTTCCAGTAAGCAACTTTCCTCCGGGTTCCGGAAGGAGGAACTGTCAGTATGAAATTTTCCTGCTCATTGAAATATTCAATCGACTGTCTCACCACATTATTGGGCTTTGAGCGATCAATGCTGATGCCGCCCAGCCAGCGAAAGAAAAAGCCATAGGGGGGATAAAAGATTGAATTTTTGCCAAACCAGTAGATCCTGGCATTCTTGGAAATCGCCATAAGCATTGTATAAAAGAGGTCCCATGCGGAAGTATGCGGTGCTGCAATAAGCACATACTTTGGGATATCCGGCAGTTCACCTTCGAAACGCCAGCCGAAAATCCTCAGTAGTATCAGGGAAGACCATCTGAAAAGAGTTCGTATTACGGGTATGTCATAAATTGTAACTCTCGGAATATTCATTAATTCTCGCAGTCTGAATGGTTGGGGAAAAGTATACTTCATTAATGTCATGACGGTGTCACGTTATTGAAGACGGGTACAGCTGTGGGATATGACAAGCTGGAGCTGCTTTCTGTAACCAGGTAACCGCCCGGTCCTGCCTAAATTTCAGGCCATGCGTCCAGAAAGAGCCTCGAAGGGTACACGCACATAGCCCTGAGTCATGTTGCGCCGGATTATCAAGAGGCGATGAAAAACATAATATCTTAGTGTTGAATTAAAAGGGAAAGCCAACCACCTAGGGAGAGGTCTTTTTCCTACTCTTTTTCTTTGTGTTATCTTGTTTTTTGCCGAACATCACAGTGGGGAGTACGATACGCCCATGGGGACTATTTGAAGTAAGATTCGAAATATGATCACGTATGATGCCATAGAGAACAGCGGGACCGTTGAATTCCACTAGCGTTTGGGGCTCGAAGCTATAATCTTCTACAACCTGAAAATAGCCAACTATTTCAAAGGAACCTGAAAAGGTTGATGGTTTTTTCGGTTTGGATTTAAAACTTAATTTTAATAAGACACACCACCACGATGGATCCTCTTCATTTTTCCAGATTTTAATGTCACTTCCAAGTTCAGGACGATTTTCAGGGTTTGCTCCTGGATCCATTTTATACTGAATGTTCGTTATCCAGTAGGTCTCAAGCTGTAGAGGAGAATTTAACATTTTCTTCACCCTTACTTTTTTTTGGCTTAACGACCCTGAATTTTTTTCTCCGGTCTGCCAAAGAACATACGGCGGGCTCTTTGGCACTTTGTTCCATGTATGCATTCTCAAGCAGCTTAAACCACTTAATATCCTTTATCTTTGGTTCGATTGTAATTCTAAGTTCTCCATTAAGTGCAGCGGCAATTTTTACCATTGATTCAAGTGTAAAATTCGAATTGCCCCGAAGTATTTTTGTAACGTAAGCAGGAGAACTACCAATACGTCTAGCTAACTCAGATTTGTTGATCCTCATTGTATCCATCTGTTCAGCCATGGTCTCAGTGAAATCCAGAATCGCTCCTTTTACTTTCCATCGAGGGTCTTTTCTGGCTTTCTTAAAAAGATCAGCGAAAGCAGTCTTGGGGGTTTTCATCGCTCCTCCTTAAAATGTAAGTTTATCATTCCGTTTCGCTAAAAAATACTCGTCTCTAATTTGTTCAGCTTTTTTTATTTCCTTTCGTGGGGTCTTCTGTCTTTTTTTTATAAAACCATGAGTGCAAATAATTATCCTCCCGGCATCGAAAAAACAGAGAACTCTGATGTTCCCAGGTTTGAATTCAAAGAACTTTGTCCCTTCAACTTTACGAAATTGCTCTTTGTTTTGTATCTTTCCAACATTGACCATTCTCTCAGTTAATCTCAGAAAAGTAATGCAATTGTCGTAGTTGTCTTTCTCCTGAGCTTGCAGGAAATCTAACACTTCACATTTGCCTGTTTCTTTTACAACAGCATAAATGCTAAAGTGTTCACCTTTTTCAACAACGCGTAGCTCCATTGTTATTTTTTAACCTGTGGGTTAAACATGTCAAGAGCTCTTTAAATCCCCTCTCATCTTTTTCCGGCTGATATTATCACAGATTCTACCACATGTGCTTTTCTATAACTATGCAAAAATACAGCTGATTATGTCCGTTCACTACTTTTAAAAATGCAATTAAAATCGATACTTGTTAAAATCAGACCCATCATGACCGGGGGACTCATCGACTGTCAGACAAGCACGCATAGCCCTGAGTCATGTGGCTCCGGATTATCAGGAGGCGATGAAGGGGTACACCTGAGAAATGCTGGGAGTGCATCTGGAGAATCGGGAGAAGCCTTGGGCTGGATTTTCAAACCTGGGATATCATGCTAAAAAAAGGTATTCAAACAGGTAAGCCAGACACCCTTAACAGTGGGGGAGGCGGTGATCGTCCGATCGCCGATATCGCAGAACGAACACGTCATGCGGTCATTCTCGCAGGTACCGTTTTACAGGGCTGCAGGGCTCCCTAAGGGCCGGGACGGACACAGCGCACATAGGCTAGGTTGCTTTGGCTGGAACTCCCCACGTTGCCCTGATTGAAGCCTAGCTCCCACGCGGAGCCTGGAAAATCGCCATGTTCCGACGAAGACCAGTAGTAGTCGCATTCACCGCTTATCTCCGTCAAATCCCAATAGCACTCGCCCGGGTCCAGAGACGCACAGTTGGAGCACTCCGATGTCTCACAAGCGGAGTTTAGGCAGCTGTCGGTCACTCCGCAGGCGCCGGTAGTGGCAGTGCCCGGACAAGGGTGCGCAGCTCGGATATGGTGGGCAGGTGCCAGTCGTGGTGATCACACAAGCTGAAAGCATTGCAGCCATCGATAGCAGATTGCCAGTTTTGTCCGTTCAAGAGCGGAGCGACCGGCCATAATAGGTTAGAGGCGGGATCATACCATATCTCTTTACAGATGCATTCTGCGGTCACAGCACTGGTCTCAACGCAGTCCGCTTTTTCGGGGCAAGGTCACATGTTCGTAACTGGAGAAGATGTATATATTGGCGGGGGAAAACAGACCCCCGTTTCAGACTATCTGGTTTACTACGGATGGTACTGGAAAAATGGGGTCATTCATGAAGTTACGGAAGAGGGGGGAAGCATAAATGGGCAACCTGGCAATGAGCGCAAACTGTGAGAGAGCCGTGAAAACGGGAAGCTCTCCCGAGTAAGGCTTAGTCAGCCGCTCGGAAGTGTAATGATCTGAAGACGAAAGTCGGAAAGGAAGAGA
>Ga0272442_10012278_pt1 | contig 10362 bp, 12 predicted proteins | sample SSMForm2O_FD_200262 | JGI IMG/M metagenome (GOLD analysis project Ga0272442, IMG submission 200262) | Marine sediment archaeal communities from Little Sippewissett salt marsh, Falmouth, MA, United States - SSM-Form-2O | ecosystem: Environmental > Aquatic > Marine > Wetlands > Sediment ... | reverse complement strand
CTTGAGAAAGCCCGTAGCGTTATTGGTCTTTCTCGATACCGGTGATTGTAGCACCGAGCCCTATCACAACCTCTCTGACTGCTGGGTCCTTGATTATATCGTTTTTATTCTGGCTGTCGGATTTGGATTGGCTCGTCGCGGTTTGGCTTTGCTCATCTGCTGTTTCAAACTCTAATCTGACAGGTTTTGAGAAGTATCGGTTAAGTAAAGACTGAATTTGCTCCTTTCGCCCGTTACTTTCGCACATTCGCTTTGAGATCTCACCAGAGGCTGGAAAAGTAAGGGTTAATACCCCATCTTCAAACCGGGCCGGCTCAGCCGAACTTAAAAGCCCCCCTGTTCCATTACCAAGTTCGGCACAAATGGTTTCCAAAAGGCCTTGCCAGTTATCTTTTATCAACTCTACGCTATTTAACCGGAACAAATTCTGTTGTTTATCAGCAACCTTGACCGGCTTTGATGAAACCATCGTTATTGTGTTAGTAGATATTGTTTTTTTTTTCGATGCTGCTAAATTATTCTGCAACCGGCTCACCAGCCCGTCGACATTCAAAAAATGCTCACTCAGGGCAAACCTTAAAAGCGAAGCTTCCAAAAGCGCCCTGCCTGTCTGGCTGTTTTTGATTACCCATCGCAGTTTTTCAAGCGCGGTTATATTGTAAATAAGCCCTGCAATATCGAATTTCTCAGCTAATTCGTCAGCCCGCTTCCGCTTTTCGGCGGTCATTATGACAAGTTCGCTTTGGTCCGGCGCCGATTTGACCACCATCAAGTCACGCATATAGTCGATAAGCGAATCTGCGATTTGTATTTCACTTAAGCCGGTACCAACCAAATCTTCAATCGTCTCAAGAGTACCTCTTGCATCGCTATCGCCTATCTTTGCGACCAGATCGGAGATTTTTTCACTGTTTGGGCAGCCGAGAAATTCTTCGAACAGCTTCAGGCTCAAAGGCTCAACGCCGGTACTTATCAGCCTGTCCAGTAAACTCAGGCCGTCTCTCATTGAACCGTTTGCCATTCTCGCCAGTGGCAAAATCAATTCCTTTTCGTATTTTATTTTTTCCTTCTCAAGTACACTCTCAAGTTGCCCGGCAATTGCCATTGGACTTATATTGTTGAAATTGAATCTCTGACAGCGGGATTGAATTGTCGGTATAACCTTGTTGGGCTCGGTAGTTGCAAAAATAAATTTAACGTGTGTGGGCGGTTCTTCCAATATCTTCAAAAGCGCATTAAATGCAGAGGTACTGAGCATATGCACTTCATCGATAATATAAATCTTATATCTTGACCGTGCAGGACGGTAAATAGCATTCTCACGCAGCCTGCGAACCTCATCAACGCTGTTGTTTGATGCCCCGTCAATTTCGATGACATCAATATCTTCGCCAACGTTTATCGCCACACAACTGTCGCACTTGCAGCAGGGTTCGACTGTAGGCGCATCAGCGGAAAGGCAGTTAAGGGCTTTTGACAGTACCCGTGCCATAGTGGTTTTGCCCACGCCGCGAGTGCCGGAAAACAAATATGCATGGGCGACTCTGCCGGTCTTTATGGCATTTTTGAGCGTTTGGACGATGGGCCCTTGGCCAATAACATCGTCAAAACTCTGCGACCTGTATCTTCTGGCTAAAACCGTATATGCCATAGTAATTGATTAAAAAAGGTGGCCGGGTTTACCACAGCACAACAAAGCACTCGCTTATGGCTGCTCGGTTCCCCGCCTGACCAGATTCACGGGCTCAGCCTGCATGGGACCCGGCCGAAAAATTCGATTATTCAATATTTTCTATTGACTATTTACAACGCTTTTTCTGATAATAAATGATCAATAAGAAATAATCAATAACAAATAGTCAATTTCAAGGGGTATTTATTATGAATGTTAGAATCGAAGACACCTGTACCGCCTGTGGGCTCTGCGTCGATACCTGTCCTGACGTTTTCGAAATGGGTACCGATATTGCGGAGGTTATTGTTGATAAAGTCCCAGCCGAATTGGAGGAAGCTGTCCAACAGGCCGCCGATGAGTGTCCCGTAGAAGCTATTATCATCGATTAACTCAGCCCGATAGCTCCCGGCTTCGGTCACGCGCTCGCGTGATGGCCGAGCATATCAATTCACCGATTTTGCCATCGGCCAACACCTTCAAAGCCGCTTCGGTCGTCCCGCCGGGTGAGGTAACCTTCTGCCGAAGGCTGGCAATACTCTGGCCTTCTTTACTCGCCTCAACCGCCAGCAAAGCTGCTCCTTTGGCGGTTTGCAGAACCAGTTCCTTGGCTATGTCCTCCGGCAGACCCAGCTCAGCAGCTGCCTTTATTATCTGCTCGGTCAACAGAAAATAATATGCAGGCCCGCTGCCGCTTACCGCCGTAACCGCATCGAGCAAATCCTCATCCTCAACAATAACTGCACTGCCTACCGAAGAGAATATAGAAACCGCTTTTTCCAGCATCGGCCCTGCTTTCTCGTTGGCAAACAACGCGCTGACACCTTCGCCAATCAAGGCTGGAGTATTAGGCATAACTCGCACTATTGCTGTATTTCCCAGAACAGCTGCAATATTAGAAACCTTTATACCCGCTGCGATGGATATAACAAGCGTTCCCTGCCTGAAACCATCCTTTATGCTCCGCAAAACCTCAGCTATATTCTGAGGCTTGACACTCAAAACCAGAATATCGACCTGTCCAGCCAACTCGACATTATTACTCGGCTGGACCCCATACTTTCCCCCCAGATAATCCAGCCTCTCCTGTCTGATATCGCTTATATAGATATCCGAAGCCTTGTAAACTGCCGCCCCTATTATTCCCTTAATCAGGGCCTCTGCCATATTCCCGCTGCCGACAAAACCAATACTATCCATTGAAATTCTCCTTGTTAGAATCAACCTGGTAATTTATAATTTCGCTGTTGATTTCTCAATAAGATAAATATAAATCTAATCAGGGACAATGACAATGCAAAAACAGACCGAATATAAACAGGCTATTCAGACCAAATACCCCGAGCAGGTAGTAATCGCAATCGCCAAAGATAAAGCCGGCAAAGCCAACCCTGTTACACTCGGCTGGACAATGATTGTGTCCGGCAACCCGCCTATGATGGCTATCGCCGTCGCGATCACTCATTACTCAATCGAGACTATCCGCCATTCAAAGTGCTTTACCATTGCTTTCCCATCCTCTGATATGGCCGAAATGGCCCTTTTCTTCGGCTCAAAATCCGGATACGACATCGATAAATTTGCCGAGTTCGACTGCAAAACCGAACCTGCTAAAGCGATTGATTCAGTCCTGCTCTCAGACGCTGTGGCTAACTTTGAATGTAAACTCGAATCCCAAACGCCTGCCGGCGACCATATCATTTTTGTCGGCAAAGTGGTTGCCTCCCATATCAACAGCGAGCCGAAAAAACGATTATATACCGTCACAGGGGGACACAAACTCGGCTCCGCCATTTAACCACAAATAAATTTGGCGCCATTCCTGTTTATGTCAGCTTTCGCACTATTAAAAGGTGGAAAATCGGCTCTAATGGCCTCAAAAAGGCGATTATGAATTAATGCCACTTTCGAAAAAAGCCTCGTAAGTGATAAAAAATCATAAAAGCAACTCATGGGCCATTTTGCTTATTTTTACATCTTGAAAAAGTGCGAAACTTAACTTTATGTTGAGCTCAACATAATGAAGAATTAAGCAAGAGGATTTTATTGGCTAAATGGGCGAATTTTCTTGACACAGGCTGTAATCATCCTATAAACTATGGCTGTTGATGCTTGTGAATGTGAACTCAAGTACCAGTAGCGGAGATATATGAGATACCGTAAAATTCCAGATGAGACTATCCGTCGGTTGCCAATATACCTCAGAGGGTTGCTGTTTTCGTTAGAACAAGAGCAGCAAAGTCTCTCCAGCCGGTCTTTAGCCGAATTCCTCGGGGTTAATTCTTGGCAGATAAGAAAGGATTTTTCTTATTTTGGTGATTTCGGTACGCGTGGGGTAGGTTACGACACTAAAAAGCTCATAAAGCAAATTAATAAAATACTCAAGCTTGATGTTGTCCATAAGGCCGCTTTAGTTGGGATTGGTAATTTAGGTTCGGCGGTGTTGGCATATCCTGGCTTTAAAATATATAACTTTGATATCGCGGCTGCGTTTGATATAAATCCTAAAAAGATAGGCAGAAAAACAGGAAAAATCAAAATTGAAGATGTTTCGAATATTCGATTGCTTAAGAAACGGAAAATTTACATTGGGATTATCACTGTGCCCCGCAATGAGGCTCAATGCACAGCGGATGCATTAGTTAAGGCAGGTGTAAAGGGTATCCTGAACTTTGCGCCATGTTATATAACAGTTCCGAAAAAGATTAAAGTAATAACCATTGATATGGCAATGGATCTTGCCCGGCTTCCATATTATATGCCGGCAAGTTAGGTAAGAAAGATGAAAACTGTTTTTATAAATAAGTTGAAGCCGTTTTTAGATGCTGTTGCTGGCTGGTGTGAGCTTTATATTCCGAAGAAGGCAGGGAAGCACTATGTATATAGCAAATATGATCCTGCCGGAGGGGCAGTGGTGGAATTTAATGAAATTCGCGTGTGCACGCCGGTAAAGGAATTTTTGTTTCCAATGCATGAACTGGCTGCAACTTTCCCCAAATCTTTTGAGCCAGAGGATATAAAGCCGTTTGCTGTATTTGGGCTTAAAAACTGCGATTTGCGTTCCATCGAAATTCTCGATAAGGTTTTTGAGGAGGAAGAGTTTGAGGACCCGTTTTATGCTGCGCGGCGGAAAAATATGTTTATAATCTCATCTGACTGTACTGAGGTAGGTGAGAGCTGTTTCTGTAACCTTTTCAAGGGAGAAGGTTTTGCCCGCGTCGGTTTTGATCTGAATGTTTCGAAGGTAGAAGGCGGTTTTATTATTGAAGCCGGCTCACAAAAGGGCAGAGATTTCATAGAAGAGCATTCAGGTCTTTTCAGCGATGTCCAGCCGGGGTTATTGACTCAGCGAGATGAAATCAGAGACCAGGTAAACAAGCAGCTTGCGCAGAAAAATGCTGAGTTCCAGAGCGATGCGGCGATAAGGGATATCGTGGAGAATGGTCAGGATTCTGATGTTTTTGATTTTGAGGCGCGAAATTGTGTCGAATGCCAGGGTTGCACAAGGGTTTGTCCTACCTGTCATTGTTTTTACCTTTATGACACCAAACGCAAAGACTACTTCGCCAAGATGAAGATGTGGGACAGTTGTATGCGGATGGCTTATGCGGCTGTGGCTGGCGGTGCAAATCCTAATAAAGTGCTTGGTGACAGAATCAGGCATCGTTTTATGCATAAGTTTGTTTATTTCCTCGACAGATATGGTATTGATATGTGTGTCGGCTGCGGCAGGTGTGTTGATGCCGATGTGAGCGGAATGGATTTACGAGTGGTATTAAAAGAACTGGATAAAGAATTCAAAGATAAGAATAGGAAAAAAGCAAAAGCTGCAAAATGAATAAGAATCTCTACCAACCTGTAAACGGCGAAATCATTGAGATTATAGATGAATCGCCAACGATTAAGAGTTTTGTTGTAGCGCCTGAGGATAAGTTTAATTTTAAGACAGGGCAATTTGTGGAGTTAACTCTGCCCGGCGAAGGCGAAGCGCCTTTTACTCCTTCCTCATCGCCGGCCCAGACAGATAAGATGGAAATTACTATTATGAAAGCAGGGCGGGTAACAGCTTTATTGCATCAGTGCCAGAAGGGGCAAAAGGTTGGTATTCGCGGGCCCTACGGCAATGGTTATCCGATTGACGATTTTGTCGGCAAAGAGATTTACATCGTTGGCGGCGGAGTGGGCCTGGCGCCAATAAGGTCTCTGTTCCTGACACTGGTTGAGAGGATAAAGGATTTCAAATCCATAGTCTGTCGATACGGGGCAAAGACGCCTGCTGATTTAATCTACAAGGACACACTGTTTGGCTCCTGGCAAAAAATTGACGGCGTCGATATGAAACTTACCGTCGATGAGGCTAACGACGGCTGGGACGGCAATGTCGGGGTAGTAACGACAATATGCAAGCCGATGGATGTGGATATAAAAAACGGCGCGGCGGTGATTTGCGGGCCGCCAATTATGATGAAGTTTGCTACATTTAAGATGCTGGAATTCGGCTTTAAACCGAAAGATATTTATCTTTCAATGGAAAAAAATATGAGCTGCGGAGTAGGTAAGTGCGGGCACTGTATGATAGGCAAATATTATGTGTGCAAAGATGGGCCTGTCTTTACTTATGACCAGCTAAAAGACTATCCTGATATTTGGGATTAAAATACGAGAAGCGAAATTTATGGCTGCAAAGCTGATAATCGATTTGGAAAAGTGCAAATTGCAGGGTGAATCGAAGGTGCGGTGCTCGTATAAGCACCATCCCGAAAACAAAGGAATAGATTCTTTGCTGGAGAAAATTCGTTTTGCCCTGATTTGCCGCAGGTGTGAAACAGCGCCGTGCATCAATGCCTGCCCGCAGGATGCTTTGGAGAAAGTGCCCGGCGAAGGTAATGATGCTGGTACTCTCAAACGGTTCAATATGCTGTGTACCGGCTGCGGCAGTTGTGCAATAGCCTGCCCATTTGGAACGGTATATACCGATTTGATACCCTTTCCAAGCAGCGTCTGCGATGTTTGTAAAGGCAGGCTGAAACCGGGCGAAAAGCCGTTATGTGTCAGTACCTGTCAGGACGCAAGTCTGGATTACAGAGAAGTTGATGTAGCTAAAGAAGAAGATTTGGTAGAGGTTTTTGAAGGTATTGTTGCCAAGGTAGCCGGTGGAGTTTTGTGGGAGCCGTTTCTCAGGGAAGGCAAAAGTAAAAAGCAAAAAGGTAAAGGTTGAAAATGCCGGAAATATTGCAGAGTCTGGTCTGGATTGTTATTTTTCCAGGGTTTTTGTTTACTGCCTGTTTAGGGTTGCTCGTTTGTTGGCTGGTTCGCAAGGTCAGCGCCCTTGTACAGTGGCGTGTTGGTCCGCCACTCCTTCAGCCATTTTATGATATTATAAAACTGATGGGCAAGGAGATACTCGTTCCGCAGGAGGCACAGCGAGCCGTTTTCTTCGCGGCGCCGCTGGCGGGTATGGCTGGTGTGCTTTTGCTTTCAACGATGCTGTGGCGTATAACGCTTGACCAGAGTGCTTTTGTCGGTGATGTTATTGTGGCAATTTATCTAATGGTTCTGCCGTCTCTGGCGCTGATTCTGGGCAGCAGTGCCAGTGCCAGTCCACATGCAGCCATTGGAACAAGCAGGGAAATGAAACTGGTTATGAGCTATGAGTTGCCCTTGGTTTTGGCTTTTATTGTGGTGATTATAAAATCCGGAGGACAGCTTGATTTAGCCGCAATCGCTGCACAGAGGCCTGTTCTTAGTATATCCGGCCTGCTGGCGTTTCTAGTCAGTTTATTATGTATTCAGGCAAAGCTTGGATTTGTACCATTTGATATGGCTGAGGCGGAAACAGAGCTGGCCAGCGGCGTTTTGGTGGAATATTCTGGAGCATTGCTTGCCGTCTGGAAGGTTATGCAGGCAATGATGCTTGTGGTGCTGCCGTTGTTTTTGGTAATGATATTCCTCGGAGGCTTCGGAGTGAGCTTGTGGTCAGGCTTGCTGGCCGGTATCGGCAAATATGTGCTGATAGTGGTATTGCTGATTTTGATAAAGAATACGAACCCGCGAGTGCGAATCGACCAGGCGATGAAGTTCTTCTGGGTTTACTGCGGCATTGCTTTGGTTGTTGCTGTATTGTTGGCAATAATCGGCAATAGTTATGGTATTGCCTGGCTTTAAATATAAAAAGAGACGAGATACGAAGCATGAGCTGGAAAATATGGTCATTAAAAAAGTCGGTTTGGGTGTTTCATGTTAATACCGGAGCCTGCAATAACTGTGATATCGAAGTTGTTGATTTGCTGACACCCAGGTTCGATGTTGAGAGATTTGGCATTAAGCTGGTCGGCTCGCCCCGGCACGCTGATGCATTGCTTGTAACGGGTGGAGTTACTGCTCAGGCGGCTCCGCGGCTGCGGGAGATATATCGCCAAACACCAAAGCCTTGTGTAGTTTTTTGTATAGGTGCTTGTGCCTGTGACAAAGGAATATTTACCACGGGTTATCACATGGTCGGACCCGTGGACAAAATAATCAAAGAAATTGACCCAGATGCAATTATAGCCTATGTGCCCGGCTGCCCACCAAAACCTGAGGCAATGATATCCGGCGTGGTGAAGGCACTGTCGACTCTATAGCGGAATAGAATATGAACCAGCAACAGCTAAATAACAAATTGGAAAAAATAAAAGCTAAGCTCCTAGCGATTGAGCGGCCAGCCGACAACAGAATATACCTGTCTTGCGAGGCTGAGAATAGTTACGCTGTGAACAAATTCTTATTTGAAGATGTGCCCTTAAGGTTCGTAATCTCCACCGGTATTGACAGCGATGATTGCTTCGAAATCCTTTATCACTATGCGTATGACCCAACCGGCTGTGTAGTTACAGTAAAAGCTTTTATCCGCGACCGTGAGAATCCGGCAATTGAGTCTATTACGCCGTTTTTGCCGGCTGCTGAGTGGATAGAAAGAGAGATGCACGATTTGTTAGGAATCGATTTTAAGAACCATCCAAATCTAAAACGACTGATTCTGGCTGATGACTGGCCTGAAGGTGTTTATCCGTTGAGGAAAGAAATTAAAAAATGAAAAAAAGCGTCAGGAAACCTGTTCTTGCGGTTGGTCCCTTTCACCCCCTCCAGGAAGAGATGGAGTTTTTTCAGTTGACCGTTGATGGTGAGATTGTAACGGACATTGATGTGCGGATATCTTATAACCACCGCGGTATAGAAAAAATCAGTGAATCATTGCAGTTCGACCAGGTTCCATTTCTGGTTTCGCGGATATGTGGAATTTGTTCCGCTTCGCATCCTCTGGCTTATGTTCAGGCTGTTGAAGAGATTGCCGGCGTTACCATTCCCGATCGTGCCCGGTATGTGCGGACAATTATCGCTGAGTTTGAGCGCATCCACAGTCACCTATTATGGGCCGGTCTGGCAGGCCATTTTATAGGTTATGACACGGTCTTTATGTGGGCGTGGAAGTATCGTGAGCCGGTACTTGATTTGCTCGAAGAAATTACCGGAAACAGAAACAACTATGGAAACGTCAGGGTTGGCGGCTGCCGGGAAGATATCCCAGACGAGCTTATACCCAAAATATTAGTGGAACTCGACCAGATTGAAAAGAAAACAGAGATGCTCACTAAAGCTGTGCTTGATGACCCTGTTCTGCACGCCCGGCTTAAGGGTGTGGGAACGTTAAAGAGGCAAGACGCTATCAGTTATGCGGTAACCGGCCCGACAGCCAGAGGCAGCGGCGTTGCCATTGACGTAAGGGCCGATGAGCCGTATGCGGCATACGCTGATTTAGACTGGAATGTGATTAGTCAGCCCGAAGGTGATGTTTTTGCCAAGGCTGTAGTTCGTTTGCTGGAGGTTTTAGAAGCAGTTAAAATCATCAGGCAGGCTCTTAAGAAACTTCCGGACGGCCCTGTTGTGATAGAGGTTAAAGAAATTCCGCCCGGCGAAGGTGTTGGACGCGCTGAGGCTCCGAGAGGTGAGACGTTCCACTATGTCCGCAGTGACGGCGGCAACAGACCGGTGCGCCATAAAGCCAGGGCGCCGAGTTATGTCAATGTCCCTTCATTTAAGGCTTCCTGTATTGGCCAGCATATTGCTGATGTTACAATTACATTAGCGGCAGTCGACCCGTGTTATAGTTGTACCGAAAGACTTGCTGTTGTCGACGGAAACAAAGTTGTCTTCGACTACGATGCCCTGCTGAAGTTGAGCCGCCGGAAGACGGCAGAGTTAAGAAAAGATGCCGGCGTACCTGAATTATTGAAGATGGAGGATTTATAAATTGGATACGACTTTGCTTATCCTTGTTTTGTTGCCTCTGATAACAGGTTTTGTTACGCTGTTTTTGCCGAGCAGATTAAAATCTTTCTTTCAGACCCTGACGTTGCTTGTATCGGCTTATGTTTTTATAAAGTCAATACAAATATTTATTTCTGGTGTCGGTGATTACGCTTTCTCTGTTTTTCAGATAGATAATCTGAAACTGGAACTGCTTTTGACAACCACGCCGCTTAGCAGGTTTATACTATTGTTTGCTATGGGCTTTGGCCTGCTGATAACTTTATATTCGCTGAAATCACGAACCACGAGTCGCCAGTCAAGAACCACGAATATTTATTACGGCTCTGTTCTACTTACGATTGGCGGCACAGCGGGTATTTTGCTTTCCAATCATTTGCTGT
>Ga0272442_10012275_pt1 | contig 10364 bp, 6 predicted proteins | sample SSMForm2O_FD_200262 | JGI IMG/M metagenome (GOLD analysis project Ga0272442, IMG submission 200262) | Marine sediment archaeal communities from Little Sippewissett salt marsh, Falmouth, MA, United States - SSM-Form-2O | ecosystem: Environmental > Aquatic > Marine > Wetlands > Sediment ... | reverse complement strand
TCCCGACGTATTTAATGAACAAGACAAACCAGAGAAAGGAGAGCAGAATGCGCTATTTCACCATTTCAGCCCTGCTGCTGCTGGTGTGCATGATTGCCGCTCTTCCGGCATCCGCCGGAAGTCGCAGGTACGCAAGTGATCTTGCGGACGAGTGGGCCATGTTCGCGGAAGATGAGGGTATGGAGGTTTTTTACACGGATGTGGACAGAATCTCCGAAGACCACTCGGTCAGCTATTACTTCGATTTAGAGCCCGGATACTATATGTTCATTGCCGAGGGAGGGGAGGATATAGAAGACCTTGACATGTACGTGTATGAGGACGGGCACGATATTGACAGCGATACTCTCGAGGATAATTATCCCATCTGTGAAATCGAGCTGGATTATTACGCAGAAATCGAGGTCGAGATCGTTGTCTACTCATTCTACGGACGCGAGTATGAGGATTACTTCGCCTTCGTCGCTGCCAGCGAGGTTGACAGCGGTGGCGGATACACGGCATCCGATGTCGAGGAGATCAGGGAATACTGGATCGACTGGGCGGAGGAATCGGGCTACAGCGTCCTTTACAGCGATACCGGTTCGCTGGCTCGCGACCGCAGCGAATACTTCAATTTCGATTTGAGCGCAGGTACCTATCATATCTACGCCGAATCGCTTCTCGAAGGCGACGACATCGACATGTATGTCTACGGTGAGCGTGCCCAGGAAATCGAGAGCGACACCCTCACCGACAACTATCCCATCTGCTCTTTTGATCTGCCCGGACCCGAATCCGTGCAGATTGAAGTTGTCCCGTACACATACCAGAGAGGCAGCTCGACCGATTTCGCCATCGTTATTGCCGCGGAGGGCAGGGGACGTATTCTCGATGAGGAAATGGACGGCGGTGGAACTCCCGGACGTGTCAATGACCAGGCCGATCTGGATTATGTCGAGGAACGTCAGGGCGAGTACATGGACATGATCGCCCAGATGGACCTCCAGATGATCTACGATGAGATCGACATTGTCCGCGAATACAATCCCGCCACTGTCAATATCACACTCGGACGCGGGGATTACATTGTCTATGCCGAAGCCGGACTTAGAATCGCAGACCTCGACCTGAGAATTTACGACGAGGACGGGTATATCGTTTCGGAGGATACCCTTACCGATAACATGCCTTACTGCGAGTTCTCGACTTACCAGTCCGAATCCTTCGAGATAGAGATCGATCCATACGAGATGGAGCCCGGCTGGGATGAAGGTTATTATCTCCTGGTGATCGTGCGAGACTAGCCCGCAGCTTAAGTTACCTTAAATCCGATTAGAATCCGTCCGGGAAATCCCGGACGGTTTTCTTTTCTCTTACTATATTTCTTTCAGGCACTTTAATAACTTTGCCACGATACTAATAGATAGAAAGCAGGTGATCAGGTTGGATCCTATACGCATCCTGATGCTGGGGGATATTGTTGGACGTCCGGGACGACGGGCGTGCCAGGCACTGGTACGTGACTGGAAAAAGAAGTACAGGCTCGACGCGGTTATCGCCAACGGTGAGAACGCGTCGGGCGGTAACGGGCTTACCGTTAAAAATGCGGGCGAGCTTCTGGACGCCGGAATCGATTTGATTACCAGCGGCAACCATATCTGGAAGCAGAAGGATTATCCCGACCTTTTCGAGAAATATCTTAACATTATCCGTCCGGCCAACTATCAGGGTGACATCCCGGGTTCTGGCTGGGGATTGATTGAAATCGAAGACGGGTTCGAAATCGCTGTCCTTAACCTGCAGGGACAGGTTTTCATGGACCCGATCGATTCACCTTTCCATGCGGCAACCGAATTCCTTGCCATTATGAAGGGCATCACTCCTGTGGTCATCGTGGATTTTCACGCAGAAGCCACGAGCGAGCGGGTAGCTATGGGGCTTTTCCTGGAAGGCAACGCGACCGCTGTTTTCGGCACGCACACCCATGTGCCATCGGCTGATTCGAAGATTCTCCCCGGTGGTACCGCTTATCGCACGGATGTTGGAATGGTGGGTCCGGTCGACGGGGTGCTGGGTGTTGGGAAGGAAGCGATTCTTCACCGGTTCCTTACCGGCCTGCCTACGAGATTCGAAGTGGCAGGCGGAAAAGTTAAATGCACTGGTTCGATCGTCACGGCCGAGCGTCAGACCGGGAAAGCACTGGAGATTGAGGATTTCGAGGAGTACTACGAGACGTCAGCCGATGAAAAGGAGAATTCCGGCAACCATGAGTGAGAGAGAAACTATCGAGCCGGTCCTTACGACCGCCATGCTTGTCAATTTGGATACCTTCGTGGAAATCTGGGAAAAGGGCCCGGTAAGGAGCGGCGAGTTGTCGGAGCTTCTGCCCGGGATACCCCCGGAGTCGATTGTCGCGCCGAACAGGCCGACGTTACTGAGCGATCTTTTCATTGCATAGCTGGAGTGAATTATGACACCGGAACCATGTGATCTTGCGCTGCAGCACCTTGAACGCCTTAAGGGCGAACTTCGTAATGACCTGAAGGCGACAGAGGATAAGCTCGCTGACCTTGAAGCCGAGGATGTCGTCCGAAAAAGCCGCATCGAGACACTTGCGACAGTTCTACAGCAAATCATCGGTGACGAGGAAAGCTCGCAGGCGATGCAATCTGCTTCGCCAGCGGATAGATCGGAAATAAGCGAGGCTATCAACAAGCTTCGAGGCGTCCTCTTCGAAATTAATAAAGAGGCGGGCTCTTCAGATCGCTCGGACAAGGGAACAACGGTCTACAATATTCTTCGCGCGAGACTTATCTCGATGCTTAACGCGCTCGATATCGCTGCGGTCGCGCTCAAAAAGAAAACTGTCCTTCAGCAGGAAGAAAAGCAGGCTGCGGCCAACGAAAGCGTGAATTCCTCCCATAGTACTGTATCCCGAAGTCCACTCGGTTCTTCCGCAATCATCCGCTCGCAGGAACTGGAGCGACAGCGCATCGCCAGAGAAATCCATGACGGCCCCGCGCAGGCCGTCGCCAATGTTGTCCTCAGAATGGATATCCTCTCCAAGGTCTCTGAAAAGGACCCATCCCGTGTCTCGGAGGAACTCGCTAAGATGAAGGCCATTGCGCAGGGAGCCCTCGATGAGATCCGCGGCTTCATCTTCGACCTCAGGCCGATGACCCTTCAGGACCTCGGCCTTGTCGCGACTATCAAGCGTGTTGTAACGTCAATCAGGGAAATGTCCGGGTTGAACGTGCGCTACGTGGTCGAGGGCAACGAGCGTCCACTCGGTCAGCTCGTCAGCCTCGCTGTTTTCCGTATAGCCCAGGAGGCTACAACCAACCTCAGGAAATACTCAAAGTGCGATACCGCCTGGGTACATCTGAAATTCCTTGACGATAAGGTGATCCTGATTATCGAGGATGACGGCGCCGGATTCGACCTCGACGAGGTCGCTGAAAGCCAGAAGGAGTACGCGTCATTCGGACTCCTCGGCATGAAAGAGCGCGCCGATGATATCAACGCCGATCTCGAGATCATATCATCCCTGGGAGAAGGCACGAAGGTAGTGCTGGTTGTCCCCACCATCAACAATCCCGCAATCAACGTCAACTGGGAAGACAACGGAAAGTAAAGTGAATTAGTTTAATCACCACGCTGAGTCTGCTATTGAGTGAATCGCGCTATGTAAATGTCTGTTTCACCGACTGATTCCAGGTGTGTCTCAAACGGCTGTCCTTCCCCCATAATGAGCAGGTTCTCGAAGTAACCCGTGATTGCTATCGAATCATCAGCGAGTACCGCAATTCCATTGCAGAAGCTTCCATCGTGATTATCAAGACCTCCCAGGCGTCTGGCCCATGTGAGACTGCCATCTATTTCATATCGTGAAATAAAGGATTCGCAATTATTATGTTTTGACGCCTTAAGAGTAATTTCATCGGACTCGCCTTGGTTGAATGTAATTGTCGTATTAAACCATCCTGCGTAGACTATCGAATCGTCAGACAGAACTGCGCCTTCATAACCATATGAACTGGCAGATATAGTAGTTTTGCGCCATATAACATTGCCGGCCATATCCAGCTTCATAATCATGGCCGCACCGTCCATGTAAAGTAATCTCTCTTTTGCCAACATCACGATTGAATTATCTGAAAGAATTTCGATTTCCGATGGCCATATCTCAACAGCACCATTGCTTCTGTGCTGTCTGGCCCATATAAGGCTTCCGTCATGATTATAGCGTGCGATATACGCATCATAATAAACTGAGTCTTGCTCGAACGTGGTCTCATTAGGTTCATCTTTCCCGAATGTAACAGTATATTGAAAAGTCCCGCAAACCAGGACTGAATCATTAATGAATGCAGCTAATGCACGTCCTGTACTATGATCCCCATTGGCACCTTTAACCCAGTCCAGGGTTCCGTCAGGATTATAATGCGCGATGAACATTATTGTGTCGTAGCCTTGGGTCAACCGGGTCTCATTCGGCTCTCCCTCGCCGAATACCGCATTATGTGCACAATAGCCAGTGACGTATATTGAATAATCTTCGAGCACAAGAATATCGCTGCCGTGGTCACTGTGCGTGCCGCCTGCGCTTTTTACCCACGCCAGTGTCCCGTCCGGATTGTATCGGGCTATGAATATCTCGTCGAGCCCGTTGCCAACCAACTCGGTTTCATTCAGTTCTCCTTTCCCGAAAATCGTTGAGTCAGTGAACGAGCCTGTCACTCCAAGGGAGTTGTCCGGGAATGCTGCCATGCCTGTTATATAATCACCATCCATCCCTCCGTCGCTCCTTGCCCACTCAAGACTCCCGTCAGGACCATATTTCGCTACCCAGAGATCAACACTTCCCTCCGAATATAAAGTTATCTCGTTGGGATCTCCATCTCCCAGAGTCACGTATTCTGCAAACTTTCCGGCTACAACAATCGAGTTATCAGGTAAAACTGTTATCTCCTGAGAAAATTCTGACTGATCACCACCATCTCGTCTCGCCCAGATTACCGCTCCTCCCTTTATAATAACCAACAGCGGTTCATCAAGAGTGTCCGTCTTTCCTTCATCATCCGTTACCCGGAATTGTACCTGGTATTCTCCAGGATCCGTCCACGAGTGGTATACCACCGCTCCCTCCTCATCAAAAATCCCATCATTATCCCAATCCCATTCATACCTGGTTATGAGCCCTCCATCAGGATCATATGAGCCGTCATCGAAGAAGCGCATCTGTTCCCCCGGATAAACACTCAGGGGATCCACCTGGGCGATCGCGACCGGCGGAACTCGTTCCGGATTTATCGTGATTTCTAATGGCTGATCAAGCATGTCGGTCGCAGATTCATCATCTGTTACGCGGAACTGCACATGGAACTTGCCGGACTCGGGCCACGAGTGATATGCATCGCGGCCTTCCTCGTCAAAAATCCCGTCGTTATCCCAGTCCCACTCATATTTCACAATCGAGCCGCCGTCAGGATCGTGAGAGCCGTTATCATGAAAATGAATCGGCTGATCCCGTTCTGCTACCGGATAATCTGCTGCAGCTATCGCTACAGGCGGCACATTTACGGTGGTTATGGTTAAGCTGAGTGGCTGATCGAGAATGTCGTTTTCCCCTTCATCGTCTGTTACCCGATACTGAACCAGGTAAGTCCCTGGCACGATCCATTCGTGCCGGACATCCGCTCCTTTTTCGTCATATATACCATCTAAGTCCCAGTCCCACTCGTATGCTGTGATATCACCACCATCGGGATCGTATGAGCCAATGTCCCAGAAATGAACTGGTTGACCGGGCATTGCTATCAACGGTTCCATTTTTGCCAGTGCCACAGGTGGAAAACTTCCCCCACCCACGACAATTATGAGGGGTGCATCCAGCAGATCCGAATTGCCCGAGTTATCAGTAACCCGGAGCTGCACATGGTAGAACCCCTTTTGAGGAAACTCGGCGCAGGGATGCATTATCACACTTTCCGGCATGAAGCCGGCACTTGCTTGAAAAGAAAAATCCCATTCCCATTTCCTGATCCTACCGTCGGGATCATAGGATCTGTTGAGCATTCCTTCCGGTCCTTCAAGATAATCGACGAAGCAGACCTCTTCGCCTGGATTTATCCTGTATCTATCAGCCTGCGCATAAGCCAGAGGTGATTTTGAACCGGCGGGCGGTAATGTGCTGCCATCACCGCTCTTACACCCAGCCAGCCCGACAACGGTCGTGATGAGGATCAGAATGCGCATCAAAATCCAGTGTCTCATTTCCGGTTCCTTTCCCGGTTACGTGGCAGTTGCATCATTATTATAACACGGTTTCAGTATTAAGTGATAAATGCATTTGGTTACCTGCTGGCCTCTGGCCGGCACCCCTCCTTGCAACCCCATCCCCATTCCGGATACAATTCCAGTGCCGCTTATTCCCCTGCGTCTCAGTGCATTTACAGGAAAAAAGGTGATTCCTATGCGTCCCCTGACCGCACTTCTGGCCTGCAGCACCATCCTCATCATCGCGATCGGCTGCTCGAAATCGCATACCCCCGTCATCCCTCCGGTGGATGATTTCTCTCCACCCCGCGTTGTCGATACGACCGGCCATGTCGTCTGGGGAGCATGGGAGTGCGCTATCGACCGCGACACCCTCGAAGTATCCGTACAGCCGATGCGCTCGGTGGAAAATCACTTCGACGTCACTTCCTTTATCCTCCCCCCGAGTTGCCACGACTGTATGAGAATGACGGTAATCGATGTCGACCTTACGCAGAGCCTGTTCAGCGTGCGCGTCATGCTTAGAAATCCGATAGGGCTGACCGGATACGACGTCCGCGGGATCTTCTACCTTAAGGGCGACCAGCAGCTTGTCAGCGCCGATAACTGGACCGACCTTTTCGACCTGCCCGGCGACTACGCGCGAAATCCGTTCCAGGCGTTCGCGAAAGAAGCACCCGGACGCGCATTCGGTGGTGGCGAGACCCACTCCGCGACCTACCGCGTCCTTCTCCCACCCGGACAGATGGGTATTCGATTTACGGTCGAGGCCAGTTACCCGTCCAACTGCCCCGAACCCTACGAGATGAAAATCATCAAAGGCATCGGATTCCTTGGAAGCTCGAGTCAGTATTCAGAGACACTTGAAGTTGCTGTACGCGACTGGCAGAGCGACATCTCACTCGTTCAGCTCGACATGAGCTCGCTCGGAGCCACATTGCCTTTAGATCTCGTCAACCAGGCAGGCATTTGGAAGGCAACCGTCTCGAATATCTGGGGAGCGGCACCGGGATGGTACACCGTCTGGCTGCAGTCACGATCCGCGGCGGGTCCGTGGACCTATCAGCCGATCGATATCGAAGTGAAAAATCTCGGCGGTGACCGTCTCCCGGAGATTCTCAGCCTTATGCACAACTGGGACGCGAGTGGTAATCCCAACGAGACCCTCACAAAGGACAATTTCAAATACGAGGGACGCGACCTCAATTACATCATCGACGACATGGGTTACGGCAGCACGCGGCTTCCCTATTACAACGACATTCATCGCGAACCCCTGACCACCGTTCCCTATTTCATGAACGTCCTCGACAATCTCGAAGCGCATACGTCACCCCCGATTCTCTACAACCTGCTTTCAATTGGCACTAATCAACTGGGCGAAACCTTTCCTCCGACATCGTTCGCCTACGCCCCGACAGCAAGCCCGATTGCGGACGCGATGGAATCTCTCTATTCCGAGATCGGATCGACCCTCAGCCCGTCCGATAAATCAGCTATCGCATCCCAGACCGCATCTCTCCCCGCTGACCTTCAGGTTATGGCCGCGGCCATACTGAAAGCGGTCTCCGAGGGTTACCAGTATCGTGAAGACGCGATCTCCGGCTATTCGGGCGAAGTTAAGGATATCCTTTTCGAAAATGGGACCGACTGGTGCTACGGTTCGAGCATATATTTCGCGGTGCTGGAGGAAGCTGCCGATTTCGATTACCCGAGTATGTATCGCGCGGCGGGTCCGGTGCTGCAGGCTATCGACGGAATGCGCGACGCAGGTCTGTATTACATCCCGCAGGATTCATCGTCTTGGTCATGGGAAACCCCCATCGGCACGGTTGAAATCGGCGGTTCGGGAAATGACACGTTCAGCGATGATGAATATCTGCTGATTCTCGATCCGGGCGGGGATGATACCTATAACTGCCAGGCAGGTGCGAACGCGTCACTCGATAATCCCTTCTCCATATGCATCGACCTTGCCGGCAACGACACCTATAACGACCAGGGAAATACCAATTACTCGCAGGGTGCGGGACGCCTGGGTGTCGGCGTGCTCTGGGATGTGTACGGCAACGATGAATACGATAACTACCGCTTCTGCCAGGGTTTCGGACACTGGGGCGTAGGTGTAATTCTAGATTCAGGCGGAAACGACCAGTATGACGCTGACGGTTGCAGCCAGGGCTCCGGTTACATGGGAATCGGTATCATGGTCGACGAGTGGGGTCATGACAATTACGATTGCTACCAGTACTCGCAGGGATTCGGTTTCGTCAAGGGATGGGGACTCGCGTGTGATATCGAGGGCGATGATCGCTGGATCGCAAACGACACGAACATCAAGTACCCCGGTCCTCAGACCGACCAGCACAACACATCGATGAGCCAGGGCCAGGGCTTCGGGCTCAGGTGGGACTACGAGAATACATATCAGTCGGGAGGGCAGGGGATTCTGTTCGACCGGGCAGGCGACGATGAATATTCCTGCGGCGTGTTCGGACAGGCGTGCGCGTACTGGTTCGGTACCGGCATTCTCGCCGATTACGGCGGCACCGACACGATGCACGGAATCTGGTACGTCCAGGCGGGTACGGCGCACTACGGTACCGCGGTGCTTCTCGCGAAAGGGGTCGAGGACGATTCCTATACCGCGACCATGGGCGTCGGTGTCGGAGGCGGGCACGATTTCTCCAACTCCTTCCTCCTTGAAGAGGGAGGGAACGACACCTACTCGTCGGTCGCGCATTCGCTCGGCGGCGGCAACGAGTGCGGAGTCGGATTTTTCGTCGATTACTCGGGCGACGACACCTATCTGACCACCCATACCGGCTCGATGGGTAATGGATATTTCTCCGACGGGCGTAATCGCGGTAGCTGGGGACTGTTCTTCGATCTCGGCGGAACTGATTCTTACCAGTCGGCTAAGATGGATCAGGGCGCAGGCGATAACACAAACTGGACAATCAACGACATCGGCGCCGCCGGCGACTTCCCGGGTGGGATTATTTTGTGGTAGGGGGAGAAAGGGTTAGAGGCTGGCTGAACCTGCTTAATCTGGAGTTTCTGGAATACGATGCCGCCCACAAAATCCGTCTTCGGATTTCTGTGGGTGTCTCTGATTATATCTTGGTGTGAGTTGTATAATACTGATGTATCGAGCCTCCAGTAGATGGAAGGAGGACAAACAATGAAGAAAATCATCCGCCTTGCTGCTGTGCTCGCCGTCCCTTTCTTCTTTTCGCAATCGATCGCAGCTCAGTTTACGGACGTTCCGTATGATCCCTGGGATGGCTACCAGTATGTCGATAAACTGTATTCGGAAGGTCTCATCGAGGGCTTTCCTGACGCAACCTTCAGAGGTAATCAGGCTCTCACCCGATATGAGCTGGCGGTAGTAATGAGCAGACTGGTTGACCGCCTGCTCATTGAAATGGGGAGGACAGATCCTCCCGTTCTAGAGGTGTTCGAGGTCCCGGCAACAGGCGATGCAGAGATGATTTTTGCAGATATTCCTCCGGAGCATTGGGCTTATCAGCATGTCATGAAGCTGGAGAATCTCGGAATAGTCATCGGAATGCCCGGGGAAGAATTCGATGGAAATAAAGTCGTTACAAAGATCGAGTTAGCGGTGATGTTCAATCGGCTGATTGAGAGACTGCCTGAGTATTTCAACGAGAATCCATACGGTTCGAGTCACAATACAATTGCACAATTTACCGATATACCAGAAAATCACTGGGCGTTTAATGATCTGTCAAATCAAGCCAGGCTGGGTATCATTGACGGATTTCCTGAGGGTTCGTTCCGAGCCGGCTCGTCGCTCACCAGATTTGAGATGCTGCTGGTCATGTCGAGAATAATTGATTATCTGATGATGAGAATGGAGGATGCGCAGATAGACAGAATGGAAAGGCTTTAAAGGCTTGACGTTATAACGCTTTAATGTTATAATGTCTTACGAGGTGATTTTGGATGCCCGACAATCCTAAACGTGCCACCATCTACTTCGATCCCGTTCTCCATAAAGCCCTCAAAATCAAGGCGGCGGAAACCTCATCTTCTATCTCCGAACTCGTTAACAGTGCCGTACGCCAGTCCCTTCGCGA
>Ga0272442_10012274_pt1 | contig 10364 bp, 11 predicted proteins | sample SSMForm2O_FD_200262 | JGI IMG/M metagenome (GOLD analysis project Ga0272442, IMG submission 200262) | Marine sediment archaeal communities from Little Sippewissett salt marsh, Falmouth, MA, United States - SSM-Form-2O | ecosystem: Environmental > Aquatic > Marine > Wetlands > Sediment ... | reverse complement strand
GGGGATGAGAATCCAGACTATATCTCGACTCCGTTTGGGGTTTATATCAAGGCGCATAAAACGTTTCTGAGCCCAACATTCGTCTCCCAGTTTCTCGAAACGTCAGCTTCCTTATCGTCGAGGGTCACTCAAAAATGTGAATTACATGCCTGAGCACACAACCAGCTGTATGATTACTCCAAAACTCTTTTAGAATGTTAACGTCCTTTCAGTTATGAGTAAAGTATAAACATAGGTACTACTAGTCAAAGTGACGAGGGTTAAAGTTGCCTGCAATAGAAATAGGAAGAATCTGCATCAAAATCTTAGGGCGAGAAGCAGGAAAAAAATGCGTAATCGTAGACCTTGTTGACAAGAACTATGTTCTAATCACAGGACCCAAAACAGTCACAGGCGTAAAACGGAGACGCGCCAACATCAGCCACCTAGAAGCAACACAAGAAAAAATCGAAATGAACCGAGGCGCAAACGACGAAGAAATCGCTGAAGAACTGAAGACAGCAGGTAAACTCGAAGACATGAACAAGACAGCACAGCCCGCCCTATCCTAAATCTTTTAACCTATCCTAACCCTTTTTTCCTTTCTGGAGAAACACCATGCGAACAATCACCGAGCCGTGGAAAATCAAAAGAAGCCTGGTAGTAAAAGCTGAGGAACAAACAGACATGCGCTACGGTCACAGACCTGAAGAGCGCCCAATCAAAGACCACATGAGATTTGGAATAATAAACTTGGACAAGCCTGCTGGACCATCAAGCCACGAGGTCACAGCATGGCTAAAACGAATCCTCAGCCTTGAAAGTGCCGGTCACGGCGGGACCCTTGAGGCTTAACGTAGCCGGGGAAATCCCAAAGTCACCGGTATTCTACCCACTGCCATAGAGGATGCTACAAAGGTAATTCAGGCTCTTCTTTTGGCAGGAAAAGAGTACGTTTGTGTGATGAGGCTCCATTCAGACATTCCAGAAAACAAAGTAACAAAAGTTTTAGACGAATTCCAAGGACCACTATATCAGAGACCACCTGTACGATCATCAGTTAAACGACAACTCAGAACAAGAACAATCTACTACAACAAGTTCCTTGAGATGGATGAACGGAACGTCCTCTTCAGGGTCGGCTGCGAAGCAGGAACCTACATACGGAAGCTCTGTTACGACATCGGCGAAGTATTGGGCTGCGGCGCCCACATGCAGGAGCTTCGGAGAACACGGGTTGGACCCTTCACAGAAGATGACAGCCTAGTTACCCTACATGATATTTCTTACCTTTTTAGCCAGTGGCAAGAAACCAAAGACGAAAAATATCTCAGAAAATTTGTTTATCCCATGGAAAAAGCCCTAGAGCTAATCCCAAAAGTCATTGTGAGAGACTCCGCAGTTGACGCCCTCTGCCACGGAGCCCACCTTACTGCACCCGGAGTCCTGTCTCTAGAGTCTGGAATCAAAATCGGCGACACTGTTGCAGCGTTCACCCAGAAAAGAGAAGCCATAACAATAGCTGAAGCCACAGTCTCATCCGAAAAGATGCTGAGGATGGACCACGGTTTTGTAGCAAAAACCAAAAGGGTCATGATGCCACGGGGAATGTACCCGAAAATGTGGCACAAGACTCAGCAGTAGGTTGCTATAATTTAGAAAAGGCTAAAAAACAGGTCTGTTGCTATTCTAGTGTTGTGCCGAGGTCTCCTAGAGCAACCATGTTGCGGGAAATCTGGTAGGGAGCAGATTCCAACTTTGGAAGCATAAGCCTGGAACCTCCGACTACGGAAAGCCTGTGATCCATTGGGTCGCGAGGGTTCAAATCCCTCCCTCGGCGCCACAAACCTTCCAGTTTCTATTTACTACTGTTTTCGGTAATTGCAGCGCTTGGAAAGAACACAAAACAGGATAAATAAACAATGAAAATGGTGTTCAACAGAGATACAGAACAGATACATTAAAAACGGTTCAGTGACAAAGAAAGATTGCCCTTGTGGTTACGATGGTAAAGAGAGACCGTGTAGAAATCATGGCAGAGATTCTTGGTTTATGTTCAGAGCCGAGAACCAAGACGCATGTCATGTACGGAACTAACCTGTCATGGAAGATGCTTCAGTATTACCTCTCTGAACTGCAATCGCTGGAACTTCTGGAAGTCCACAACAATTCAACCAAATACGTAGTAACCATGAGAGGACGGGAATTCGTAGAGAAATGGAAAGAACTCCAGCAACTCCTCTGATAAACCCAAAAAAATGGTACATTAAACAGTTTAGGTTCTGGGCGGCCTCTTTTGGGCATAACGATAACGTCGCGGCTGTCCTTCTCGGGTCAGTAACCCTTCTTTCATCAAATCCACCAATGCATGGGCAACTGCTGTGCGGTCGTAGTGGAAGCCTCTGCGTGCCATTTCGCTGTGAACTTCTCCTAGTCCATGCGGAGATGCGAACCATCCTTCTGACCAAAGGTGTTGTATGAGGCTTTTGCAGGTTTCTGCCCTTGGCGGGGGGAGGGGACGTTCTTGCATGATTGCTGGTTCTTTTGAGTATTCTGTTATTGTTCCCAGAATTCGTTTGACGGCTGATTCTAGCTGGTTTTCTTGGCATTCTATTTCGAATTCTAGGTTGCCTAATTTCATTTTTAGGCGGATTGCCGGTGCTATGTCTTCTGTCATTCGTTCTCCCTTATTGCATATTGTATTGTTCATGATGTTCATGCACAACATTTAAATATTGTTGCACGCAAACCATTTCTATATTGGTGAATTTTATTGATTGGGCAACATAACTATACAACAACACCAACATATAACTTTCCACCCCAAATAGCGGAACTGCAACTCCCCCAAACATTCATAGAACTAAGCCTCAATAGTATGAAAAACATAGAAAGCAGCTACCTGCAACCCAACCAAACCCCACTCAGCCCACTCTTAACAGAAGATATTGCAGACGCAAGACCAATCATGAAGATTCAACACCCACAAACAATAAAGACAATCCCCCTAGAACACAATCAAAACACGAAACCAGTAGTCGCCGTCGACGTCTCAAGCATAAAAATAGGAGAAACCGAAGCAGGTATACTCTGCGCAATAAGAGGAGCAATAGTTTGGAAAGAAAAAAGTAGATACAGGTATCAAAGAATAGGACCCTTCCCATTTCATATAACAGAACAAAACAAAAACGAAATCCACAAACTTTTCAGAAACCACAACCTAGAAATCCCCGAGGACAATAGAATCCCAAATATAGCCAACATACAAGCCAGAATGGGTACCCTCCTTGAACGTTGGCTACAGCTAGGAATCTCCTGCTCTGCCTACGGCACAATCATCCTGTGGGACGGCTCCATGACTGCTGGAATGGTTGACAGCCCAGTCGATGAAATGTCAAGGCTCCTAGAGATTGCAAGAAACCGCCTCAGCACCGTTTTGGCTTTCTCCAAGAACACAACCCTTAGGTTTTCAGGACATAAACTAACAGATTATGCAGAAAAAGCTGAGCCGCCTTGTCTTCTTCAGATAAACGGCTTTCCCATGTCATCAGGTCCTGTTCTCCTCCTAGGAAACGTTTACGTTGCGAAGCTGACTCCCGGAGTATGCTCCTTCAGGTTAGATATTGACAGAAAGGTTCCACGAGAACGAGCAATAGAAGCTGTTCAGAGTCTTCTAGGAAGCGACCTTCTTACTCAAAGCTACCCCGAAACGTTACGCTTAGCTCATATATACTCAACTTTTACCGCCACTGAAGTAATTGGTATCCAACGTTTCATAGCTCAGCAGTATGGACTCAAGATAGTTACAAGACCGAACGTGCGACGGCTGCTTTTTGGACCCTTCGGAAAAGGTTCGGAGGGATACCAATGAGACTCTACAAGAAGGATGGAAACAGCCTCCAGATTCTCAGCTTTCCAAATGATGAAGTGGAGAAGGGCGACTATCTCCTAGTAGAAGATAGCAACGCTAACAAAAAGCTGATCACACAAGTAATTGATGTCCAGTTCGCCAGCGTTCCAGGTCTTCTTGAAGAACTTCTCCGCGACTCCACAGCCGAAGAGCAGATTTACGGCAACAACTTTGACCCTCTAGGCGTCTCATCCCACATAAACCACATTCAAGACGCTCGCATGCTCATCTGCAAGATTCGAGGAACCATGCTAAATGACAGGTTACGAGCGAGTTCCTCATGGCTTCCTTCCCGCTCCAAGTCAGGAGTCACAAAAATCCCCATCAATTCGTTGCTGGCTCATGTGGGCGTCAACAAAAGCTTGCCCATCAAAATCGGTGAAACTAAGGACGATTCTACGTTAAACATCACGGCTCATGATCTTGACGGGAGACTGAACATCATAACTGGAAAGAAGGGGACAGGAAAATCTCATCTTTCCAAACTGCTGGTCTTAGGTCTGGTAGATTACAAGGCTACTGTTGTGGTTCTTGATCTCAACGGCGAATATACAGGGTTAGGTTATTCCGCAAAGGGAGGCGGCAACGAGTACAGCGACAGGGTGCATGTGCTTACTCCCGGTGCCAACTTCAGGGTTTACTTGTCAAAAATGGACCTGGGTGTCATGTTGAAGATTCTGGTTCATGCTCTTGCTCTTCCCGGAACATCAACCCGAGAATTTAAGCACATATGGAAATCTCTATGCCAACAAGGAAAGTTTACTCTTCAGGACCTTGGAGACGCCATCAGAAAAAGCAGCTGTAACATGCATGTGCGGGACGCCCTCTTTTCCCGCTATTACAGTCTAGTGAACTCAGGATTTTTTACAGACAACGAAGAATTGGCAACAGGATTTGAGAAGCTTTTCGAAAAAACCAAAAAAGATGGAGGAGCCCTGGTAATCAACTTGAAGGATGTTTCAGCGGTTGACCGTCAGATTGTCTTGGAGTATACATTAGGGAGTCTGGTGAAGCTTCTGGGGCAATGGAAAATCAAATCCGTTTTTCTTTTTGCTGAAGAAGCTCATCTTTACCTCAGGGAAACATACTGGGAAGACATCGTTACCCGCATGCGGCACTTTGGCTTATTCACGAATTTCGTAACTAACCAGCCAGACACAATAAAAGAGAACATATACCGCCAAGCTGACAGCATCTTTCTCTTCAACTTCACCAACGAACGCGACCTTGAAACAGTATCAAAAGCCGCGAGAGTGGACGCTGAAACTGTTAAATCTATTGCTCAAGAACTTCCGCCTCACCACTGTCTTCTCATAGGAAACGCGGTGAAAGACTTTCCTGTGATGGTGAAGGTTAGAGCACTGGACATCAAAACTATGGGACAAACACGGCTTTTTTTCACAAAAAACTAGCAGATAAACGACAGGGGAATCATTACTTACATAAGTTAGCAAGATGTTCAGTATATTAAGTTGAGTTCAATACGAAAATCAGTTTCTAGCCTGAAATGGATTTTTCTCGTCATACTACTTATCTCCGTAGTGTTGACTTTAGTAATCCAGCTTTCAAACAATCCAGAAAATAGCGAAAATTCTGTGAATCCTTACTTCGGAGTTTCTTTCTGTGGCGACACAGCCGAGGAGGGAAAACTACTGATTGACAAAACTAAAGACTACACTAACCTCTTTGTGCTACAGTCAGGACCGATAAGCAAGAACGAAACAGCTACAAATGAAGTGTGTGATTATGCTGTTGATGCGGGTCTAGATGTTATCGTATTTTTTGGCTGGTTTGACCCTGATTGTCCATGGCAGATTCCTTGGCTTGACTTTGCTAAGGACCGATGGGGTAACGATTTTTTGGGGCTTTATCTTTTTGATGAGCCAGGTGGCATTCAAGTTGACTATAACTGGTTATACATTTTTCATCATATCAAGGATGTTGATCCAGAATTTTATCAGACAATAGAAGATTATATCCAAGAATCTGCTGACCAAACAGTAATCCGAGATTATGAGGAAGCGAAAAAGAGGTATCTTGAGTATCTCATGGTCCACATACAACTCGATGAGCTGATTGACCGCTCAATCACATCGTTCACTTCCGATTATGCTCTTTATTGGTTTGATTACCTTTCAGGTTACGACACAATCTTTGTCCAACTCGGATGGAACCACAATATACAGAAACATATCGGGCTTTGCAGAGGCGCAGCAAATGTTCAGCAGAAAGACTGGGGCACAATCATCGTGTGGAATTACAGAAACCCAAAGATTAACACTGGAACATACAAGACGGGACCAGAAATGCTCTATGACATGCTAGTTTCATACGAGGCAGGAGCAGACTACATAATCATTTTTGATTACCCTACAGACCCTCCAGGCAACCCCTATGGCATACTGACCGATGAGCACTTTGAGGCAATGCAGAAATTCTGGAATTACATGCAACAGAAACCAGAAGAGTACGGAAAAATGACTGGTCAAGCCGCCTTAGTTCTTCCTGAAAATTATGGGTGGGGCATGCGTCGCATAGATGACAGAATTTGGGGATACTGGGGACCAGACGACCTGTCACCGCAAATCTGGACCTTATACCACAAACTGCTTGCCCAGTACGGCTTATCCTTAGACATTGTTTATGATGACCCAAACTTTCCGGCAGAGGGCGTGTATCAGGAGATTTATTACTGGAACTACACGGTATAAACAGACAGCAACATCCAAAAGTTTCATCCACACGTAATAGTTTGAGGGAATGTTTTGAAAGGCAACCGCACAAAATTGTTAAGAATCAGGGTTGCCAAAGAAGCGGCTCTCCTACTCTATACATCTCAAGAGAAGGAGTATAAACAAGCCAAAAAAAGAGCCGCAGAAACATTAGGCGCCAGAATTTTTCCCAGCAATCGTGAGATTGCAGAAGAACTTGACCAAATAGCAGAAGATAGGGAAGGCACCCAAAGAAGGGAACGGCTTCTGCGAATGCGGAAAGAAGCAAAAGAGATAATGGAATCCCTCAAAGATTTTAGTCCGTGTCTTGTGGGAAGTGTTTGGAGAGGAACAGCCCGCCAAGGCAGCGACATAGACATAATCACGTTTTCTCAAGACCATCTTCAGGTTTTGAAGCAACTTCAGAAACACCATTTTGAGGTTTCCCGTTCAGAGCGGCTTTCAGTAACAAAAGGAGGACAAAAGGAGTCATCATTTCACATTCACATCATTTTTCAGTCTGGAGACGAAGCGGAGGTTGTTGTTCGAAGCTTCACCAGTTTGGGGAAACAAGAAAGGTGCGAAACATATGGAGACGTTAAGACGGGGCTGAGCCTCAATCAGCTCGGAAAAGTTCTAAAAGAGAGTCCTCTTCAGAAGTTTGTGCCAGTATAGACCGCTTCTTTTGTGAAAAATGGCTAATTATAATTTAAATAGATGTCTGTTCAAAGGAAATTATTAGTGAGATATGCTCAGCAAAGAAAAACATTGAAAGGAGAACGCCCCGAAGATGGATGTTGAAAAGAAAAGGTTTCGAAGAATGTTTCCTAACTTGGCTGAAGAACTGGAGAACGGAGACTGCGGAACAAAAATAAATTCTGTGCGCTCCAACCCAACTACTGGCGAAAAAGCGGTTTCGAGGAAGTTCATCGATTACAACCCAGATGTAATTGATTTTCTCCGCAGATGTGACAAACCGGAGCAGGCGGAAGAGATAATCGATTACATGGAGAACAAGAAAGAGATAAGCTGTGAATATGCCACAAAACTCAGAAAACAGCTGAAGAAGAAAGGCGTCAGAAGTTTTGGGTCAAAAAAAGAAGATGATTACTACTTGAAACAAGATGGATTCTAAAGCAGAAAAACAGAAAGAAAAAAGGGTTGCCAAGCTCTGGTTGAGGTTACCAAGTTCTCAGCGCTTCAAAGTTATCTCGATTGTTGAAACATTTTTTGTTCCATCTTCTCGCTGCAGCTCTTCGGTTCCTATGGTTATTTTGTCGGTTTTTAGGTCTTTCATGAACTTGCGGCGAACTATCTCAACAGTGTCAACAGCTGTCGTGATTGCACGTCCACGAGCCTTCAAAGAAGCTTCTTTGACATCAGCTGAATTGAAGTGGGTAATCACTGCCATAACGTAGCTCATTGCAGGTTTTGTTCCAACATAGATTGTGTTATCCTCTGACACACAGACACCTCCTTCTTTTAGTTGTCTCGTTTGTTTTGCTTGTCGGGAATCAGATCCATTGCATGAACCTGTTTCCACTCCCTGCTATTTTCGTTCGTTTCCTTTTTTAATTTTTGGCAATAATGAGGTTGAAAGACTTTTGTCTCATTAAATCCCAATATAGTATAGCATTGATGGTGTTGACGGCTATGAAGCGTGCCCTAATCTCAGTTTATGACAAGACAGGCATCGTTGATTTTGCCCGAGAACTAGACAAAATGAGAATTGAAATAATCTCGACGGGTGGAACCTACGAAACTTTGAAGAAGGCGGGAATCAAGTCTGTGAAAAATGTTTACGAGGTCACAGGGTTTCCTGAGATACTGGAGGGCAGAGTTAAGACTGAGCACCCAAAGCTGATGGGAGGCATACTTGCCCTAAGAGACAAGGAAGAGCACATGAAGGACCTTGAACGCTATGATATAGAAGCGATTGATTGGGTTGTCTGTAATCTGTATCCCTTCGAAAAGGTAACGGCTAACGGAGCAGACATGAAAACTGCCCTAGAGAACATTGACGTAGGTGGACCCAACATGATTAGGGCGGCAGCAAAAAATTTTGAAAACGTAGTTGTAGTCGTTAAACCCAGCAGATACAATCAAATTCTCAGCGAATACAAAAAGAATGGCACCGTAACTGCTGAAACAAGAAAGGCTTTGGCGGTAGAAGCTTTCAAAGAAACCGCAAAATACGACTCGGTAATCCACAGGTTCCTAAAAGAAACGTCTTTCTAGTTCACAATTTCGTGGAGACATTTTATATTCCGCTCTGAGAAGTAACCTTTGTTGCTGGGGCTACCTATGATCAGAATCGCTTGCTATGGGGGAGTGAATGATATTGGAGGAAACAAGCTTCTTGTCAAACTTGATAAGGGATCAATCTTCCTTGATTTTGGGCTGTCCTACAGTGAAGAAAGCCGGTTTTTTGAAGAGTTTCTGCAGCCTCGGTCAGCATGCAAAATACATGACCTACTGAATCTAGAGTTGTTGCCCCACATAGATGGCGTCTACAGGCAGGATGCCCTCTGCCCAAAAGATTTCGAAAACTATGAAGTTAAGGCAAAAAATTTGTGGAAACTGGACATCCAAAGTTTTGAGGATGCGGTTAAAACAGGTTCTTGGTGTCCTGACGCCCTGTTCATTTCCCATGCCCACCTAGATCATTGTGGGTATGCACAATATTTGGGGGATGTTCCGTTTTTGTGTTCTGACATGACACATAATCTGATGGAGGCTGTGGCTGAGATTGGGAATTTGCAGGGTTTGGACAAGCAGCTAACGGCTGTTAAAAGACGTGAGATGGGGATGCTGAAGACGGGCTTTTTTGCAGGTGAAGCAAAAGTAGGCTACTCGAAGGATGAAGAAGAGCGCGAATTCCGTAGTTTGGAGCATAAAAAACCTCGCGCAATCAAGGACGGTTTAATGATTACAGGCTTCAATGTTGACCATTCTATACCTGGTTCTATGGCATGTCTCGTTGAATCAGAAGACTCACAGGTCCTTTATACTGGAGACATACGGTTTCATGGCAAATCTGGCTACAATCTGGGAGAGGAACTGGATGGGTTGGCGCCAGATGTGATGTTTTGTGAAGGAACCCGCATCGACAAAACTGAACCAGACGACGAAAAGAAGGTGGAAACAGACCTCATTGACGTCATATCAAAATGTGAGGGACTGGTCATGGTTGGTTTCACTTGGAAGGACATAGACAGGTACGAGACTGTCAGGGACGCTGCAATAAAAAGCGGCAGAATCCCAGTTTTTGATCCACGGCTAGCTTACTTGCTAGCTAAGATTGGAAGAAGCGCCTATGATGAAGGCGCCAGAGTGTTCCTTGAGAGATGCGGGTCTATGCTCTATTCTCCGGGCGATTACAGCAACTCCAAGCACAAAGTTGGGGATATGCCCATTTCGGAGTGGAGCAGCAAACCGAACGTAGTGGTGGACACGAAGCACTTGGAGAATGGAATATCCGCTCTTGAGCTCAGCGAAAATCCTTCCAGCTATGTGCTGCATCTGGACTATTTCAGGTTCAAAAACATCTTAGATTTTGTTCTTCCTGAAGGTTCCGTGTTTGTTAGAGCACAATGTGAACCCTTCAATCCCAAAATGGAGCTTTCTCAAAAAAGGATGATACGGTGGCTGAAGCACTTCAAAATCAACGCTGATAACGACTGGAAACCTTACCAGATTCATGCTAGCGGTCATGCGTCTGGTCCAGAAATACAGGAAATGATAGATAAAATCAAGCCCAAGCT
>Ga0272442_10012273_pt1 | contig 10365 bp, 3 predicted proteins | sample SSMForm2O_FD_200262 | JGI IMG/M metagenome (GOLD analysis project Ga0272442, IMG submission 200262) | Marine sediment archaeal communities from Little Sippewissett salt marsh, Falmouth, MA, United States - SSM-Form-2O | ecosystem: Environmental > Aquatic > Marine > Wetlands > Sediment ... | reverse complement strand
GCTGCCACCTTGTCGCCGGGAAGGAGCTCGGCCATGGCCCGGTCGATACCGACGGAGTCCGCTATTGCCTCGGCCGTTGCATCGTTATCCCCGGTGAGCATCGCCGGCTTGAGTCCCAGCTCGCGCAGCTTCCTAACAGCCGCCGTAGCGTCTGGCTTGATCCGATCGGCCACTGCGATGATCCCGAGCAAGCCCTCACCTTCAATTCCAACGAGAACCACCGTCTTGGCCCGGCTCCGGAGCCGATGCAGGTGCCCTTCGACCTCGGCGGATACTGATTGTCTCCCGGCAGCAAACTCGCGGATACCGATGAGAACGCTCTTGCCGGCCACCCGGCCGCGCACCCCTTTGCCGGGAACGGCGACAAACTCCTCGACCGGGTGAAGTTCGAGTCTGCGCGAACGGGCTTCGTTGACGATGGCTTTACCGATCGGGTGCTCCGAGCCCGTTTCGACACTCGCTGCTGTGCGAAGCAGCGCCTCCCCCGAAGCGCCGGCCGCGGCAATCAGATCGGTAACCCCAGGGAAGCCTTCAGTGATCGTTCCGGTCTTATCGAAGACGATCGTCGTGGCCTGATTCATCGTCTGAATTGCCTCTCCGGAGCGGATGAGGACGCCGTTTCTTGCGGCCAGTCCGGTCCCCACCATCAGGGCCGTCGGGGTGGCGAGCCCGAGGGCGCACGGACAGGCGATGACGAGAACCGCGATTACGGCGAACAGAGCGAGCGAAAGCGGCGTCAGAGCCGGATTGACCCACGGCAAGACCCGAGCTGCGGCAGGCCCGAGTGAGCCAAGCGCATCCGGAAGCGTCAGCCAAAGGACCAAGGTGACAACTGCGACCGCCAGAATGACCGGTACGAAAATGGCGGTCACCCGATCGGCGAACACCTGAATGGGGACCTTGGTGCCTTGCGCCTCCTCGACCATGCGAATGACCTGGGCAAGGAATGTTTCCTCGCCCACGCCGGTGGCGCGGATGCGAAGGAGTCCCTCACCGTTTACGGTGGCGCCCACAGCGGCATCGCCCGGGCCCCGTCTCACCGGCATAGACTCCCCGGTGACAAGTGATTCGTCAATGTGGCTCTCTCCGGCCTCGATTATCCCGTCAGTAGGAACCTTCTCTCCCGGACGGACGATCATCAGGTCATCGACAGCGATCGCGGCGATGGGAACTTCCGTCTCTTCTCCATTCCGTAGTACCCGGGCCGTCTTCGCTCCGAGGATGAGTAGGCGCTTGATCGCCTGGGACGTCCGCCCCTTGGCGAGCGTTTCGATGTAGCGTCCAGTGAGGTGAATCGCCATGATCATCGCAGAGACCCCGGTGTAGTCCAGCAATGTCGGTGCAGCGCCAAGCTCCCCCGCAATCGCAACGAATCCGGTGGAAAAAGAGGCGCCCGCACCAAGAGCGATGAGCGTGTCCATCGTCGGCGATCGGCGAAACAGGGCTCTTGCCCCGGCGCGGAGGGTTACCCGTCCGGCGATGAACAGAACAGGCGTGGCAAGGACAACCATACCCACATGGAAGACGAGCGCGTTCGGCCACATGATTCCAAAGGCCATCTCCGGAATCATCCAACAGAGGATCGGCGCGACGAGAATCCAGGCGAGGATCATGCGCCGTTTTACTTGCCTCAAACGGCGAAGATCACGGGTGATGGCATCGCTCCCAATGGTATCGGTGACAACTGGTCTTCCAACGCGATAGCCCGCCGCTTGGACGGCGTCCTCGATCGTGCTCAAGGAAACCTTCGAGGAAAGACTGACGGTTGCCTGCTCCGTCGACAGGTTCACGAAGACGCTCTTTACCCCAGGGACACCCGCCACGGCCTTCTCAACCGCGTGAGCACAACCGGCGCAGTGCATCCCCTCGATCTTCAGCCTCCGTTCAACACCCTTTGTCCCATCGGCCATGGCCACCTCCTTGTCAGAAATGCTTCGGGTACTTGAGCGTCTCCAGCAGTTCGTCCACCTTCGTCTCACCCGTCCCTCTAGCAACGGCCTCCCGCACACAGTGTTTCATGTGCGCGTCGGAAAGTGCATACGCTACCTTGAAAAGCGAGGCCTGCACGGCGGAGATCTGTTTGAGAATGTCGATGCAGTACTGCTCTTGTTCGACCATTCGCTCTACGGCCGCCAAGTGGCCAGCCGCGGTGCGCAAGCGCTGGGTGACACGCGCCTTTGCAGTTGCATCCTGAGACGAACTTCCCGCCTTCTTCATGGGAATCTTCCTTTTGGGATTCTCCCATCCCAGCCGGGATGGGAAATGCTACCGCCACTACTCCTATCTGTCAACAAAGAGTATCCAGAAGGCGCACACGGGTATTCTACCCATCAGGGGTACCGTGGATGGCTTCATAAGAGCAGTAAAGGCATTCTTTCAGGGAGAACAGAAAGCCCCACCTGAGACACAGCGGGGGTCTGTGCGTCAGGGAGCTCGCCGGAAGGCCGCGGAGTTGCAGAACTAGGCCCCGCGGAAAAGTCAAACTCAAAAAAGCGATGGCCTCACCAAGACAAGGTCCATCGAAGCATCATCGTTATCGAACGACCGTCATCGGTCGATTCCCGCTTTATCCGCTGCCTTTCCTGTGCAAAGCAACAGTCGGTCGCCACAAGGTGACAATCAAAGCCCGTCGGGGTCCTACCACAACCCCCCTGGCCCTACCCGTGACCCAATCCCGATCCGATGTCTGGACAACCCAACGGATAGGGTGAAGACAGAGCCCAACCGGCAGTCCTTAGCGCAGCACACTACGGACACACGATACAGTCCGTCTTGTCCTTTATGGCATCGAGGAGGAACTTCATGTCATCCAGAGTCCACTGCTGTTTTTCGAATTGCCAGCCTTCCTCCTCCATCATCTCTTTTGCCTGCAGATAGATGAGATCCACTTCGTCTTCGATGCCCTGGATCTGCTGCTCGAGGGCAGTCACTCTCTGTTCAATGAGATCGAGACGATTTTCGCCATCTTCGGTGACGAGTAGGTCATAGATGGCCTCCAGTGTAGCCGGTTGTTGAACCGTGACTTGACTCGCCGAAAACGCGATAAAGAGAATTGCCGCGACCAACAGGACTGGAATGCCAATCATCCACCAACTTCTCGTTGCACGTTTCATGTCTCACCTCCTAACTTGATTCTTCCTTCTCCCGCACTCTGTTAGAACACCTGTCCCATACCAGGTAGGTAGGACATCAGAATGTATAGGAATAGGTCGCACTGATCTGCTCAAAGCTCTGTTTGCTGAGGGTAAAACTCACCGTAAAGTCTCCGACGTCGATTCCGTCGCAGCACACGAGATTCCACCGCATCGTCCCCCTGACAGACGGAACATCAAACACCAGATTTCGTCCATCGAATGAAACGATCTCAAACGTCGGAGAAGCGGACACAGAGAAGCCATTGCTACGGTACGACCACGAAAAGGCCTGAGAAAGCAACGCTGTTTCGCTAATCGAAGTGCTCGAGGATAGAGTTCCGCCGAAGAACGGACCACTGACCGACCAGACTCCTCGGCTGAACGTCTGTACAGACTCGAAAGAGAAGGAACCCGAAAGACTCAACTCTCCTATCTTCCCTCTTACACTGGCGGAAAAGCCCAACAGGTCGAACCAGGAATCCGCCGGACCATTAAACCCATCCAGTCGGATATTGAGACCGAACGTGCTGAAGTGAACATAGGGAATAGGCATGGACCAACTGATCGTTTCCGAGTCGAGTCCAGTCTGATCGAACAAGAAATCAAGATTGGCCGTCCCTCCGCAGAACGCAAGGTTTCCCAACGAAATCCGCATCCCTTCGTAGGCCATCCCTTGCTGCACACTGCCAAAAGGGGTCGCACCAATCCCGACAGTCACACTCAGATAGGCGCAATTCATAATGGCACCGGAGAGCCGAATCGTGCTTCCGCAATCGTAGGCAGGGGTTTGAGTACTCCCGATATTCGCATTCAGCGCCGATACCGTAAACGAAACCCCTTCCCAAGCCCCCGACAACACAAGGTTTGCCCGAGTAAAGGGAGCGGTTTGAGTGGGAGAGAAGGACATGCCCCCTTGTAGGGCGTAGTCACCGAGGGGGGCCGTCATACGGAAATCCTGTGACGTAAAAGCAGTGAGTGAAAATAAACTCCGACTGCTGAGACTGAAGCTGCCCACCCGATACGTCGACGCTATTGTGTCCGAGAAGCTCAAGGTGGAGAAGTCAAGATCCGAAACCGAGGCTGTCACAGCGATTGAACCGGACAATGCACCCTGTGCAAACGCCTCAACCGACCAGAACGGTCCGGGCGCGCACACCAATACCATCCCCAGGACAACTGCTGTAGTTATCCACACTAAAAGACATGTAGCATTACTACGTCTCATATCGCCCTAGACTACCGCAGCTTCTATGATGAACTGAATATCGCTAGGGGCCATTCACTAGAGAAGAATCTCCTGCCAACATCTCCCACAAATCACTTCTCTGTGGGACACAGCTCTGCTTACAAGGAGAGTCTGCGAGATGGGCCTCGGACTGAGATCACAATGCGTCGTAGCCCATTTCAAACAAGTAGAACGCGTTTACAACCGGTTCTTCCTCTCACGATACGCTAGCATGGAGGCATCCTTCTCGCCAATGTTAAAACATCCTGACTCAATGACTGTAGCGACCGAGATAAACACTGCAAGAGGAATGTTTTTCAACGGTCGACCCTCTCGGCTATTCGACCGTTTGCCAATGCTGCTCTCCAGTTATGTTTTCCTAGTTCGTTGGACACTTCGAGCGGCGTAGAAGGGAAGCTTAGGATTGGAATGCTGCAGGCAGCACGCTACGCTCGCTTACTTGCTCGTTGAGCGTGGCAGGAGGTAGACTGTCCTGAGTTTGCCTTAAGGAGGGTCAATATCAGCAAGGTTTTGCTTCTGTGTAGTCTGCTGCTAGCTACGGGGCTTTCCCTGCCCTCGTGTTTCGGATGTTCCTATCCTGACAGCTCATTCCCGTTTGACGGGACGAGAGACGAGTTCTTCGCCTTTGTTCGCTTCGTGCAGAGCGAATGGAGTTACGAGGCTCACGGACAAAACGACATCTGTCAAGATCCCGAGACATCATTCGCCTTCCAGAGGGGCAACTGTGAGGATTTTGCTGTAATGGTGGCTTTCTTCGCTCAGACCCATTGGCAGTACGACTCCTTCGTGACCATTCTTGGCCCCACAACTACGATGAAACAACCGCATGTCGTAGCTTTTGTACAGGTTAATGACCAACTGGCTCAGCAGATCTCTGACATCTGCACGGGTGTCTATCCCAGCTGCAGTCTACGTGGGAAGAAATATGTCCCTGTTGACTTCTGTCTCTGTCCAGAATGGGCATGGGAGCAGGGCCCGCTGTGTTTATGTGGTAGGAGCGAATGGTACGATATGATAGTCATGCGGCGCTGAGGAGAGTCCCGCAACGGAAAACGGATACTTTCCTCAGCGCCTGATCTTCGAATTACTGGTCCTCACGCTCCGGTGAGTTCTCGATTCGTGCCGTACCAAAGACGATCTCGCCCGACACATCCATGCCCCTTCTAAACACGCCGAGGTTTGTGTGCCAGTTTTCGTCAAGATCCTCTACCTCTGAATCGGTTCGCTCCATCGTCGCAACGGTTTCAACGTCGCCCGCCGCCCAACCGTCCCGATCGGGCTCATCCGCGTTGGCCGTGTCGACTAGACAACCCAACGGGTCGATCAATTCGAGCACCTCTCCTTCGTCGGAAAGATCGAGTACTCGTCCGAGAGGAAGGCGGTCATCGTAGACAAGATCGGCGTCTACGTCGCCTATCACACGATCCGTCGCTCTTTCGAGCAAGTAGAATCCGTCCTCGGATGCGGCAGATTCCCACAACGCCAACCACTTGGAGAGATCCTCCTCCTTGATGACAGAAGGCACTACCTCACCAGTGTAAGCTGAGATGAGCCCTTCGAGAGGAATCGCTTTCCAGAGCCGATCCTCTACGGTTTTGGGCTGCTTGCGCCGCCACCGAAGGGTCCAGCCGGTCAGGTCTATGGGTCCCGGCTCTAGATTCTGCAACTCGATCCACTCATGATCGGAGTCAGCAGCAGTTCCGGCCCAGGCGATCTCTGAGATGATCAGCCGGTACAGGCATTCTTCCCCGGCGCCTCCGGCACCCGCTGCTCGAACCACGAGCAGTTGGATGACGCCTTGGTCGCACGCGCCCAACGGATCGCAGACCTCGAAAACGATACGGTCCGGTCCTGTATAGCCGACATCGGAGGTGTAAACGAACTCCCCGGTCTGCGGATCGATCTCCGTAATCGTCCCGTGGACAGGCCCGTCAACAACCGAGAAGGTAACCGAGTCTCCATCCGGATCCAGGCCGCTGGCCTGAAGATCTACAGGTGTGCCCTCGGGGACTGTGGTGTCGTAGGAGTCAGCCGTTGGCGGATCGTTGGCCGGTCGAACGTCGATCAGTACTACGGCAGTATCGCAAGCACCGGATGGATCGCAGACCTGGAACACGAAGCGGTCGGACCCGTTGTATCCCGGCGCAGGTGTGTAGACCAACGATCCCGTGAGCGTGTCGAGGCCGGCAACTGTCCCGTGCTGCGGTAGCGAGACGATGCTGTAGAGCAGCGTATCACCATCCGGATCCTCCCCTTCCAAGATAATGCTGATGGGTGTATCTTCATCCGTCTGGTAGCTAGCCGCGTTGGCCACCGGCGGGTCGTTCACCGGAGTGACGTTTACAGTCACCGTGGCTGTATCGCAGGCGCCGGTTACATCGCAGATCTGATACGTAAACGTGTCTGTTCCGCTGAAGGCCGGATCAGTCGGTGTGTATGTCACCTCTCCTGTAACCGGATCGATCGTGACGCTTCCGTTCTGAGGAGCATCTGCGATACTGACCGTTGTGGGATCGAGCGGGAAGTCAATACCCACATCGTTTGCCGTGACATCCACTGTCACCGGGGTGCCTTCCGGAGTTGTCGCAGCATCGTTGTTGGCCGCCGGGGGCTCATCGACGGGAGTGATCTCAATACCGACCGTGGCAGTGTCACAGCCGCCGGCTGTGTCGCAGATCTGGTAGGTGAAGGTGTCGGTGCCGTTGAAGTTGGGATCTGGGGTGTAGGTGACCTCGCCGGTCACCGGATCGACGCTGACCGTGCCGTTCGACGGCGGGCCGGTGACCGTCACCGTTGTCGGATCGAGGTTGCCGTCAACGTCGGTGTCGTTACCAGGTACATTGATCAGTACCGGCGTGTCCTCCGGCGTTGACGCGGTGTCATCGTTCGCCACCGGCGGGTCATTCACCGCCGGAACGTCCACCGTAACGAGCGCTGTGTCGCACAGCCCGGTGGTGTCGCAGATCTGGTAGGTGAACGTATCAGTGCCGTTGAAATTGGGATCCGGGGTGTAGGTGACCTCGCCGGTCACCGGATCAACGCTGACCGAGCCGTTTGACGGCGGGCCGGTGATCGTCACCGTTGTCGGATCGAGGTTGCCGTCCACATCGCTGTCGTTACCCGGTACGTTCACCACAACCGGGGTGTCCTCACGGGTCGTCGTGGTGTCGTCGTTCGCCACCGGCGGGTCATTCACCGCCGGCACGTCCACCGTGACGAGTGCCGTGTCGCACAGTGCGGTCGTGTCGCAGATCTGGTAGGTGAACGTGTCGGTGCCGGTGAAGTTCGGATCCGGGGTGTAGGTGACCTCGCCGGTCACCGAATCAACGCTGACCGAGCCGTTCGACGGCGGGCCGGTGATCGCAACCGTGGTCGGGTCGAGGTTGCCGTCGATGTCACTGTCATTTCCTGGAATGTCGATCAGCACCGGCGTGTCCTCGGGCGTCGACGCGGTGTCATCGTTCGCCACCGGCGGGTCGGGTTGGGCGGTCACATCCACCGTGACGAGTGCCGTGTCGCACAGCCCGGTGGTGTCACAGATCTGGTAGGTGAACGTATCGGTGCCGTTGAAATTGGGATCCGGGGCGTAGGTGACCTCGCCGGTGATCGGATCGATGCTCACCGAGCCGTTTGACGGCGGGCCAGTGACCGTCACCGTGGTCGGATCGAGGTTGCCGTCGATGTCAGTGTCGTTACCCGGCACGTTGATCAGCACCGGCGTGTCCTCGGGTGTGGCCGCTGAATCGTCGTTGGCAATCGGCGGGTCGTTCACCGGTGTGACATCCACCGTCACCTGCGCTGTGTCACATGCCCCGTCCGTGTCGCAGATCTGGTAGATGAACGTATCGGTGCCGGTGAAGTTCGGATCCGGGGTGTAGGTGACCTCGCCGGTCACCGAATCGACACTGACCGAGCCGTTCGACGGCGGGCCGGTGATCGTCACCGTTGTCGGATCGAGGTTACCATCGATGTCGGAGTCGTTACCCGGAATGTCGATCAGCACCGGCGTGTCCTCCGGTGTGGCCGTTGAATCGTCGTTGGCAATCGGCGGGTCGTTCTCCGGACCAACGTCGATCGTCGCCGTCGCCGTATCGCACAGGCCCGTGGTGTCGCAGATCTGGTAGGTGAACGTGTCGGTGCCGGTGAAATCAGGATCCGGGGTGTAGGTGACCTCGCCGGTGATCGGATCGACGCTGACCGAGCCGTTTGACGGCGGGCCGGTGATCGTCACCGTTGTCGGATCGAGGTTGCCGTCCACATCGCTGTCGTTACCCGGTACGTTCACCACAACCGGGGTGTCCTCACGGGTCGTCGTGGTGTCGTCGTTCGCTACCGGCGGGTCATTCACCGCCGGCACGTCCACCGTGACGAGCGCTGTGTCACACAGCGCGGTGGTGTCGCAGATCTGGTAGGTGAACGTGTCGGTACCGTTGAAATCGGGATCCGGGGTGTAGGTGACCTCGCCGGTCACCGGATCGACGCTGACCGAGCCGTTTGACGGCGGGCCGGTGATCGTCACCGTGGTCGGATCGAGGTTGTCGTCCACATCGGAATCGTTGCCCGGTACGTTAATCAGCACCGGCGTGTCCTCGGGCGTCGATGTAGTGTCGTCGTTCGCCACCGGCGGATCGGGCTGAGCGGTCACGCCCACCGTGACCGTCGCCGTGTCGCACAGCGCGGTCGTGTCGCAGATCTGGTAGGTGAACGTGTCGGTGCCGTTGAAGTTCGGATCCGGGGTGTAGGTGACCTCGCCGGTCACCGGATCAACGCTCACCGAGCCGTTCAACGGCGGGCCGGTGATCGTCACCGTGGTCGGATCGAGGTTGCCATCGATGTCACTATCATTTCCTGGGATGTCGATCAGCACCGGCGTATCCTCCGGCGTCGATGCGGTGTCGTCGTTCGCCACCGGTGGATCAGGCTCGGCGGTCACGTTCACCGTGACCGTCGCCGTGTCGCACAGCGCGGTCGTGTCACAGATCTGGTAGGTGAACGTGTCGGTGCCGTTGAAGTTCGGATCCGGGGTGTAGGTGACCTCGCCGGTCACCGGATCAACGCTCACCGAGCCGTTCGACGGTGGGTCAGTGATCGCCACCGTGGTCGGGTCAAGATTGCCGTCCACGTCGGAGTCGTTGCCCGGTACGTTAATCAGCACCGGCGTGTCCTCCGGCGTTGACGCGGTATCGTCGTTCGCCACCGGTGGGTCGGGCTGGGCGGTCACGTCCACCGTGACGAGTGCCGTGTCGCACAGCGCGGTCGTGTCGCAGATCTGGTAGGTGAACGTGTCGGTGCCGTTGAAATCAGGATCCGGGGTGTAGGTGACCTCGCCGGTCACCGGATCGACGCTGACCGAGCCGTTTGACGGCGGGCCGGTGATCGCCACCGTGGTCGGGTCGAGGTTGCCGTCGATGTCACTGTCATTTCCCGGGATGTCGATCAGCACCGGCGTGTCCTCCGGCGTTGACGCGGTATCGTCGTTCGCCACCGGCGGATCGGGCTCGGCGGTCACGTTCACCGTGACCGTCGCCGTGTCGCACAGCGCGGTCGTGTCACAGATCTGGTAGGTGAACGTGTCGGTGCCGCTGAAATCAGGATCCGGGGTGTAGGTGACCTCGCCGGTCACCGGATCGGCGCTCACCGAACCGTTTGACGGCGGGCCGGTGATCGCCACCGTGGTCGGATCGAGGTTGCCGTCCACGTCGGAGTCGTTGCCCGGTATGTCGATCAGCACCGGCGTGTCCTCGGGCGTCGACGCGGTGTCATCGTTCGCCACCGGCGGATCGGGCTCAGGCGTCACATTCACCGTGACCGTCGCCGTGTCGCACAGCGCGGTCGCGTCGCAGATCTGGTAGGTGAACGTGTCGGTGCCGGTGAAGTTCGGATCCGGGGTGTAGGTGACCTCGCCGGTCACCGGATCGACGCTGACCGAGCCGTTTGACGGCGGGCCGGTGATCGCCACCGTGGTCGGATCGAGGTTGCCGTCCA
>Ga0272442_10012272_pt1 | contig 10366 bp, 10 predicted proteins | sample SSMForm2O_FD_200262 | JGI IMG/M metagenome (GOLD analysis project Ga0272442, IMG submission 200262) | Marine sediment archaeal communities from Little Sippewissett salt marsh, Falmouth, MA, United States - SSM-Form-2O | ecosystem: Environmental > Aquatic > Marine > Wetlands > Sediment ... | reverse complement strand
GAAGGTCAGCAACTCCGAAATGAAAACCTTAAGCCTCCGTCGCCATAAGACTTGCCCTGACTGGAACTACACAATCAGCCCTCGTGGACCATAACTTCAGGATCTATTGGCTGACGCGTCCTTAGGCTGCTCTGCCCCGGGCAATTCCGGCGGGAAACGCCCCGGGGCGGGTTCACCGCTGCGCCTGGTGAAGATCAAGACCGGTATGACGCGTACCCGGCTGGAAGTTCTGGTCGCCACCGCCACCGGAGTCCGGTCAAGTTACCGAATACACTCGATGATCTCCCGGCGCGAAGCGCAGTACAGCGACGGCAGGACCCTGCTGATAGTCAGATTCAAGCCGGGGGCCCCGGCGCCATGGGTCAAGCGCAAGGACGGGAAAGCTCAGCACCTGTCCCCGATCGACGCCACCGTCGAGTCCTGGATATTCAAGGAGGATAACCTGGCGCGCGTCTACTTCGTAACCGATCGGAAGAAGCTCGAACTGGTCCGAGGTGAAGAGGTGGAACTGGGCCGGTTCGGGAGCGGGCGCTCTGAGCCTCCTGCTGCCATGCCTTGGGTGCAACGCCGACCCGCTGGCGGAAGGCGCGGGAGAAAGACTTGTCGGTGGAGTAGCCTATGACCCGGGCGACGGTGCTGAATTTGTAGTCGCCTTGCCGCAGAAGCTCTTTGGCCCGGTCGATGCGGGCGGCCGTGAGCGCCTGGAGCGGGCTTTCGCCGCGCACCGCCTTGAAGGCCCTGAAGAGGGTGGTGCGATCCACGCGGAGGAGAGCAGCCAAGCCATTTACATCCAGATGGGCGAGCTGGGCCTCGATCAACACCAGCGCTTCGTCCACCAGTTTGACATCACTCCCGCCTTGCACGCCGCTTACGTCCTCCGCTGCCATCGCCCCGCGGCAAGCGTCGATCATGCCATAGAGGTGTGAGACTGTCCGGTACGGGTGCCGGGCCGGACGTTCGATCAGGCTGTCGCGGACGGCGCGAAAGCTGGCGATAACCGCCTTCGGATCGGCCGGCGCAAGCCAGGGGCATCGGCGGTCGAAGCCGCAGGCTTCAAGCAGCGCCTCGGCATCTTCACCTACCACGCGCATCCAGTAGAACTCCCACGGTGCTGCCGGGTCGGTAAAGTAGGTGACGGACATTTCGCGCGACAGGGCAAACATGTCACCCGGCCTCACCGTCGCTTCGCCATAGGCGGTTCGTACCGTGCCCCGCCCCTTGAGCAGGATGTGGGGCGTGACGTTGGTGATCGGCGAGACAAAGCTAGAAGCACTACCACCGATCAGATGCCCGGCGTGGGTTACCCACAGCCGCGCGCCTGGCGGTGGTTCTGGCAGACCACTCAGCTCCACCCGGTTTTCGTCGCGCGGGGACACGTTCTTCCCCATCAACATTAGGGTACCCTATGAACAACACATGGGCAACGGATTGTGTTCGAATTAATGCACATGTCAAGGTTATTCTACAGGAAGGCCGTAATGCCAATCGCCCTTGTGCAACAAGGAGGTAAGCATGATCCCCGCCCGTTTGCCTGCCAAACTGCAACCGTTGTGGTGCGAAATGGAAGCGTACTACCGTCTGTTGAGGAGCCAGGTTCCGGCTGCCGACCGCCCCGCCGCTATTGTGGCAGCACAGAGTGGCGTGATCGAATCGATGGAAGCCTGGTTGGCTGCACACCCCGCAACGCCGGCGGTTCTGATCAAGGCCAGGCTCCACGAAGAGATTGCCGAGCGCTTTGTGCCGCAGGTCTTCTCGCACACCCCGTTTGTCTTTGAGATGGGCATGCGCCCGGCCGAGAACTGGGGTACGCCGGCCCGGGCAGAGATAATGCCTGCTTCGTGGTACAAGATCAAACGTCGGCAGGAAGACGTGCCATCTTCTGCGCAGGCCTGTATCAAGGCCCTGACCAATCAGGGATGGCTTAACCCGGAGACAGCCAGGCAGTTGCCCTTCTGGCACGGTGGGGGTTTCGGTTTCGATCACGATCATCACTGCTTCGGTTACACCAAACTTCTGGCGTGCGGCATCGACGGACTGCTGAAGGCGATTGCCGCGCGCCAGGCAGCTGCAGGCCTGACTGAGGACCAGCAGGTGACCCTCGCGGCCATGGCCCGCAGTTGTCGGGCGGTGCTGCGAATTGCCGATCGTTTTCGGTCGGCAACAGTGGCGCGACTTGCCGCAGAGACCAATCCGGAGGTACGTCGCTATATGCAGTTGGCAGCCGATGCGTTTTCCCACATCCCGGCCCAGCCACCGCGCACCTTCTACGAAGGGCTGGCCATGCTCTGGTTTCTGCGCGAGGTGACCGCCTCGCTCGAAGCAATCGGCATCAGTGTGATTGGTCACCCAGACCGCATGCTGGGCCGTCTCTATGCAGAGGACATCGCCGCCGGGCGCCTGACCGAGGAAGAGGCGCGCGACCTGATTGCACGGTGGCTCTTGCCGACCGACGTCAAGACCTTCACCCGGGAACGCAACTGGCCCGAGACCAGCACCTGCGTCCAGCTTGGCGGCTGTGATCCCGAGGGCAACGTGGTCTGGAACGAAGTGACCCGGTTGTTTCTGGAAGTGCACCAGCAGTCCGACCTGATCAACCCCAAGCTCAACTGCCGCTATTCCTCCGAGTCACCGCAAGCCTATCTCGAACTCATGGCCGGACAGCTCCTGGCCGGGCACAATCGCTTCGCCCTCTTGAACGACGATGTGCTGATCGCGGCTCAGATGCGCCATGGCAAGAGCGAAGCCGACGCCCGCCGCTATGTCAATGGCGGCTGCCAGGAGACCATGTGCGAAGGTGTAGAGCACAGCGCGGGAGCATATTACTACCTGAACCTGCCCGGTGTGTTGAGCTGGCTGCTGGGGTCCGAACAGCGCGATACCGACTACCTGCCTGCCGAGGCTGCTGCCGCCCTCCCGCCGCGCATTACCGCCGCCGCCTCGTTTGCAGAGCTGTATCAGCAGATCCTGCACGGCATCCGGCAGGTCATGGAAGCCGGTGCTCGGTGGCGGGCCGCCGAGGGCAGAACCACACCCGAGCACAGCCCCAGTCCCTGGTTCAGCACCTCTTTGGAAGGCTGTATCGAACAGGCCACCGACTACACCGCCGGCGGGGCCCGTTACAACCCGAGCGGCATCACCCTCGTCGGCCTCGGCACGCTGGTCGATGCCCTCGAAGCGATCCGCGTGGCTGTTTATGAAGAACAGTGGCTCTCTTTGGACCGCCTTCTTGCAGTTGTCTCAGCCAACTGGGAAGGCGAAGAGGCGCTGCGCCAGCGCATCCTCCACCACCCGCGCCGATACGGCCACGGCCAAGCAGCTACCGACGCTCTGGCTTCCGGTATCTCGGCAGAGCTGACCGCTTTCGCCCACACCTTGCCCAACGAGCGGGGCGCGCATTTCCAGGCCAGCTACTTCGTCTACTACGCATTCAAGTGGCAGGCGAGCAACACCGCTGCCACCCCCGACGGCCGGCGCCATGGCGACATGTTCACTCAGGGCATCGCGCCCAACCGCATCGCCGCCCCGCAATCTCTGACCGACGTCTTCAAGACCCTCTCCAGCATCGATTGGACCGGCGCGCCGGGCAATGCCGTGTTGGACATCCAACTCCCCGTGGGCAACGCCCTCACCCCCCAGGTCATCGCTGCGACCATGCGCACCTTCGCCCGCATGGGCGGCCCGACCCTGCAGCTGAACTGCGTCTCACCCGCTGTGTTGCGCGATGCTCAGGCCCGCCCGGAACAACACGAGGACCTCGTCGTCCGCATCTCCGGCCTGTCGGCATGCTTTGTCCAGCTCAACCGCGATGTGCAGGACGAGATCATTGACCGGGCTGTGATGGCGGTGGGGTAGTGACCGGGCGCATCTTCGAGATCCAGCGCTTCAGCATTCATGACGGCCCGGGCATCCGCACCACCGTCTTTCTGAAGGGCTGCCCCCTACGCTGCAGCTGGTGCCACAACCCTGAGAGTATCTCTCCCGACCCTCAGCTCTCGTTCCTGCCCGAGAAGTGCATCGGGTGTGGCTACTGCTATCGCGTCTGCCCAAACGGTGCCCAGCAGATGGCAGGCGGCAGACGATTCCTGGACCGCACCCGCTGCATCGCATGCGGCCGGTGCACAAGCGAATGCTATGCCGGCGCGCTGGAACTGGTTGGCAAAGAGACGACGGTGGATAAGGTATTGACAGAGGTGCTGCGTGACGCGCCGTTCTATGAGACCTCTGCAGGCGGCATGACCCTCTCCGGTGGTGAACCGACGCTGCAGATTGAGTTCAGCACCGCTCTGCTCGCGGGTGCCAAGGCCCAAGGCCTGCACTGCGCGGTCGAGACCTGCCTTTTCTGCAGCTATGAAGCACTTGAACGTATTCGTCCCCATGTCGATCTATTCCTCTGCGACTGGAAGGAAACCGATCCGCAGAAGCACAGGCAATACACTGGTGCGGGCAACGAGCAGATTCGAACCAATCTGCTCGGTCTCGATCAGGCCGGCAGCCTCATCCGCCTGCGTTGCCCCATCATACCCGGTCTCAATGACCGCGATGACCATTTTGCCGGCATTGCCAGCCTTGCCAAAGAGTTGACCCACCTCGACGGTGTCGAATTCATGCCTTACCACCGCCTTGGTGAAAGCAAGCTCGAACGCTTCGGCATGGTTGTGCCGCGCACCGCATCGGCAGCACCAGCAGAAGAGACAATCTGTGCCTGGAAAGACGACCTGAAAGCCCGGGGCATTTCCGTGTTGTAGTATCTCGTATAGAGGTCGTTTCCTGGGAGACAATCGTCTTCTAAGTCTGCTTCGCGGCGAGACGCCTCCCGTCTCCGCCCTCCGGGCTGCGCCGCGGCAGGCTGGAGCGCCGTTCGATGCCTTCCCGGGGGCAGGGCGGGACAGGTCAGCCGGTCTGGCCCGCCAGCTTGTCGAGGCCGCCGGCAATCCACTCGGACTGCTCGGTCACGAATTGATCAATCTCGGTTTCCGGCACGCTTGAGGGATCGCCTTCGGCGGCTGGAAAGCGCTTGCCGAACTCCTCCGCCATGGTCTCGAGCAATGACTGCTTGAGCGCGGTGCCCGCTCCATGAGAGAAGCGGAGCTCCTCGACACTCTCTCTCGTCTTCCCCTCGGCGATCGCAACCGAAATCGCAGGCCGCCGACTTGTGCGTCTCTCGGCGCGTCAGGTGTCCTGCTGGTTCGGGACGGGTGGCAGGTCAGAGAGGAGATAGGAGAAGGGAGACCGCAGGCGAAGCCTGAGCCCGCCTCCAGATCCTCATGTCGATTGATCCGGCCTTGGCATCTACTGCTCTACTGTTCGAATATCGCCTGCTCTGTCCCGCCCTGCGGGCGGGACAGCCACCCCCCGGGACTTGAACCCAACTTCCTGTTAAGGTTACGGCACCGATGAACCTCTTGCTTCGGGATGGAGCCACCCCCCGGACTCGAACCGGGAACCTTCGGTTTACAAAACCGGTGCTCTACCATTGAGCTAGGGTGGCGTTAATCGCCTCACGTGCAGCTATTTGCGCCTCTGTCCGGCACTTAGGGGCAACTCTCGTTTTGTGCCACCTGCGCCTCCTGCGCCTCACGAGGACCATTGTACCCAAGTTACGCGCAATTTCACGTACAATGCAAACGCGAGTTGTACTAACTGAAGATCGCTGGTTCCGGTAGTAGAAGCACTACTTCCGGTCGCCGCTTCCCTTCCAGGGAGCGCCGGGAAGCAGGGCAATCAGTTCGCTCAGGACGCGGTCGAACGCGGCCTTCGGATCGAAGAGCGTTGCTGCGCCGTCATCGGTCTCGGACGCAAGCAGGGGAAAGACGTCTGCGGCGAAACGCCTGTCCTTTCGCTTGGCGTGGAGGTTCTTCTCGAACTCGGCACGCGACACCTGGAGGTCCTGCTTGCTCAGGTGAGCGTTCATGCACTCGACGATCTTGCCGCGGTCCAGTCCCTTGACCGTGCGCAGGGCAAGATCCAGGTCGAACAGGTCCCTGCCCTTGCTCCGCTGGTAGAGTGCGCGCAGCTTGGTCCCGAGCAACTCCTCGACGGCGAAGGTCCCGACCGGGGCCTCACCCGAGAACCAGGGGTTCTCGATGCGGAAGGGAACGTTGTGACCTCCCATCACGGTGAAGTGCTCCCTGGTGTTGATCTCGACCTTGAGGCGCAGTCGGGTCACCGGCGGGATTTCGGACTCGAAGCGATAGAAGAGGGCAACGCCTCCGTCCACCTGCTTCCACTGGGGACGCCCCAGCCAGTCGTCCAGCGCCTCGTGCAGGGCGTCCATGACCGGTCCGATCGGACCCGGGCTGGACTGTACCAGGTCGAGGTCCTCGGAGTAGCGCCGGGCCGGGCTGAAGCAGAGCTTGTGCAGCGCGGTTCCGCCCCGGAAGGCGAGATTGGCCGCGAGCTCCGGCGAGTTGAATATCTCGACGAGCGCCCTGGACAGGACCAGGTCCTGTTCAACCTGGGCGTCGGTGGACCAAGGGGCGGTGGCCCGCCAGCCGGTAATACATGCGCGCGGAATCACGCCTCGGCTTCCACTTTCTCGTTAACACGCATCATCCACCGACGGTCGATGGGTGCGCGCCGGCCCGCCTTTCCGGGACGGAGGGCAACCAGCCTCGGCGACTGCGCCCGCAGCCAGCGGGCCAGTGGATCCGCGAGTTCCTGCCGGCCCACAAGGTCCAGAAGGAAGCCCGCCCGCTGGACGCAGGCCAACTCCACATCGGCCTTCGCCGCGCGCAGCAGCTTTCTGGGATCGAGAACCTCGCCGAGTTCCGAGATCACCGTTGCTGCGTTGGAGAGACCGCCTGCGCGATCTGCGTAGTGGAGGAGGTCGAAGACCGTTGCCTCGGGCGTGGAGACGATCGCCGTTCCCGTGTCAGTCTTAGCCTTCGTCGTTGGCGTGCGGTCCAGTCGCCGCTTCCGGAGAAACGCTACTCGCGCCCGGCCGACCGTGACGGGGCGCAGGGGCGTCCCGACTACAACCTGAAGCTCCTGCGCCTGCTGGTGGCCCGCGCCGTGAAGCGCTGCCGCGGAGAGAACTCCGACGTAGTAACGCTCGCCGAGATGCTTCATGAACGCGTCGATGAACCACACTGCGGGCGGCGCCCCCGCGACGCGGTACTCTACCGGCACGACGACGTAGAAGCCCCGGCGGGGCATGCCCAGGCGACGCTTCTCGACCAGGCGCGCCGCCGCGCGACGAAACGCCAGGGCCGAGACGCCCAGCTTCCTGACGGCCGCCTCCTTCGTGAATGTGTAGCGCCCAGAGGCCTGGAGATCTTCCACGTAGGCTCCCAGGCCGTTCCCTTCGCCAGCCATTCCCGCCGTCCTCTCCGGAAGGAACCCGCATTGCGCAATTGGTTGCAAAAAGTACCACGTAACGGTACTTTTTGCAACCAATATCGCAAAGAACGCCGTTTCAAGAGCGCCTCTGAGCCGTCGCCCCCGTCTACCCCAACACCGGCCTCAAACACCCCATGTCCGCCCCAGCGGCATAGCCCGCTATGCCCGCCCCGCGCGCAGTTTCGCGTACAGCGGTTCGGGGAGGCTGGCGGAAACGGCTGGGTGCTAATCGGTTAGGTTAGCAGGCCACCGGTTAGGCTAACCGGAGGGCCTTAGGGACTTCTATGAAGGATTGCCACCTAGCGCGCGTCTCGCGGCGCTTCGTTGTCCGCGCATTGATCCATGTCCCATAGCGCTCTCAGCTTGATCAACAGCCACGCAAGCTCCTGATAGTCGAGCACATGGCCGAAGCGCACGGTGTCCTCGTCATACTGGACGAAGAGATAGGGCCGAAACAGCGCGCTCAGAAGACGGTCCGGCAGGCCGATCGAGTCGGGGCGGCGGCTGAAGGCAATGCGTCGGGTGCCGAAGAGTCCTCGGCGCAGGATCTCGAGGCTGCGGGGGGTGGCCGTCACGGTCTCCCTGCAGATGACGGTCGCCGCGCAGAGAACGGCCAGGCCGGCGATGCCCAGTCCCACCGTCGTGCGCTGTACCCATGTGCCGGCGACACTGGTGGGTTCCACGACAACTGCGCCAAGAATCACGAGGATCAGGAGCACGACGAATACGCCAGAGCCGACCAGCCTAGTTGTACCGCGGCTGCGCACACGCACGCAGTTGAGCGTGTTCACCAGCAGAAACGGCCCCGGCGGCGGCGACGCGTTGGTGACGGCCTGGTTGTCGAGATGGTCCACGCGCAAAGCTCGTTCCACTTCGGCGGAGAGCATCTGGTGCACGTGCTCGGGTAGTTGGGCGCTTGCCAGGACCCACTCCCACACGCCCTCCGGTGGTGGCGGGAGGAAACCGGGCGGGAACTCGACGTCTTTGCCGTCGTGAAGCTTGAAGCTGATCCGGGGCGTGAAGTCCACGGCCTGAAGGGAGAACGATGCGACCTTCTCCCAGGGAACATGCTTGTAGGTCCTGAGCCCCGGAAGGTGTACCGTCTCGATGCACAGACCATCCGGTGCGAGCATGAGCCACATGTCCTGCCCGGTCTGGATCGACACCAGCAGCATGAAGACGAAGAACCCGCCGCCGCCCCAGGCAACGTACGGAAGGAAACTCCGAAAGCTCCCCTGCAGCGCCGCCACCAGAAGCACCAGGCCACAGATGAACCCGGTGCCCACTGCCGGGCACCCCAGCACGAACCACGCCGAGTCGGCGGGCCCTTTCAGCCTCACCGAACCGTCGTCGAATACCTCGACGCGCCACTTCTCGAGGCGTTCGCCCAGGCTCAGGTCGCGGTCTTCGGGGTCGTCCACGGTGATGAACATTATAGTCCGGCCCGGCCATGTGGCCACGCTATTGCCCGAGGGAGGCTACCGAGCTAGAATAGCGTTGGGAGGCGGCATGACGGAAGAGCCGAAGAAGGGGCGACAGAAGAGATGACCACCCCCGCCCATTCGCCCGAGCCAGAATCTTCACAGGAGAGGCCGCCTGTGGAAAGGAAGTCGCGGAGACTCTATTGGCTCTGGGGCATCGCGCTAACTCTGTTGCTAGGTCTTGCGCTCTTCTGCTGGCTGGTGGTGGTGCCGGTGTGGCAGGTGCGGAGGGTCACGCAGGAGTTCGCGACATCAGGCTTCAGGGATGGTTACTTCTCTAGCTCAAAGCAGGCGGCGCCGCATATAGAAGACTTGGGAGGTGCTGGACCTGGCGCGCGCAAGCTTGCGTTGTACCTGCGCGCTCCGCGATGGGTCGAAGGCGCACACAGCAAAGGGCATGCGTACAGCACCTACGTCTTGCTGGCGTACTGCGGGAAGGACGGCCTGGCTGAACTGGTGGGCCTCTTGGAAGACGGCAGGGAGTACGAACGCCAATCTGCATTGCTCGGACTCATGGTCTTCGGCGTCAACTACAAGCGTACTACCTACGGCGACACGGTCAGTTGTCTGGAGCCCCTGCTCGAAGATGATGATCCCGAAGTTCGTGAACTCGGCGCCAAAGCCATCGAACTCATCAAGTCCAAGTACGGCAACCCCTCATTGCCGAAGTAGCTCCCCTGGTTAATTCTGGCCATGGGTTCTTGGATGTGTGCTCGGGCTCAGCGGTTGGTCCTTCCCGGGGCTCATGAGCCTGAGTGAGTCCGGCCGTGAGCGCGATGATCCCGGGCGCATTCTCGGTGAGCCAGCATCAGTCCTTGGCCCACCCTGTTGCCTGTCGGCGCGGGACTCGCATGGGAAATTCCCTCGCAACGGGCGGCTAGCGCCGCTGCCCGCCGGCGGAGTTCGCGGGCGAGATCGCATCATCCCGCCAGTCAAAGACTTCCACCGCACGTGGCACCGCATTCATCAGCGCCCTGGAGGAAGGGAGGCTCTTCTTCTGCTCCTGGCCTGTCCTATCATGCTGCATCGTACGCTCAGGGCTTGAAGAATACCATCCATTCACTATCTCCAGCTTCATAAGAAATGCTCGTCACGTGAAGCTTCTTGAACTCGGGCATGTCCTTGGCCATATCGAAGCTCTTCGGATTCGCGTAGACCTCCTTTGCAGTCAGTCGGATTTCTTCCAGTAGTTCCGAAACCGTGATGCTTGGCTTGTCCTCTGGTATCTCCAGAAAACACATCCCCGTAAGTATGAAGTCGTGAGCTGTGTCCTTCAAGGGCAGCTCATTGACAATGCGTCCGGACTCGTCCCTGGCGACAACCTTGTCATGGCCACGCCGGTAGGTGCTCAGCAGCACGTCCAGTGACAGGTCGACGCTCTCTGTGCCCGATGCGATGCGCTTGGCGCCCAAGGCGGCTATCTCCAAATCCTGCCCTTCACACTCTAGGTGTGCACTCCCCAAGTGGGTGCAGAGTTGTTCAGCCAATTCATCATCATCGAGGCAGAACTCCTCTCCTACCAGCTTCTCGCAGTCATCATCCGTCAC
>Ga0272442_10012271_pt1 | contig 10367 bp, 13 predicted proteins | sample SSMForm2O_FD_200262 | JGI IMG/M metagenome (GOLD analysis project Ga0272442, IMG submission 200262) | Marine sediment archaeal communities from Little Sippewissett salt marsh, Falmouth, MA, United States - SSM-Form-2O | ecosystem: Environmental > Aquatic > Marine > Wetlands > Sediment ... | reverse complement strand
GAAATTAATAACGGCATAATTTCATTTGCTAATACAGCAGTTTTTTCAACTAATTTTATAAAAAATGGAATTAATAAATCAAAAGCTGGCGCAAGTTCATCTTTTAAAAGATCGATTAATCCAGCAATTAATCCAATTATTCCGCTTATTATTCCAGCAATTCCGCCTTTGCTAAAATTAGACATTGCGTTTTGTACAATATCCAACACTTTCCCAGCTTTCTCCCCTCCCTGCGCTGCTTTTTCAAGACTATCAATTTCAGCATTAATACTATCAAGCCGATCTTGTTGTATTTTATTTAATTCATTTCCAGAAGAGACAATATCATCCAAATCTTTTTTCTCTGTTTTTAAATCTTCCAGTCTTTTTTTCAAATTTTCTGTTTCAGCACCAAAAATTTCTTTCCCAAGATTGGACATTTCACTATAAATTGAAGAAAATATATCTTTTATATTTTTTGCAAAATTATTCAAAGATTCTTCCAAGCCGCTTGTGTTAGCATCTAAATTCAGTGTTTCGCTAATTGAAGACCTGAACTCTGCATTCATTTTTATAGGATTTTTAAATTTTTCTCTTAATTTTTCTAGCGAATCTCTAAATTCAATAATTTTTTTATTTAATTTTCCAGTCCCTTTATCAATCGCAGAAAATGCCTTTTCACTATTTTCTGATGCAATTTTGAAAACATCTGAAAAATTAGATTTAAAATTTTCACCTATTTTAGCAATCGCATCGAGGCCTTCTTTTGCGTATTTTCCAGCTGATTTAAAATCGCCTTTAAAAATAGCGACAATAGATTTTCCTAAATTTAAAAATAGTTTAAAAATACCAGAAAATGTGTTTTCTAAACTTTTCAATAATGCCTTTGCCATTTCCAGTATTATATTAAACGCAATGACACCGCCCTTCGCTATTTTATTTACAGAATCTACAAATAATTTTCTCCCCTTATCAGTCGAAACTATTAATCCTGCAAGAGCTCCAATTAATAATGTAATTGAAGCGATAATAATAATCATTGGATTAATTGCTAAAATTGAATTAAATAATATCATTAAACCATTAAGCGTCATTTGAATAGTAGTCCACGCAGTAATAGCCCCTACAATTGCCAAAATTGACGACGCAATTCCAATAAAAATTGGATTTGTTAAAATTTGTATTATAAAATTTATAGATTTCTCTAAAATTTTATTTTTATTAAACCATTCTATAGAAGACATTGCGGCTTCTATCATCGATTCACTGATTCCATAAACAGCTGGAGCTAGCTGGCTACCGAGCTCTTCTTGCAAATCACCTTGAATCGCAGATAATGCTTTAAGCGAACCCCCAAGCGTTTGCCTAGCAGCAGCAGCAGAATCCCCGAATTCTGTTTCAAGCTCTTTTAAAATTAACTTTTGCGCTTCTGCTGTTTTCCCTGTCTCAACAAGATTTTTAATAACATCCTGTTGTGCAGCTGAAAAATTAACACCAACTCTTCTCAAAGCCGTAACACCCATAATCGGGTCTTGTAACGCTTTTCCAAGCTGAATTGAAGAAGATTTAAGATCTTGACCAAGAGCCTGAGACATATTAAGTACCGTCTCGGTTGCCGAGGGAAAAACGTCTTTGCCAATATTTGTAAAAGTCAATAAAACATTCTGTGCGCCCTGAACAACTTCATTACTTACGCCTGTAAGTTCTTGCATTTGATCTGCAAGATTTTTCACTTCATCATAAGTAATTCCAGCAGCCCCGCCAGTTGATTTTAGTACACTCGCAAGTTGCGTATCAGCAGCCTGTTGTACTGCGTACGCATCTGTCAAACCTTTAACAACATTTGTGACACCTTTTACAGCCTGACCAACTATATCAAATGCCGCCTTAACATCAACGAGAGATTTTATACCAAGTGCTTTTGTTATAACATTTATTTTTACATCTGCCATTTTATTCTCTCAAATATTGTTTTTCTGATTCAAAAAGCTCTAAAACTCGTATTAAAAATAAAGGCATCTCTGCCCATCCCCCAGAAAAAGGCAATCCAAACGTTTTAAAATTTTGATAAAACCATATATAATCTATATAATCATCTAATTCTTTCGCAAAACATCCATTTATAATAAACCTATTTCCAAACTGTTTAAGTTGCCCTTTATCATATTTTTTTAATTCCGCCCCCAAATAAAAATTTGCATGACATATTTTTTGAGGACATTTATTACAAACGAATTCCTTATATTCATTCACCCAATGGAATGCTATCCTAATTTTTTTTTCCCAACTCCTCCGAAAGTTTCGAATCAGAAATTATATGCATTGCTGTTTCAAAGCAGAGCGAATATAACCCCTTGCATTCAAGTAATTGCTTTCCAGTTTTTATCTTTTTATTATTAATTTCAAGATTTTCTATTTCAATAATAGAATTTTTTAAAACTGTCATATAATCAAAATCTGCACCATCTCCAGTAATCCTTAACAAAGAACTGGTATGATCACCAGACAACCTTTCGTAAATAATTTTAATTTGTTCGTTTTCTGGTAATTTATTATTTTTATTCCAGCTTGGAACGTAATTCTCAGTTTGAGAAATGTTTAATTTCATAAAAAACTCCTTTAATTAAAAAAAAATACTAATTTAACTAGAAAAATACACCACATCTCCTACAATCGTGCCAGAAATGCTTTCGTTTACACGAGAATCAACCGCGCCTTCAACCGTATCGCTTGCAATACAGAAAAAATGCCATCCAACTGTACCCGAATAATTTGTATAAAGTTTTATATACAAAACATTACCACTAACTATTTCACCCCAATACTCAGTTGCAAAAAATCCACTGCATGAAAAAGAACCATCTTTTACAGTTGCAATAAATCCCTTACTATCATCTCCAAAATCTGTACTATCATCCGTCCCCATATTGATATTTAGAGAATAATTATCTAAATTCGCAATTTCAGTAAGCGAGTGATAATATCCAGATACCGTTAATGACGTAAATCCAGTATAAAGCATCTGCACTTTTCCATCCACATGACGGGCACCTTGTGTGCCATACGTTAAATCAAGCGCGATATCAGTATAATCAACAGTTTCCAAACTTCCTACAGCTGGAATACTGCCCTGTCCAAATAAGCTAGTCCCAGTTGTACCAGCACTGCATGAAATATCACTAGATGAAGTCGTGTCATCACTGTGAATACGAATATCGCCATCGATAAATTCGCAAGTTGCACCATCGCCAGTTATTTGGGCATCAATAAGTGACACAACATTTGCATAAGTTACCGTGCCACCGCCAGTTGTAATATCATATTCAGTTACTCCGCCGCCATCAATATCAATTTTGAAATAATATTGTGTAGTAGACGCAAGCCCTGAATCATCGCCGCTTGCAACGCTTAATCCAAATTCCTGAAATGCCCAATATCCAGCGACCGTAATAGCTTGATTTATATCCCAAACATTTTTTGCAGAATCGTCAATCTGATATACACGAGTAACCCCGCTTTCTGTTGTCGCTTCATCAGAAAAAGCCGTTGAAAAAGCAACAGAGTTATCTATCGCATAAATCGCACTATTTTTAGCAGCAGTTGCAGACATAAAAACTCCTTATGTATATGACCAATCGCCATTGCTTACAAAGGTTGCGGAATAAGCAACTTTATCACTCACCGAACCCTCAATCGTTGTACCCGTCAGCACCGCCGCGCCACCCCAATAATTTGCAGCACTCACATAAATTCGCAAATCCGCAATTGCGCCATCTCCACTGTCAACCTCTGTCCAAAGAGCAGTGTCCTGTCCCGAATCGCTTTTATCATAAGTTCCGCTAATAGATATTGAGAAATCTTTAATAGTTGGGATGAATGCTTTCGAATCATCTCCAAATGCTGTTGTTTCAGCGGTTCCTATATTATTATTCCATGTGACACTATCAGTAAATCCGATAGTTGTCGTTGAAACTTTCACCGCCATATTTTTTCCCGGTAAAGCAGCCATTTTACGCCTCCTTTTTTATTTCAAATGTTTTAATATCAAAACATTAAAAAATATTTCATTATACGCCGCCATTAATTAAGACAGTAAAGCGCACCCCTCCGTATCTTGCGCTTTCTGTCATGTCATTATATAAATCTGTAATAATATCAGACGACGCATTACAGATCGTGATATTTCCAGTCGAATAACTATTCAAACACTTTGTAATTGCCTCAATGTAATTGCTTACATATTTTTTAATATTTTCCAAATCTGCGCTTGTCAAAAATGCAGATATTGTAACCTCGCAAGTTTTTCTCAAATCTGAATTATCAGTATCATTAAAATATCCACTAATTTCAGACTCCTCATAATCAACAATAACCTCAGGATTATTATCTCGCCGCTCAGTTGAAATATCAACATTTGCAACAATTGGAGTCGATTGACCTCGATTCGTATTAATTGTCGTCAATTGCGCTCGAATACCATTTGTGGCATCTTTTAATCTATTTAAAATCGTCGCCTCAATATCTTGCGGATAAATTTCACTCATTTATTACCTTACAGTTTTAATAATTTATACTTCATGCTATTTTCATCAAGCGATGTAATTTCAAAATCTTCATAAACATTTTTTTTTAAATTAAATTTTTGATAAAAAACACGAGTTGTCTTTGATATGCCATCTTCATTAACAATCTTAATTTTACTGTTTACTTTTTCTTTATTTTCAATATTAAATTTATCGCTCATTTCTCAACATCCTGAACATATTTATTCATTCGTTTTATCAACCACATTAATGCACGCGCTGGTATTGTGCTGTCTTTTTTTGCAAAATGAAGCCTAGCTGGAATGTTCTTTTTCCTACTGCCAAATTGATGTACAGCCGCTTTTTTATCCTGAACCAACATTTGCAAATTATTTTTTTTGATTTTTGTTTTTGGATTTTTTGCAGCCGCCTTCATCTCGCCACTCAAAATCAGCATTTGCCCACCGCTAAATCCTTTTTTTCTTCTCCAAGCTAAATATTTTGGAGAATAATTTGCCCATTTTTCTCCAAAAATTTTACCCCTCGTATTAAAACCAGCCTCTACAATTTCGCTTGTGTAATATTTAACAAACTCTTTCCATATCGGGCGCATGTCTTTTATACGTTTTGATAAATTTTCTAAAATATTAATGAGCTTATTATATTGTTTCATTTCAACTTTTACATCTATCAAAATTTATATCCTTCGACTTGATTGAAAAAAGAATCATTATAATTATCCTCAGTTACAGTTCCGTCTTCAATCTGATTTGAAACATATAATGAATCAGTTCCTAAACTAATTCCAAGCAATTCTGGATTATCCGCAAGCTCTTTTAAAAAATTTCGATATTGATCATAATACCATTGCGCATTTGATCCATTTACATCATTTGCATTTCTGAAAAAAGTCATGCCAGTTATGCCAGCACTTCCGAAACTGCAATAACGTTCCAACATTCCAAGCACATTAGAATCGGTCGGCTGGCTAGAGATACCAATGCTTGACATAGTCACATCTATTTCACGAGTGACTTGATCAATAATATCATCTACCTGTGTCGAAGTCGGAGTGGTTGTTGAATCAAAATTTTTATTAAGCAAAACGCCAACTTGACTATTTGTACAATAATTTGCCATAAAATTCCTCAAAAATTCGCAAATAACGGCTCATAGAGCGTACTTTTTGTTAAAAACGTACTTTTGTATATATGAATTTTTTTACACTAACCTCTTATGCAACGTAAGTTGTTTGTATATATTAACTTACAAGTACTGTTAAATAAACAATCTCTTGCTGCTTTTGCTAAAATAGCTATCGTTGTAAGCTGTTAAATAACAGCAACTTACAAAATTGCAAATATTAATATTCTACAAAAAATCCCCTAAAAATAAATTTTTTGCGTCATAAACGCCTCTTAAAACGAATATATTTGCCTATTTTTTATAGGCCAAGCAACTACCGGTTGCTAATTTAATAGTTGTAAAATTACCATAAATCGTTGTGCCAGCTACAAAAGCAATCCCTGTACTAATTGCAGTCCCATCACGATTTGCATCTGTAAGCGTTGTGAAAGTTGCGTTTTCCAAAATAGTTATCATATTCCATTTACCGGACCGTGACGTTGTATCATCAAAAAGTGTAGAATAAATTGGATCAGATTGTACTCTTGTAATAATCATTATGAACCCTCAATTATTGATAATTCAGAAAACTTTTTAGTCCCTGTTAAAAAATTTGTCGTATACCGCTTTGTTTCGTTTGTATAAAATTCCCAATATAAACTAGACGGCTGTGTAGTTTCATATTTAATCGCCATTTCCCAATAACCTAAAGAATCAGTTGTTGTGGAAATATAATCATTTGAAATAATTGTCAAATCACCAATTATATATCCAGCGCGGCATTTAACTGTCTTGCTCGATAGCGCAGTTCCCGACAAATCATATAAATATCCATACACCAAAACTTCATTTAACGACGGTGCTGCACCCGCAAAACTATAAGTAGTTGTTAACGATGTCAAAGTTGGGGTTGTTAATCCATTTTCGGAATGTAGAAAAACCACTGTCTCAATCGTTGTTGGAATAGTTGTTAAGTCTGATGCGTACGTGTTATTATCAGACACAACACTAGATTGCGAATATATCCCATCACTAGTCGCCCATGCTCCGCCTGTTATATATTTCCCATTATGCGTATATTTGATATTATCACTTCCGCTTATACTAGCGGATTCAACAAAACTTTCTACCCCATCACTGCGTATTGTTTCAGTAAAAGTGATAGTCGGGTTTGTAGTTGAATAAAGCTCAATATCCATGTTCGCCGTTAACTCACTAACACTCGATTGTGTGTTGGAGTCTGTGAAATAAATTTTGAATTGTCCATAATTTTCGCCACTCACTGGCAAACTTCCACAATTCGTATTAAAAGTTACCGCATCTGTTGCTTGCGCATAAGTACCATCTGAAATCCCCCATGCAGAACCGCTCCAATATAGATCATCCCCTGATTGCCCAATATCCAATGTAACCCGCGGTGATCCTGATTCAGTAGTCGCAAATGTATTAAAAGCAGTTATTGTCCCATCTCCCGAATGTTCCATCTCAGGCAATATCACGGTTGAGGCTAAATATTTCGTCGATGTTACATCATTCCCAGATGGTGTATAATTTGCCGTATGTTGAACTGAATCAAAAATTAACAAATTATCCATTTTAAAATTGCTTGCTTCGTTCCCAGCGACATTACTTCCTATTTTCATTTCTGCGATTGAACTAGACCGCGTTCCAGTCGATATATTTGTTGATCCGTTTTGTGTACCATCAACAAAAACTCGACTTGCACCTGACGTTACATCAACATTCAATTCTATTTCATAAGGAGTTGAAGCAGTTGGCGAGAATGCCCCAAAATCCATATTTGTAATCTGCGAATCGCTCGAATTATAAATAAGCAAATATAAATTTCCATCAGTTCCGTGGTTGAAAAATAACAAATTATTATTTGAAGCAGCCGCTCTTATTAAAAAAAGCCCCTGTCGTGAGCTTGGTAATCCTGAATAATTTGGTGTAAGTTCAAATCGTATACAACCAGTCTGTACAATTTGCGCATTCCCTGACGCGACATAATCTACATATCGTATATCGTTATGCGCCAAATCCAACTTTCCACCCGATACTGCTGCTCCTCCTGTTGCAGTCCCTGTCACAGTGCCACCACTCCAACTTTCAAGATCAACCGTTGAATCAAAATTAGCTCCAGACAAAGCTCCTTCTGTCTGATCCTTTTGCTGGACAGCTCCTCCTGAAAATTCAGCTAAATCTGAATCATAAGTGAAGCCTGTGTCATTTGCAAAATCTTCGGTAAAATCCTGAGAGACCTCTTGCAATTTAAGCTGAAATGTATCGTTAGAAATTTCAATTAAATCACTATCGTAAGTCGCTGCCGATTCCGTGTTGTAGACTTGTGTTTCAGGCATTTTTATCCTCTACAAATTTTTTATACAATACATAATGGTCTTGAGTTAATTTTTTCTCATTGTCTAATTTTTTTAACGATTCAACAATTATATCTAAAGCCTTCTCGCCAATTTTAATGTCTTTTACTTCTTGATTTTTTTCCGAATTCCATTTAGTTATCACCTGCCCATTAATTTCAGTCACATCAAAACCAAATTCTTTATATTCATTTTCTGAAAAACTAAGGTCTTCCTCAAGTTTTCTCACAATTTTCAATGTCGCAAAATTAGATTGTTTTGGCAAAATATTAAGAATCATTAACCTTTCTTTAATTGTCAATTTCATTTTTAATCCTTAAATCGCAATCAATGGAATACCATACTGAGTCGTATCAACTAATACTTTTAAATAAGCTTCACTTGCTCCAGCCCCAGACACATTACATCCACTTGTAACTACTGGCTGAGTGCTTGCCATTGTCGAATCAAAATAAAACAATTGGCTCCAGCCAGAGCTTGATGTCTCAAAACCGATAAATGCATCAGGAACGCTTGCGCCTGTTGTTGCGAAAATTCCATATTCTTCTCCAGAAACAGTGCCGCTCATCTGATTGTCGACCCAAATTGCAGCAACTCTTGAACCTGAATCACATACACAATTTGAATTTGCACCGACCTTAAACCACCCAGCATACATACCAGCGGTTGCATCACCGCCCAATGTTTTCAAATGTGCTGCTTCCGATCCGCCGACTGTTCCCAAAAAAGCCATTGATTGCATGCCCTGAAGTTTCGAAACTCCAGTAGTATCAGTTGACTCCACTAATGTGCAAAGCGGAAATCCCCAAGAGTCTTCACCCGTGACAGTAATATAACTGCCAATTCCAAGATAGAATGTAGACGCAGTTGAACCAGTTGCAGCAAGTGTAATCATCTCATTGCCAGCATGCGCTAGTTTACTAGCATAACTTCCAGCTGAAATAATCTTGCTAGGAGTCCCAGCAAATGTCAACGCAGTTTGAGCCGCGCAAGTATGTGTCATCCCGCCATCTGCGCCATTAATTTTAATCGGACTATCCTGCAAAACACCGCTTGAATTATATCGTCTAATATATAAATCAGCGTTTGCTACATTGTCTTTCTCAATCTGCCACCGAGTAACTGATCCATGCCTGAATCTTAAAGCAGCCTCTTTGTAGGTTGTGCTTGTTCCAGAATCTATATCAACATAAACATCATCATTAGGTTGAACGAACGCCGCATCGTTTTGACTAAAACCCATTTTTTGACTCCTTGATTTTTTTATTTAATTTTTTTTCTTTTTCAGCAACAATCAAATCATCTTCTTTTGTTTCTGTCTCCTGCGCAGCCTGTTTTTCTTTATTAAATTTCTTAATTTCATTATCAAGCTGTTTTTTCTTATATTGACGTTTATTTTTTTCCTCAAGCGCATTCGAAACAGAATTATCTTTTATTTCACGATTTAATCGGGCTTCTCGATCTTTTTCATTTTCAATAAAAATTCTTGAATCATCCCGCAAAGCTTTTTCAATTTTCCCTTCCGTTAAAACACAATTTTTAAACAAATCTTTTAGTTTTCTTAATTCAATTTCTTCTTTCGGAATCAAAACACCCCATCGCGTATAATTCCAATCGTCTGAAATGCAATTATTAGGTTTTAAACTTTTTAAATAAAACATGATTAACTCCTGTGCTCCTTGCAATAAATTCTCTTATCTTTCAGCAATTCTGAAATTATATATTTTGTACGAGAAATAGATACCCCGAAATATTTCGGGACATCCACTTTCGTTTCACATTTCGGAATCAATTTCCCAAAACGTGTATAATTATCAGAACTATCACCCTTGTATTTTAGCCAAACAAACACTAATTGTTAACCTTCACAATAGACATAGGGTTCAAGAACTCATAACCCATTCTGAACTCAGCCCAATATTTCAAGAAAGTAACTTCCTCATCATCTTTCATGTGCCATTTTACGCCTTGTCGATCTTGAATCACAAATGGCTGGAATGGATTTGCAACATTTATCAAATACCAGTCATTATCAGAATTTGATTGACGATAATTGATCGCAATTCTAGCACGACCAGAATAAACATTAGTGGTTTGAACAGATGTTCCAGCATCAATATAAGTTTCTGCTTTCTCAGACAAAATCTTTTCAGCAATATTTCTAAGTTGAACTGGAACAAACGCAACCAATTGCGGCATAGAGTTAAACGGCTCATTATCACGATCTTTCATATTCAAAAGCAACTGTTCTGCGCTATCAAAATCTGCGCTAAAAGTACTAGTATTATACGCTTCAGATAAAGTACCATCTACTAAATTGTTAATCGTGTTTGAGCCTGTATCCAAATTTGCTCTTGAAGCT
>Ga0272442_10012270_pt1 | contig 10367 bp, 6 predicted proteins | sample SSMForm2O_FD_200262 | JGI IMG/M metagenome (GOLD analysis project Ga0272442, IMG submission 200262) | Marine sediment archaeal communities from Little Sippewissett salt marsh, Falmouth, MA, United States - SSM-Form-2O | ecosystem: Environmental > Aquatic > Marine > Wetlands > Sediment ... | reverse complement strand
TTGATGACCTCGGCGGGTTCGGATTGCTGAATCAGCTGTCGGATCGCCGGGGAGACCACCAGCACCTCGCCGACCGCCCGTCGTCCGCGGTATCCCGTGAAACGACAGTGCTCGCAACCGTTGCCCTGCCACAGGTCCGAGTCCTTCAGTTCGCTCATACGTCTTACCGTTTCCTGCTCGAATCGGGTCAACGACGCTGCCTGAACGGCGCACTTGCAGTCCCGGCAGATTCTTCGCACCAGTCTCTGGGCGAGAATGCCGTGCACGGAGCTTGCCACCAAAAAGGGCTCGATCCCGATATCGATCAGGCGTGTTGCCGCGCTGGCGGCGTCATTGGTGTGGAGCGTGGCGAAGACGAGATGACCCGTCAGGGACGAACGTATGGCGATATCCGCGGTCTCGCGGTCGCGAATCTCTCCCACCAGCATGATGTCCGGGTCGTGTCGGAGCATGTGGCGCAGCGCCCGGGCAAAGGTGAAGCCGATCGCCTCGTGAACCTGCATCTGGAGGATGTCCTCGATCCAGTACTCCACGGGATCCTCAATGGTGATGATCTTGCTTTCCGGACGGCTGATCTTGCCCAGACAGGTGTAGAGGGTGGTGGTTTTGCCGCTTCCGGTGGGACCGGTCACCAGCATCAGGCCGTAGGGTCTGCCGATGAGATCGTCCACCTTCGCCTGCTCTTCGGTTTCGAAGCCCAGGGAGTCGAGGTCCAGCTTGACCATCTGCCGGGTCTGCAGTCGAATGACGACGGCTTCACCGTAGATGCCCGGGAGGATGCTGATGCGCAGATCGTAGTCCTGTCCGGCCAGCGCGACCTGGCATCGGCCGTCCTGGGCGAGTCGCTTCTCGGTGATGTCCAGGTTGCTCATGATCTTGATGCGTGAGACGATTGCGAGTCGGAGCTTGCTCACGCTGGGGGGCACCGAGATGTCTTCGAGCATCCCGTCGATACGGTACCGCACGCGGTAGCGGCCCTCGTAGGGCTCCAGATGGATGTCCGTCGCGTTCATGCGGATGGCTTCGGTGAGAATCTGATTGACCAGGTTGACGACCGTCGGCTCGTTGGCGGCCTCCTCCTCCGAAAGGTCCGTCGTCACGGGTCCGCGAACGTGCATCACGGTGTCCGGACTCTCGGCAAGCAGCCTTTCGACGGTGTCGGCGCCGATGCCGTAATTGGCCTTGAGCATCTTCTCGATGATCGGTCGGGGACACAGGACCATTTCCACCGGCCGACCCAACAACTGGGCGAACTCGTCCCAGCGCTGCCAGTCGAACGGATCCCACCAGGCCACCCGGAGCTTGCCGTCCCGCTTCTCGATGGGCATGACGTGATGTCGGATGGCCAGGGCCGGTGAGACGGCCGACCGGATGCTGTCGGGAATCTCCTCGGGCTCCCTGGCGAGAAGCGGCAGTTCGAGCAGCCCGGCCACCTCGCGAATCAGCTCGAACTCGGAGACACCCCCCCGCTCGACGAGCACATCGATCAGCGGGCGCTCGCGTTCGGCGGCGAAGTGTGCCAACTCGCGCACACGCGCTGCATCGAGCCCGGCCGCCCTGGCGCAGAGCCGGACCTCGTCAAGAATCTCAAACGGTCTGTGCTCCGAACTGTCGCTCATGCCGTCTTCCTCTTCGCATCTCACTCCGGCTTCATAAGTGTGTCTTCAGCAGCCTGCCCAGAGGCCAGGCAGCACCGACGCACGCCACCAGAAAGGTGATGAGCCACCCGTGCCTCAGTCCCCACCACCGGCGCCGCGGATAGCCGATGTTGACCTCTACCCCGCCCGTGGTCCGCCGCGGGGCCACCGGGGCCTCCCACGTCGCAACGTTCAGCAGACACCGCACCGGTCGGTCCTGGCCCACGTCAAGACGAAGCAGACCGGCGCGCTTGGGCTTCACTCTCGTCCAGACGGTCCGGACGGCCGGCGCTCTGACTCTCGCGGTGATTTCCAGATCCCGTGCGTCACCGCTGGTGTCGCAATCCGTCAACGCGCGTTCGGAATCCGAAGAAACGCTCGTGCGTACGACGGCCTCCTCGCCGACTTCCAGGGGGCCGCGGTCATACCGTTCCGAAAGGGTGTTCCACATCCCGGCGAACAGCAGCCCGCCGACCACCAGCGACGGAAGCAGAAACACGAGGAATGTCAGACTGTTCCCGACGAGTCTCAGCTCCCCGACGACGATGGCCCTGGGACGCCGCCAGTAAAGCAGCATCCCGTAGGCCGACGCCACCATGCTCCGCCGAATGCTCCGCAGCCGGCCCTGAAACCCCACATGCTTGATCAGAACAAGCTGAACCAACGTGAAAACACACGCCACAACGGCCAGCTCGATAGTCCGATTCCCCACGTACCACGAGGGAACACACCACTGACCCGTTCGGTCGCACAGGCGGATGTAAGCTCCAAAGAGTGAGGTGAACATCTCCATTGGCGTCCAGTCCAGTACGTCGTCGATTCTCTCGCATAAGTCAGCGACATGATTCACATGCCGTCGACCGCCTCGTCTATCATGTCCCGGGTGCTCGGCATCATTGTACCGCACGCATATATGTGGGTCAAGTACGAATGCGGATATGTGCAGAAAAAGACTCAGTGGGGGGTTGGGCATGGGGGGCAGGCGTGTCGGAGGGCCTCGTGCGGGCCGGCAGTTGTCGTTAGTCCAAGCGGGACAACGACTTGCGGTTACGGCCTCCGAGGCCATCCCCGCACGTCCGGTGGCCCGAAAGCGATATGGGGGCCGATGGGGTCGTGAGGCACGATGCTCAGGAGTTCCTTCCAGAGCAAAGGAGCTGACCTAAGCGCTTGTCAAGACTGGAGTTACATCAGGCAGCAAAAAAGATGGTGCGGAGAGGGGTGAGGAAAACCCATGGTACACAAAACTGGCGGAGAGAATGGGATTCGAACCCATGGTACCCCAAAGGGTACACCGGTTTTCGAAACCGGCCCGTTCGACCACTCCGGCATCTCTCCGCGGTCAGTCAGTCTTCGCCCGACGTCGTCGGAAGAATTCCTGAAGGAGCGTTGCTGCCTCGTCGGCGAGGACGCCCTTGGTGATTTCGATTCGGTGATTGAGCCGATCGTCCTGCACGACGTTGTAGAGCGTTCCGCAGGCACCGGCCTTGTCGTCACGTGCGCCGAAGACCAATCGGTCCACGCGAGCCAGCACCAGCGCTCCCGCACACATCGGACAGGGCTCGATCGTCACGTAGGCGGTGCAGCCGGTCAGCCGCCAGCTTGCGAGCGCTGCCGAGGCCTGGGTGATCGCGATCATCTCGGCGTGAGCGGTCGGGTCGTTCAGTTGTTCGCGCAGGTTGTGCGCCCGGCCGATGATGCGTCCCGCGTGAACGATCACACACCCCACGGGGACCTCACCTTCGTCGGCGGCAATCGCCGCCTCCTTGAGCGCCTCGGTCATGAAAAAGCTGTCGTCGTGCGGTTTGACGGCCACGCCCCCGCCCGTTGAGTTGTCTTCAAGATAACAAAAATGGCACGCCCGAGAGGATTCGAACCCCTAACCTCCGGCTCCGTAGGCCGGCGCTCTATCCAGTTGAGCTACGGGCGCGCATGTCTCAAACCTCGCCACTCAGGACCTCTAAGCTTACTGGAAACAGAGACTTCTGTCAAGTGCAAAACCGACGCCCCACTCCCCCTTGCCGCGATTTTACCCCTTTTTCGTTGACCACTGCCACCGCGACACGTATCACTTGGGAACACCATTCAAAGGAGGACGGTCATGACAAAGACGCTCGGTGTGACGATGGTGCTGCTGGCAGCCGTGTCGGTCGCGTCGGCCGACTGGCGCTACCTGAGGGATCTCGACCGTGGGGAGACCCCGAACGAGTATCACAAGAACATCAAGGACGTGCATCTCACCACCGAGCATGCACGTCCCGGTCACGTGGCGCTCGCGTTCCGGCCCGACGGCAAAGGATGGGTCACGCGCTACGCGCTCTGGCACAACTGGACGTGGTACGACCGCGTGGCGTTCCGCATGCACAACGCCAACGACAAACCGGTGACGTTCACCTTCGAGGTGCGCACACGTCACAAGCGACGGGCCAACATCCGGGTCACCGTCAAGCCCGGTGTCAACGACGTCGTGCTGCGCTTCGCCGATTTCAAAAACATCGCCGAGAAACCTTTCAGTCTATACGACGTCGGCCAGTGGGCGATGTTCTTCGACGGTGCGCTGGCGAAACCGCTGTATCTCAGCGAGATCCGTCTCATCCGCGAGAACATCCAACTGCCCCGTCCCACCGCCGGGAGCATGGGCAAGCAGTGGGCCGCCGAACATGCCGAGTTGGACGCCGAGACGGAGAAAACCGACACCGTGCCTCGACACTGGGTGAAGATGACGTTCGCACCGGGAACACTCGGCAAGGTATGGCTCGACCTTCGCCACGGCGAGAGGCGCTACAACACGTTTGCACTCAACGGCAACTGGCTCGGTTACGAGCGGCTCACGTTTCTAAGCGACAACCCCGGACCGGCGACCGAGGTGGAACTGCTGCTGGAGGACTTCACAACCTTCGCCTGCCGCGACACCGAATATCGGGAGGGACAGGCCGTTGTCATTCCGGTGGCGGTGCCGAAGGGAAAGCAGGTCCTCTCGGTGTTGCTGAAAGACCTGAAGACCGCCGACGGCAAGCGCTGGCTCGATCTCTCGCAGATGCAGCGTGTCGGGTTCCGGATGAAGCCGGTCGGCAAGACGGTGCTGCGTCTGGCCGATCTGCGGGTGCGCACGACCGATGAGAACGCCGGCATTCTCGTTCCTTCCGATGGGGCAAGGAAGTGCGTCCGCTGCGAGAGACGACTGGACGATGTCAACTGCAACGTCTGTCCCTTCTGCGGGAAGTTCTACAACGCACGCGCGGTCGTGACGAAGCCGACACCGAAGTCGATGAAGCTCTTTCCCGTGAAAGACGGGTGCGTCATGGCTTCTCACGGTGGCGGCGGACCGACGGTGGACAAGACCTACGGGGGCCTGTCGGTCTGTCACTATGACGTAAGCTTCTGGGAGGGTCGTGCGTTTCTGCGTTTCGACCCGTCGACGATTCCCGCCGGCAAGCGCATCCGGAAAGCCGAGCTTCGCCTGAAGCGTCGTCGGCCCAGCCAGGGCAAGTCGTGGCTCTGCCCGATGCGCATCTTCGTGGCACCCCAGGGCAAGGGCGACTTCGACGAAGCCGCGCTTTCGTGGGTCACCCAGCCCCCCATCGGCAGTTTCGCCGCGCAGGGCGGGCTCTATTACTACTGGACCGATGCCATGGCGATGGACGTGACGAAGTTTCTGAAAGAGCGTCTCCCGGGAAACCGCAAACCGTTCACGCTGATTCTTCGAGCCTTCGAGGCCGAGCCGTGCAAAGAGAACGCGCATCTCTTCGGGCATCACTTCCCGTTCGACGCACGCGAAGCGAGAGACGAGACGAGGCGCCCGCACCTTTACGTGGAGTTCGAGTAGATGCGACCAACAAGGAGAACCGATGACGAAGCGAAGCAAGAAGCGAAAGAAACGGACCTGGCGCGACGCGTTCGGGCCCAACGAACGCCATCAGCGCGTGAGGCCCACCGAGTCGTTCGACTACATCCCGAATCCGCACCGGGGGACGACCACGTTTCAGCGTTTTCAGGGCGACGCGCTGTACCCGGGTGACCGTTCGAGCGATACCGACGGGCCGACCGTGTTCAAACGGGCGCCGAAGCATCTGAAGCCGAACCGCAACTATGCCCCGTGGACGACGGTGTCTTACTGCCGATGGCCCTGGTCGTGGCTCGAACCGAAAAAGGGCAAATACAATTGGCGTCTGGTCGACGGCGCCCTGAAGGCCGGTCGCGATCGCGGACAGACGGTGCAGATGCGCTTCCAACCCTACACGCTTCGGGTCGATTACAGCGAGACGCCCATCAAAGCCCGCCGACACCCGCCCCAGCGGTCGGTGAACGTTCCCGACTGGTATTGGGACACCGGCGCGACGTGGTTGACTAAGGGAACCTATGCCCCCAACGAGCCGGACTCGAACGACCCGAGATACCTCGAACACTTCGGCGATTTCATCCGGGCCTTCGCCGAACGCTACGACGGGCACCACAACCTGGAGAGCATCGACATCGCGTATGCGGGGTTCTGGGGTGAATCGGGCGGCAACACGACAAAACGCACCGCCGAGAAGCTCGCCGAGATATACCTGAAGAGTTTCAGGAAGACGCAGTTGCTTTCCATGGTGGGCACCGCCGGCTGTAAATACGCCGCGCGGAAAACGCGTAACTCAAGGCGTCACCTCGGCTGGCGTGCCGACTGCTTCGGCGACCTCCGCTTTGTCAAACACTCTCCCGACGTGCCCGACGGGCTCAACTGGACGCACATGTACGAAGCGTATCCGCGTGAGGTGGTCCAGTGCGGGGTCGTCGATGCGTGGAAGACCGCACCCGTGACGATGGAAACCTGCGGCAACGCCATGACCTGGCACAAGCGTGGGTATGATCTCGACTGGATCGTCGAGCAGGGATACCGCTACCACATGACGTTCTTCATGCCGAAGAGCGTCGCCTACCCGAAGTCGATGATCGAGAAGCTGGTGGCGTTCGACAAACGCATCGGCTACCGGTTCGTCCTGAAACAGGTGCGCCTGCCGCTCGAGGCGACGCCGGGCGGGCGAATGGAATTCCAGACGTTTATCGAGAACGTCGGCTGCGCACCAATCTACCGGCCCTACAAGCTCGCGTACCGGTTCACGCAGGGCAGACGCTCGCTCGTGGCGCATTCGAAGCAGGACATCCGTACGTGGCTGCCCGGGAACGTCTGGTTCGCCGAGCGCATCACGCTGCCGAAGGGCTTGAAGCCCGGCGAAGCCACCATCGACGTCGGCATCGTGAACGACGACGATCAACCCGTTGTCTGGTTCGCGATCAAGGGAAAGCTCGCCGCCGGCTGGCACCCGATGACGAAGATCGACGTGGTCTGACCGGGGATAGGCGGAACGTGAGAGGCAACAGCTGCCAGGTGACAAGTCACGCCTCGGGGCGAATGCTTGCCGCGTCTTCCGACTTGTGACTCGCGGCTTGCGGCTGCTGTTAGAGTCGGTCGGCGAGGTCGGCGAGGATGCCGGTGGCCTGGTAGACGAGTTTGGTGAGTTCGGCGGTTTCGTAGGCATCGCCGATGAAGTGGACTTCCTTGACCTTCCCTTCGAGTTCCCGCAGCGTGTTGTCGCAAGTCTCGTAATTCCCCGCGAGGATGACGGTGTCGACCAGCAGCCGGAGGGTGCGTTTCTCGTGCTGTGCGGTGAGCTCGCCGTAGACGTTGACCTGCAGATCGTGCACGCCCACATGCACCGGACAATCCATCTCGCGCAGCGCGGCGATGATGTGCTGTCGAAGCTCGGGGTGCGTGTCACTGGCGACGCGACTTCGCTCCTCGAGCAGCGTCACGTGCTTGCCGCGCTTCGCAAGGTAATAGGCGAGCTCGGCCCCCATCAGGCCGCCGCCCAGGAGCACCACCTTGTCGCCCATCGTCGGCTCGCCGCTGAGCACGGTGACCGGGTCGAGTGTCTGCACGTTGCTGAGTCCGTCGATCTCGGGGACCTGGATTTCACCGATGCGGGTGACGAACACGACGTCGGGACGCTGGTCGAGAACGTCACGGAGGGTGACCTTGCGTCTGAGGTGGAACTTGACGCCGAGGGTCTGCAACTCGCGGGAGAGGTAATCGACGAGCGCGTAGTTGTCGGTTTGTCCGGGCACTCGCGAGCGGACGGCGAGGAGATTGCCGAGGATGCTTCCCTCCTCGAAGAGCTCAACGGTATACCCGAGCTCGGCCGCGGCCATGCACGTCCAGAGTCCGGCCAGGCCCGCGCCCACCACCACCACGTGATGACCGGCACCGCGCCGTGCGAGCCAGAAAAGCTGCTCACGACCGACCATCGGATTGGCCGGACACGACATCGTCGGGTCACTCAGTCGGCTCAGACAGACGTTGCAGTGAATGCACGGCCGCAAGGCGGCGACACGGCTGCTGAAGATCTTGGTCGGCAGCTGGGGGTCGGTGACGATCGGTCGTCCGAGTGCGACCATATCGACGCGTCCGTTCTTGACGAGCTGCTCGGCCACACGCAAATCGAAAATGCCCCCGCCGCCGATCACCGGCACCGTTACCGCACCCTTCACCACCGGCTCGACCGGCCGCTGCACCTGACCGGGAGACGCAATCGGCACACGGTCGGTCCGCGGCAGCATCTCCGCGCCGAGCGCCACGTCGATGCACGACGCACCCGCCCCCGCCGAGAGACGCGCTACCTCGAGAAGCTCGTCCATCGGCAGATGGTAATCCTTTTTCCTCCCCGGACCCATGCGCACCGAGACGGCCAGCGTGGGTGCCGCCGCACGGATGCCCGCAACGATGTCGGTGAGTACGCGGGCACGGGCGACGAGATCGCCGCCGTAGTTGTCCTTGCGACGGTTCGAATCGCGACTCAAAAACTGGTGCAGCAGAAAACCGCCGGAAGCCACAAGCTCGACACCGTCGTAGCCGGCCTGATGCGCACGCACGGCCGCCGCGACGAAGCTGTCGACGATCTCCGCAATCTCCTCCGTCTTCAACGCGACCGGCTTCTCACCGAAGTCACGGTCCGCCCGAGATGATGGTGCCACCGGCTTCATGCCCGTCAGTCGCGAACTCGTCTTCCGTCCCGCGTGCATCAGCTGAACGAAAAGCTTCACCCCTTCGACGTGCAGCACTTCACACAGTCGCTGGTGCATCTGCGTGAACTTGTCGTCGTTCAGGAGAGGCGTGTTGGCGATGTGTCGTCCCGCGGGAGCGACGGCGGCGGGTTCAACGATGATGAGACCGACCCCCCCGCGTGCACGTTCGAGGTAGTAGGCGATGCAGCGTTCGGTGAGAAAGCCCTCCGACGAACCGAACCCCGTCGCCATCGCCGGGAGGACGATGCGGTTGCGGACGTCGACCTCACCGATCCGGATGCTCTCAGCGAGCTTCGCGAACGGCTTCGCTTCCGCTTCTTCCGGCTTCTGCGCTTCGTCGGTCAACAGGATATCCCTTCAGGCCCGCTCATGTGCCGCTGTCCCGGCACAGATGCGACACGTGTGCCTCAGAGGCGTCACGCACCTCCTGGTGCAGGCTTCGACCGTGCGTGTCCATCGTGACGGTCGCCGGAAAGCTCTTCACACGGAGAATCCACATCCCCTCCGGCGCTCCGAATGTGTCGACCTTGAAGCCATCGACCACTTCTTGCACGGTGCGTGCGAGCACCTGTGCGGCGCCGCCGACGGCCGAGAGGTAGACCGCGCCGGATGTCTCGAACGCGGCGAGGGCCGCATCGTCCATTCCGCCCTTACCGATGATGGCGCGGATGCCGAACCTCTCGAGGAGTCTCGGGACGTAGAGGTTCATGCGTGCGCTGGTGGTCGGTCCGGCGGCAATAAGATCGTACCCGCCGTCTTTGCGTTTGCGCGTCATGGGGCCGCAGTGATAGATGACGCCGCCGACAAGGTCGAACGGAAGTTCGTCGACCGATGCTTCCTCGACGAGGAACCGGTGGGCGCGGTCGCGCGCGGTGACGATCGTCCCGGACAGACTCACACGGTCACCGACGTGGAGTGCGCGGACGTCGCTTTCGGTGAGGGGGACGGTCAGTTTGACTTCACTCATGGCGCGCTCCGGTCTCGTCCACGACGAGTCTGCCGCGTCGCATCGCCCAGCAGCCGAACATGACCTCGACGAAGTAGCACGCACAGTGTCGATGCTGTGCTGCTGCCTTGACGCTGAGCACGGTGGTCCTCCCACCGAAGCCGGCCGGGCCGATGCCGAGCGTGTTGGTCTCTTCGGTGAGTGTCGCTTCGAGTCGCGCGAGTTCCGGATCGCTCGAGCGATCGTCGAGTTTTCGCAGCAGCTGCTTCTTCGCCAGCGCGGCCGTCCCGTCCCGGGCGCCGCCGACGGCCACACCGAGGACGTAAGGGGGACACCCCCTCCCCTGCGCCTTATGCACCGCGTCGAGCACGCAGCGTCGAACGCCGTCAAGATCACGCGCCGCACCCAGCGACGAATCCGGGAGCTTATATCGCTCACCGACGTTCTCACATCCGCCGCCTTTGAGCATCGCATCGATGACCACCGCGTTACCGTCCGTTTCCTGGATGTGAATGATGGGGAACCCTTCGCCGGTGTTGTCGCCGGAGTTCCCGCCGGTGATCGCATCGACGGCATTGGGTCTGAGGCTTGCGAGCTTCGTCGCTTCGCGCGTCGCTTCGAGGATCGCGTCGCGGAGTTCGCGTTCGGACACCTCGCGCGGCCGTGCGACGTAGAAGACCGGCAGCCCCGTGTCCTGGCACATCGGTCGACCGGCGTCGGCTGCCACC
>Ga0272442_10012268_pt1 | contig 10367 bp, 12 predicted proteins | sample SSMForm2O_FD_200262 | JGI IMG/M metagenome (GOLD analysis project Ga0272442, IMG submission 200262) | Marine sediment archaeal communities from Little Sippewissett salt marsh, Falmouth, MA, United States - SSM-Form-2O | ecosystem: Environmental > Aquatic > Marine > Wetlands > Sediment ... | reverse complement strand
CGCACCCTGAACAAGGACAAGTACTCCATTAAAGCCAGAAAGGGCAAACACGTCATAGAGCTTGAAAAGAGCAACGCCCCCAGAAAGGTGATACATATCGATGTGACCGCCGGTTATAAGACCGTGATCAAACAAGGCTGATACGGACATTTTTTTGTTGACAAATGTTTACCTTCTTGTTAAAATAACTAAACGTTAGGGAAAATTTAGCTTGGCAATCCTTCTTTAGAAAAGAGGGATTGCCTTTTTTTTAGTTTAGAGAGATAATGGAGGCATAGAATGAAAAAAGCAATACTCATCGCGTGGGTTGTCACACTTGTTTTATTTTACGCTTATGCCGGTTACGTGAGATTGATCTTAAGAGTTTAACGCTCAGGAGTTATTATGAAAGACATTGAAAAGACCGCCGTAGCGGTGCAGGAAACTACCCACCGGGAAACACAAGCTGATCACGTCCTTGAAAAGGCAAAGAAAGCCACCTTTCTTCTAACTAGATATTTCACTGAAAGACAAAAAGAGAACGCTTAAAATCTTTTTAGATACTTTTCTTGACTTCCCGCATTATGATACTATAATAGTATCAAATAATTATTACAAATTGGAAGGTATTGTATGGACGGTATGAGAAAGCTCTTTTTGTTCATTTTTTCCTTTTTTACTTCACTACAGACAATTACCGCTACGGCGCAGCAACAGGCTCAGAAACCCCCGCCGCCTCCGCCTCCGCCAGTCGAAGGCATATTCGCGCAGGAAATAAGCACGGCAAAAAAACTGCTGGACCTTATAATCGAATTTTTCGTCAAATACAGCTTCCAGGTGCTTGGCGGGATTATCGTCATACTCCTCGGCTGGCTGCTCGCGAAATTCATCGCTCGCTTCATCACTAACCTTCTATCCAAGAAGGGTGTTGACGCCCCGGTCATCAAATTCATCATTTCCATCGTTAAAGGTATCGTCATTGCTTTCGCCGTGCTCATTGCCCTCGGCAAGTTCGGCATAACAATAGCCCCCTTTATAGCCGGCCTCAGCGTTATAGGCTTCGGAGCCACCTTCGCGGTGCAGGGGCCTCTTTCAAATTACGCCGCGGGAGCGACCCTTATTTTCACCAAGCCTTTCAAGGTGGGTGATATAGTAGAGGTGGCTGGTGTTATGGGGGAGGTAACGGATATGACCCTCGCACGCACCGAGATGAAAACGCTTGACGGCACCCTGATCGTCATTCCAAACAAGCAGATAATCGGCGAGATAATGCATAATTATTCGTCGTTCAAAAAACTCGATCTCACAATAGGCGTCAGCTATGATTCCGACACCGATAAGGCCATGGACATAATAAAGGATATCGTCCTGCAGGAAGACCGTATCACAAAAACACCCGAGCCGAAGATAGGCATTTCAGAATTCGCCGACTCAAGCGTAAATATCTACGCGCGGTTATGGTGCAGGCAGTCGGACTACTATGACGTCCTTTTCTCCATAAACCGGAAGGTCTTCGCCGAGTTCAATTCAAGCGGCATAACCATACCGTTCCCGCAGAGGGATGTCCATATGGTTCCTGAAAAAAAGCAGTAAAAAAGGGGGAATAATGAATAAAATCTTAGCTCTTATGCTTATAGTGGTTTTCGCCATAGGCACTATTCCGGCATACGCCCAGTCCGGCAGAAAGGGCGCCAGCGCCACGGCCATGGAAAAGGCCAGCGACGAGGCTGTTTTTCACCGCGTTGGCGACTGGTTCGCCACGATCGGTAAATCCCCCGACGAAAAGAAAGCTATAATAGCCCAGAGGAAGGCCGACAGGGCGGCCAAACGCGCTCAGAAGAAAGCCGAAAAAGCTAAAAAGGACATGGACGCGAAGATGAAGGACACCAAGAATAAAATGAAGAAAGCGTGGGATAAATAAAATGAAGAAGATACTTACATCCATATTGATCATCGTTCTCGCTGTTGGTATAGTGCTTTTCGCCGCCAAGAACACAGTGGCGCGACTGTCCGTTGAAAAAGGCGTAGAAGTGGTCACCGGCCTGAAACTCAAGATGAGGAGCCTCAGCATAGGCCTTTTGACGACAAATGTGGGGATAAAGGATATGAGGCTTTTCAATCCCGCCGGTTACGAGGACAGGGTCATGCTCGACATGCCTGAGATCTACGTAGATTATGACCTTCCGGCCATCATCAAAGGAAAGATCCATCTTCCGGAGGCCAGGATCGACCTGAAAGAGTTCGTCGTCGTTAAGAACAAGAACGGTGATCTTAACCTTGACTCCCTCAACGTGGTAAAAGAGGAGAAGGAAAAGCCCGCCGCTAAACCCGCTGAGCCGCAGAAAAAAGGCAAGGCCCCGGAGATCCAGATAGACAGCCTGGAGCTGAAGATCGGCAAGGTTATCTACAAAGATTACTCTAAAGGCGGCGCGCCTTCCGTGCAGGAATTCAATATAGACATCGACGAAAGATACAGCGATATAGACGACCCCAATAAGCTCGTAAGCCTGATACTCGTAAAGGCCCTGATGAACACCTCGATCGGGAGGCTTACAAATTTCGATGTCAAGGGGCTTGAAGGCAATCTGGGTGATACGCTCAAAACCGCCCAGAAAGTGACGGGGCAGGCGGTTTCAGCCGCCAAGGATACGGCCCTGAAGACAACGGAAGCCGCGAAAGAAACAGCCAAAGAAAGCGCTGAAGCGGTCAAAGACAAAGCCAAGGAGATGACACAGTCTCTTTTCGGGGGTAATTAATAACCGTCAACAGTTTCTGTTAAACAAAAAAAGGGGAGGTAATCATCATGTTTCTTAAAAAAGCCATGTTCATAACATGCGCCCTGGCGGTATTGTCGCTGGTCGTATGCGGCTCTTCATTCTCGTATGAAGTTCCGTACGACAATTCCAACGTCAGGTACTTCTATGTGTTCGGCAAGGACGGAGACCAGCTTATGGGCGCTGAGGATAACGAGTTCGAGCTCGTTGTCGATGTCCCGGCGGATGACCCTAACGACGTCACCATAAGCGTCTATGACCCGGATACGGGCGATACAAGGGACTGGCGCGTCCCCGGCAGCAAATGGAACACGATCTGCGAGTATTCAGTGCACGGTAAGGACCTTCTCGACAAAAAGGAGTTCGGGGAGGACCACGCGTACGACAGGCGCTATTACAGGTTCGGCCCTTATCCAAAGGAAAAGGGCGAAAAAGTGGGGAACTATTACCGTTTCCGCCTGAAAGTAAAAGGCCTCTCCGGCGACGACGAGAACCTCTTCAAGGTAAAGGTCACCCCTGAAAGCGCTCAGGCTTTTTCCGAGAACATCACGATACGGCTCCTGCCGGACGAGGGTGCCCAGATGTTCTTTTACCCGCGCGTTCCCGCCGGCACAGGAAGCGTTATTGTGGATAACTACGACCTGGACGCTACCGGCGGAACAAGCACGCTTTCCGTCACAAAGATAAGCGAAAAGTTCCCCATAAAAGACTCCAAGAGCGGGCAGTGGAGCGAGACCGTGGTGCCGATCTCGACGGATACGGAAGGGCGCATCGTCTATGTGATCACAAAAGGCACGCAAAGATACGCGAACGCCGGCCTCAGGATGAAAACGGATAAAGGCAAAACGATACCTATCTACTTCAGGGAAGGAGCGCCCCCGGCGTCAAAAAAAGCCGCGCCCGCCCCGAGGAGGCCCTCGCCTGAACCCGCTCCTAAACCGGAGATGAAGTGCAACAAATTCACTTTCGACGCCACAAGCTCATATGACGTCGACAAACAGTCACTGTCCTATCTCTGGGATTTCGGCGACGGGGAAACAAGCACCGAACCTGTGGTCACTCACATATACGAGAAAGGCGGAGAGTACAACGTGAGGCTTACAGTTACCGATGACTCCGGCCTGCCCTGTGACACAGCGATGACCTCGCAAAAAGTATACGTGAACACTGCTCCGAAGGCCGCTTTCTCCGCCCCGGAAAAGGTGTGCGTTGATACCAATATCAACTTTGACGCCAGCGCCACGCGCGATGACACGCCCAAGAACCTCACTTACATGTGGAATTTCGGCGACGGTTCGCGCGCCGACGGCGAGCAGGTATCACACAAATACACGCGCGGAGGCACATACAACGTCCTTCTTACCGTCGATGACAACGCCAACACGCCCTGCAGCCTTGATACAGCGCAGAAAACCATAAAGGTGAATTCCGCGCCTACGGCCAGAGCCGGCAAGGATATAACTCTTTGCCTGAAATCGCTTGACGAGGATTACAACATCGTCTTCGACGGCTCCGGCTCGAGCGACCCGGACGGCGATACGCTTAACTACATGTGGAATTTCGGGGACGGTTCGACAGCCTCCGGTAAAAGGGTCACCCACACGTACGCTAAAGGAGGCGTTTATAAGGCCTCGCTTACGGTCGATGACGGTTCCGGACTGCCTTGCTCATCCAGCAGCGATACCATAAAGGTCGACCTCAACAAGCCGCCTATGGCCGTCGCGGGTAATGACATAAAAGCCTGCGTCGGCAGTTCGGTGAGCTTTGACGGATCCGCCTCAAAGACCGAGCCGGGTGAAAAGCTGACCTACAAATGGTCCTTCGGCGACGGCGAGACCGCTGAAGGCGCGAGAGTATCGCACACCTATGAAAAGGGAGGAAGGCAGACGGTCCTGCTTACCGTGGACGACGGGCGCGGCACGCCCTGTTCGGCGTCGGTATCTTCCCTCGCTGTCGACGTCAACTCACGCCCGACGGCCGCTCTTAAGGATGTGGGAGATACGTGCGTGGGCCAGAAGATCTACTTTGACGCCTCAGGCTCAAGGGACCCGGACGGAGACACGTTGAAATACATGTGGAACTTCGGCGACGGGAACAGGGAAGACGGCTCATCAAGAGCCAGCCACACGTATGAGAAGGGCGGCACTTACAATGTATCCGTGGCCGTGGACGACGGCAGGGACTCACCCTGCTCGACATCCTCGGACGCTATAAAGCTGAAAGTGAACACGCCGCCCGTAGCCGACCTTAAGTCCACCAAGGCCTGCTGTGTTGATATGGACCAGAAATTCGACGCTTCAGGGTCCAGCGACGCCGACGGCGACAGGCTAAGCTATAAATGGGATCTCGGCGACGGCACGACAGCGGAAGGGCCGAGCGTGACCCACGCTTACGCTGAACCGGGCACTTACAAGGTAGTGCTCATGGTCGATGACGGCTCAGGCACTCCATGCAGCTCCGATATGAAGATGGAGCATATAGTCGTCAACGCGAAGCCGGTTGCCGTGATAAAGATCAAATGACACGGTCAAGCGCTTTAAACGGCAAAGCCTCCCGGGTAACCGGGAGGCTTTGTTTATACAGGGCCGCGTCCCTTTTAACGGCCCTTGCTGTCTCTTTCTTTCTATTCTACCGTCCGGTTTACGCCTCTGACCGGCGGGGGCCTGTAATACGGCCCGCCCCTGAGATATGGGACCTCGGGCGAACGCGGAAAGGGCATTCCCCAAAAAAGACATTTCTGCTTCACAACACGGGGGACGAGGAAGCCGCGATAAAAAGCGTCAACTGCTGCTGCGGCTATAATGCCTTTATCCGATCATGGAACATCCCGCCAGGCAAGACCGCTGAAGTAGACGTTTCATGCCACACAGACCGCAAACCTCCTGGCATCGACACAAGATACATTACCATTACCTATAATTCCCCCGATGGAACTGAACTGAAAATACCCGTAACAACGCTTATTATTGAATAGGCCCATGGACCCTTTAACCTCTTTTAAAATTAATATTAATGTGTTAGAATTACTTCAAATGGAACGTTCGCTCCGGCTTTCAGTCACATGTTGAACAAAAATCTCTTATTTTTCGCCTTTATCTCCGTTCTTATATGCGCCTGCGCCGCGGCCGCTGAAGGCCCGCGTCTTACGCTGGAAAACACAACCTGGGACTTCGGCCTGATAGACAGATCACAACCGGCCGTTAAAGAGCTTACCATAACCAACTCCGGCGACGCCCCGCTGATAATTGACAGAATGTTCACCGACTGTGATTGCCTTTCTTATGAGCTTAAGCGCTCCACGATACCGGCATATGGTTATTCTGTGCTGAAAATCTTTTATGACCCCGGCGGCAAGCCTCCGGGAGAGGACATAACGTCGCTCTCTATACTATCGAACGACGGGCAGGAAGCGGAGACCATAACGTTCTACGCGACCATATCTTCTGATAAAAGCTCTTTCGAGAAATACCCGTCCGTTCCATCTATGACCTCTAAAGAACTGAAGAGCCTGATAGGCGCCGGGAAAACGCCCGTGCTTCTGGACGTAAGAAGCCGCCCTTCATTCCTTGTGCGCCATATACCCGGCGCTTTATCGTTTCCCAGGAAATTGTTCGACCGGAAAGACCCCCTTACTGAAAAGACCCTTTCATCCATCGGTAAAGACGACCTGGTCGTGGTTTACTGCGGAACCGGCTATAACAGCTCTTTTGTGGCTGAAGAACTGATAAACAGGGGGTATAAGGCCGTTAATCTTGACGGTATAAGCCGCTGGACCAACCTGGGTTATCCCGTTTCCGCGGCGGCCGGGCCGGACGCGGATATGTCAAAAGGAGAAAAATAACGTGAAAAGATCAATGCCGATATGCCTGTTCATAATGTCTTGCTTGATCGCCTCTCCTGGTTGTTCCTCAAAACCCGCTGATAATGAAAATACTCTTGCGGTCGTTGAAGAAGTCGAGCGCGCCACGGAACCTGCCCCTGATAAGGATGACCACTTTGACCTCGGCCGCAGATATTACGATGAAGGCGACCATGAAAAGGCGATAGTCGAGTTAACAAGATCGATCGAGATTAACCCCGACAAGACTGAGGTTTATTTTCTGCGCGGCGCCTCATACGCTGAGACAGGCAATTTCGCCGACGCCGAAAGCGACATGAAGAAAGTGCTCGAACTCCAACCGGACTTCGCCCCCGCTTATTTTGTCCTAGGCAACACCTGCCTTATGAGAGAAGATTATGACAATGCCATATACTATCTCACAAAAGCTATCGATATCTCGCCCGACGACACCAAGTTCCTTTACAGGAGGGCCACTGCTTACCACGACAGGGGCCTTTCCACAAGATCCCCGGATGACTTTGCCGACGCCATAGCGGATTACAACAAGACCATAAACCTCGATCCAGATTACCGCCCCGACCTCGTTTACAGGTGGCGCGCAGATTCCTACAACGCGCTCGGTGACTACCCGGCGGCCATAGCTGACTACAATAAGGCGCTTGAGATATCCCCCGGGGACCCAATACTTTTCTGCGACAGGGGCAACGCTTACCTCCGTTCCGGTGAATTTGATAAAGCAAAAGAAGATTACGTGAAAGCGATCGACATTGACCCTGAGGGCAGGGCGGGAAAAGCCGCCCAGGAAAACCTGCGGACCCTTTTACGGTCTCTCGAACAGCGCGAAGGACCCTCTCTCGAAATCGATCCTGACGACGTGAACAAGCTTAACGATCTTGAGCAGCAATGGGCCATGAACATAGATAAAGCGATCCCTTTCATCCAGGAAAACAACAACGAGGAAGCGCAGACCTATATCGACAAGTCCAGGGGGGCGGTTGATCAGATGAACGAGATCTTGTCCGCCAAAGGCTATGACCCGTCGGGCATAGACCGCCTGGCGGCTATGGATTCGCTCGTAACCGTTTATTCCAACTTGAACAAGCTCAGCGCCTATTCGGAAAACCCGGCCGAAGCGGCCAAAAACTGGAAGGAAATGAACAGCCTTGTGCTCGACACGAGACAAAAGCTGGACGAGTCGGAAGCCAAGTTCCACGAGGTCCCGCCGCTGCAGGAGCTATGCAGACAGCTGCGCGGCCTCCTGGACGAGCTCGAATCCCAACTCAAATAAATGGGGACGTTTCCCCTCCACGCAAACAATTGCGGTATAATGACTTACAGGCTATGACATCACAAAAAGGAGATCACGCATGAAATGCCCGGTATGCGAAAATGAAATGACAGAAAAGGACCTTGGAGGCGTTGTTGTCGATGTTTGCGAGAACGGCTGCAAAGGTATTTGGTTCGACTGGATGGAACTTTCTAAACTCGACGAGAAGAACGAGGGATTCGGACAGGCGCTTCGGGACGCTCTCAGCTATCCCCGAACCAACGACGAAAAGAGGGGGCAGATAAAATGCCCTAAGTGCGGCATACCGATGCACGCGCATAAATACCAGTCGAGCAAGGAGGTCAACGTCGACGAGTGCTACGCCTGCGGCGGGTTCTTTCTCGATTCGGGGGAGCTTAACGCGATACGAAATTCTTTCATGAGTGAAGAGGAAAGGGACGCCTACACGAACAAGCTCATAGAAGAGATCCCCGGCCACAAGGAAGCGGTCGACGAGCTTGAGAAACAACAGAACCGCACCGCGGCCATAGACAAGTTTACCAGGTTTTTAAGGGTAAGTTATTATATGTGAACGAAGGGAGGTAACCATGGCTCTTTGGATATTTATTATCGCGGTTATTGCTATCTTGCTGATAGTCATATACAACAGCCTGATCAGCAAAAAGAACCAGGTGGAGAACGTTTTCGGCAGCGTGGACGCTATGCTCAAGAAAAGGTACGACATGATACCCAACCTTGTATCTTCCGTGCAGAACTACATGCAGCATGAGCGGGGAACTCTGAACGAGCTTACCGAGCTGCGGGCGAAAGCGCTTTCAGCCGGCCTTTCCAGCGATGAGAAGGTCGACCTCGACAACAAGCTCTCAAAAGCGCTCGGCGGCATAATGGTCGCGGTCGAGAATTACCCCGACTTGAAGGCGAGCCAGAACTTCCTGCAGCTCCAGGGCTCTATCAACGAGGTCGAGGAACAGATATCCGCGGCCAGGCGGGCCTACAATGCCGCCGTCACAAGCTACAACAACGCAGTGGAGATGTTCCCGACCAACGTTCTCGCGTCCATGCTGAGTTACAAGAGAAAGCGCGTCTTCGAGATACCCGAATCCGAAAGGCAGAACGTTAACGTGCAGGACCTTTTCAACAGGTGATATCCGGGCGCGAGGATATGGATCATGAGGACCTTAGAAGACCTGCGTAAATTATACGCACAGGATATCGCTCCGGCGCTTTACCCGCTGGAGAGAGAGCGTAAAAGGATCCTGCGCAAATTCATTTCAGCGGCTGCCATAGTAGTATTGTCGATGTCGGCCCTGGCTTTCTTCCTGGTGCCCGCGTCCCCGAATTTCGGCGTTTTCTCGCTTATCCTGGGGGCGATAATCCTCGCTTTTGTATACCAATGGCTTATAAAGGATTACACCAGCGATTTCAAGACGGCGGTCATTCAAAAGATAGTCACGTTCATCGACCCCGGCCTGGCGTATTCAAAGCACGGGAAGATAAACCGCTCTTTTTTCAGCCTGAGCGGGATATTCCGCCAGCGCCTCGACAAATACAGCGGCGACGATCATGTGACGGGCGCGATCGGGAAGACCAGGATCGAGTTCTCAGAGCTTTACACGGCCTGCGTAGAAAGGGATTCAAGAGGAAGGCGGCATGAGAAAAGGATATTCAAGGGCCTTTTCTTTATGGCCGACTTCAACAAGGATTTTATCGGAAAGACCTTCGTGCTTCCTGACACAGCCGAGAGGATGTTCGGCCACGTCGGCACGTTATTCCAGTCCATGAACAGGTTCAGGGGAGAGCTTATCAAGCTCGAAGACGTGGATTTCGAAAGGCAATTCGCCGTGTACGGCAGCGACCAGATAGAGGCCCGCTATATCCTGTCCACAAGCCTCATGAAGCGCATACTGGATTTCCAGAAAAAAACAGGCAAAAGGATATACCTTTCATTCGTGGGCTCTAAGCTCTTCGTCGCCATACCTTACGGAAAGGACCTTTTCGAGCCACGCGTATTCAGGACCATACTTCACTTTGACCCCATAAAGGAATATTTCCAGGACCTCCAGCTTGCCATCGGGATCGTCGAGGACCTTAACCTCAACACCCGCATCTGGACAAAACAGGGCAACCGATAAACATGAAAAAACGCCTTTTCTTTATCATCCTGATCCTGGCCTGCCAGTTATCGATCGCATACGCATCCTCAATTCAAGTGGACGCCCCACGTGAGCGCATGAAAGATCCCCTGGACGAGCTCTCATTCATCAACACCCGTATATCAGCCGTCACCATAGACATGTATGGTTACCTCGGGTGGTTCAGTGATGACAGGGACATCATCGCCCGCGGGGCGGAAGATAACATAAACAGGCTTGAGAATATACTTCAAGATCTTGAGAAACTGGATGTTCCCGAAGAACTCAGGCCTATAAAAGAGCTCGAGACCTCTATGGGCGGCGGCCTTATAAAGGCATATACCGGGATACTG
>Ga0272442_10012267_pt1 | contig 10368 bp, 10 predicted proteins | sample SSMForm2O_FD_200262 | JGI IMG/M metagenome (GOLD analysis project Ga0272442, IMG submission 200262) | Marine sediment archaeal communities from Little Sippewissett salt marsh, Falmouth, MA, United States - SSM-Form-2O | ecosystem: Environmental > Aquatic > Marine > Wetlands > Sediment ... | reverse complement strand
CTATAGATATCGATGATACTATCACGCTTGAGTGGGAGTGGACCTACGACGGCACCTATTGGAGCATCTCCGTATATGCGAGTGGGGCTGACTTGGCGGATCGGAAACTGCTCCTGCACCAGACGACCGACAATGTAGACGTCAATGTCGGCTTCCAGATCAACGCCTATTCCGCCTTCTCCACGCAGTGGGAGTTGGACAACTTCAAACTTGAACAGGGCTATGACACCGGCGGCGAAGATGGATCAGTTGTGAAGGATGCTGGCGCTGGCGAGACTTGGGATGGGTCGGAGTTGGCGACCCTTGCAGCTGATCTTGACACCCCGGACGGCTACGACTACACGAACGTCACCTTTGACTGGAGCTATGACGACGGTAGCGCAAGCTGGACCACTGGCCGAACACTGGCGCAGCTCAAGAGTGACATGCAGGCCATCAACACAGACAAGCGGTATTTCCGGCTGAAGGGCAACCTCAACAGCGACGGTGACACGCAGGTCGAGATGATGCTGCCTGACATGCCGGACGTGCCGCTGACTGTATCTGCAAGCGGCGGCTATCCGTCAGAGGACGATGTCCGCGACGGGACCGCGTTCGGACCGGAGACCGAGTACGAAGGCAATCTTGCACTTCCCGCAGAGGCCGAGGTGATCCCCGGCGTTAGCTACGGCACGGATGGCACAGAGTACGACGGTGCCGCAGACCTGCCAGCGCTTTCTAGCGTGTTGGATACGGATACCTTGCTAGGCGAATCGGGCACGTTTGATGAGGCGGCGAGGAACACTGACCCCGGCGTGGGCAATGTACTTGCGCCGACTTCTTACAAGATTCAGAACGTTGACAAGGTTGGAACTAGCGCGAATATCGACTTCCCCGAGCGCGCGAACGTCGCGCCCGACGACACGGTTGACGGCCTGGCGGGCACGATGGACCTGCCGGAGCTTTCGGCGGTCGACCCGCTCGACACGCTCCGCGACGCTCCCGGCGAGATGGACGTCCCGGCGCTCGCGAGCGTCCTGGACTCCGACACGCTTCGCGGGGAAACCGGCGAATTCGACCCCGACGCCTACGCGGCTGCATACGAGGCGGCCCGGAACGAGGTCCCCGACCTGAGCAAGATCGCCACGCCGGCGACGGGCGGGCCCTCGGCATGGGATCAGCTCGGGGTCTCCCGCGTCGGAGTGTTCGACCGCGAGGCATGGGAGCAAGCCCGCAACACAAGCCCCGGCGCCGCGAACGTCAAAGATGGCGAGACCTGGCTCTACTTGGGCGAGACGCTAGAGGGCACCTACGAGGGCGGCGGCTCCACGCCCCCCGGCACGCCCGGATGGGCTTCCACGCCCCGGACGGTTGGCGACGGGCAAGTGACGCTCCACGTTGTCCCGGACAGCGAGACCGACGTGGTCTATGCGCGCTATCGCCGCGCGGTTCCCGGCACGGGCTGGTCGGCGATCTCGGAGACGTTCAAGCGCACGGGCACGGGCGACATCGTGATAACGGGGTTGACCAACGATCAGCTTTACGAGTTCGCCCTCCACGCCAAGGACGCCGACCTGCCGAGCTACTTCTCGCGGCCGGTCTACGCGATCCCGCGTGAGGATGGCGAGGCCGAGATAGACACGATAATGACCGCGGTCGCGGCCGAGGTCAACGCGCTCGGGCTCACGTCCAAGGATACGGACGGTGAGTCGGTAGACATCGCGGCCACCGTGGAGATCCCGCCGGCTTTCGACGCCGTTGATACGCCGTGCGTCAAGGTCTACCCGGACACCGAAGAGGGCGAGCCCCAGCGCAGCACGCGGAACGAGATCACCTATCGGGTCAATGTCGCCTTCTGCCAGCGGAGCAAGACCGCGGCCCAGCGACAGGAGCAGTTCCGGATTCGGCAAACGCTCAGGGATCACTTCCTCGGCAAGCGGCTGTCGAGTCTCACGGGCGTCATGTGCGTCGGCGAGGCAGAGTCGGGCGTGGTGGACCTTGACGCCCTGTGGGAACATTTCCAGTGGGTCAGCATGATGACGCTGGAATTCATCATGTCCAAGGCCAAGGGCTAGAGGGGGCGGGGCACATGCCGATGATCGCGATCGCCTTCCGGTTCAAGGCCGCATACGACCAGCTCCAGCGGGCCGCGGATCGAGCGTTGCGCCGCGAGCTGCGCGCCCGGGCGAAAAAGGTCAAGACCGCGGCCAAGGCGTCAATCACCAAGAGCCCCCAGTCCAGCGCGCCCGGGCATCCGTTCAAGTCCAAGAGCGGGGCGACCAAGCGACTGTTGGGCGCGAAGGTTTCCAAGCGCACCGCCTTCGTCGGCTTCCGAAAGGGCAAGGCGAAGAGGGACAAGAAGACAGGCAAGAAGATCCGGCCGGCGCGTGCCGTGCCGAACATCTTGGAGCATGGCTCGCGGGAGGTGGCCGCGCGGCCGGTACTGGAGCCCGCTCTGGAGCGGACGAAGCGAAGCCCCTTCCGGAGCAGACTGTAGCCGCGAGCGCGGCAGGAGGATAGTCAGATGACCATGTCACAAAGGGGAATGGGGTTCGAGTCGACCCTGTACGTTAACACCGGGACGTATGAGTCCCCGACCTGGACGGAGATCGACCTCGCGCGCGACCTGACGGACGTGCGCGATCAGGCCGAGATCGACGTCACCACGCGCGGGATCAGCCGACGCGGCTACCAGGCCGCCCAGGCGGGCACCACGCCCTGGGGCTTCGACTTCGATTGCCTGGTGCCGGCCGGCGGCGAGACCAACACGGCGCACTCGGCACTCGTGACGGCGCTCAAGGCGCGCACCACGGTCGACATCCTGCACGTCGAGGGCGGCGCGATCGACATCGACGACCTGTCGGCAGAGCGGGGAGTCTGCTGCGTGCTCGGCGGCGGCAAGGGCGAGCCCCAGGGGGACGCGATCACGCAGAGCTTCCGCGTGCGCTTCACGCCCAACAGCGACCAGAACGCGCCGGAGCAGGGCACCGTCTCCAGCAGCGAGTTCGTCGCGGCGAGCTAGTCGGGACACAAGCGGCTGACGGCGGGGGCTCGCGATGGGCCCTCGCCGCAGCCTTGTCGATACCGGAGGGCGCAGGATCATGGCAGCCACGTTCAAGGATGCTCGCGGGCGCGATTGGTCCGTGTATATCACGGGCCTGACCATCTCAGAAGCCGCGGCGCGCGGGATCGACCTCAGCGCGGACTTCGTGCGGGGCATAATCGCCGCCCTGCGGGCCACGATAGGGGCCGGAGCGCAGCACGACGACCCCGAGGCGGCCGAGGACCAGCGCGACGCCGAGAATACGGCGCTGGTCGAACTGGGCGCGACCGTGATCTCTCTCCGGCTGATCGGGACGCTGGTCGAGCTGTGCTGGCTCGGCTGCCGGCATCATGCGCGCGTGCAGGCCGACAAGGTGTCAGAGCGGGAGTTCAAAGAGGGGCTTCACGGCAAGAGCCTGAAGGCCGCGGCGTTCGCGACGTTCAACGCCCTGGCTGAATGCTTCGACATGCCGCTGCAGTTGGGAGAACAGTCGGACCCTACGGAGCCCGCCGCCAGCGGCGCGGCAAGCGGCAAGCAGTAAAGTTCGGCCGCGCGGAATGGTGTCAAGTGGCGGCTCTCGCGGGAGTGGACCCCTGGGGGCCCTACCAGCTCAAGGATCTCGTGGCGATGGCGCGAGCGCGAAACGATTCTCAGTGGGCGCATGAGGTCGCGTTGATCCGGCTGCTCGGCAACGCTTTCAGCAAAGCGCCCCAGCCGATCAATGAGTTGAAGCCCGGAGGGGGTCTGTAGTCATGGCAAAGAGCTTCATCGGCCGCGCGTTCATTTCGATCACGGGCGACAAGAAGGGCCTTGACGCCACTCTCTCCAAGATCCGCGCGGAAATGCAGGCGTTCGGGAAAGACCTGCAGAAGATTGGATATAAGTTCCTCGCGGCCGGCGCGGCGATTCAAGCGCCCCTCACGGCAGCTGTCTACAAGCTCGCGCAGTTCGGGGACACGATGGCGAAGGGGGCTCGGCGCGCAGGGATCACCGCGGCGGCATATTCGGAGTTCGCCCACGTCGCCGAGTTGTCCGGGACGACCGTCGAGCGATTTGAGAAGGCCTTGCAGGCGATGGCCCGCGGGATGTTCGACGCCAAGCGCGGGACGGGCGAGATGAAAGACGCGCTGCTCGCTATGGGGATGCGCTGGCAAGACCTTGAGAAGCTGTCGCCCGAGGAGCGATTCGTCAAGATCGCGAATGGACTGGCCGCGATGGCCGACCCGAGCATCAAGGCCGCCGTGGCAATGAAGATATTCGGCAAGGCCGGCGCCGAGCTGATCCCCATGCTGGACCTTGGCGCCGAGGGGATCGCGCACTACCGCAAGGAAGCCCGCCGGCTTGGAACCAGCATCGGGCCGGAGATGGCGGCGAACGCCGAGCGCCTCACGGACATGATGGCGCGATTCAAGCGCGTGCTGACCGGAATATCTCTCACCATCGGGAACATCCTCGCGCCGATGTTTGACAAGGCCCTGGTCTACATGACCAACCTTGCGGCCAACATCCGCGAGTACATTGAGAACAATCCGAAGATTATTACTAGCCTGCAAGAGATTGCGACGTGGCTCCTCGGGATCGGCGCGGCCCTCGTGGGAATCGGAACGGCCGCGCGGCTCCTGGCCCCCCTGGTGAGCCCGGGCGGGGTGTTGCTCGCACTGGCCGCGATCCTGGCCTACATGACCGGCTTGCTCGACCCGCTCATCAAGAAGTGGGACACGACCGTGATGCGCTTCGAGGTCGGCGGGAAGTCAATTCGCGACTGGCTCGGGTTCGTGTCGGATCGGATAGCGGACGTGGGGCGTGCCATCCGCAACGCCTTCTCGCGGCTGTCAGAGGCGTTCGGGCCGGTGCAGAAGGCGCTTGTGAGTAATATCGATTGGCTCTGGCAGAAGATCAAGCTGGGGTTCGTCGAGGCGCTCGACTGGATGATGGCGCGACTGCAAGACTTCCTGGCGGACATTGGGAGCTATCTCGCCAAAGCCGCCGAGGGCGCGGGCTTGATCAAGGGGCGAGTCTACCGGGAGCTGGCGACTAACTTCATGGGCGCGTCCCGGGGGATCGGTAGCGGGCGCGCAAGCCTGCGAGGCGTCCGAAACGACCTCGCTCGGGACGAGGCTCTCGCGTCGGAGACCGCCGAGATCGACAGGCGGCGCGCGATGGGCGCGGCCGGCAATGCGCTCGGGGCTGCAGGCCGGGGGCTCAAGGTCGATTTCCAGTTCCTCGCGCACATGATGCGGTCGACCGTGGGGCCGCTCGTCGAGAAGATCCTCGGCGAGCACGGCGCCGAGGGTGGGGTCAAGAGCTTCCTGGACATCTTCAAGGGCCTCGGCGAACAGTGGAAGGAATGGGACAAGCCGCAGATGCCCGCGGCCGGGCCGGCGCTCGCAATGGCGACCTCGACGCTCGGGAGCTTCTCGGGCCGGGGCGCCGCCGCGTTGGCCCGCGACCCTGCGCTACAGGTCCAGCAGAGCCAGCTCGACGTGCTCAAGGACATTCGGGACAACCTCAAGCACGCGGGCTATTTCCCGGGGCAAGAGGATTGGGAGTGACGCATGGCCCTTGATCCATACGACCTATTTCGGCCGGTCTCCCGGCTGTCCGTTACTAAGGACGGCAGCCAGGCCGAGCGGGTGATCCTCGTCCGCGCGACCACTGAGGCCACGGCGCTGTCGGCGGATAACGTGCCAGCGCGCGGCGATACAATCGACCTCGGGACCGGGCTGCTATACTGTAGCTCTCTGAGCGTCTCGCAGGATGAAAAATCAGCGGGCGACAGTTCCGATAGATACCTCTTCGCCGTCACGGCCGTCTACGCGACCCTGGACCGGACTCCCGTTGAGGGCAAGGCGCGCTGGAATGTCAACGGGCAGAATCAGGCCGTCAAGGTCAAGGCCGTGGCGGATGCTGACCACAAGGTTGATTATCTCTACGGCGCCGAGGGCAGCGCGAGCCCGGCCAAGGGATACACGGGTCTAGGGATCAACGTCGGCGACAAGGGCGCGGACGGCGTCGACGTCGACGATCCCTATGAGGTCCTGAGAATCGACCTGTGGATTGACCCGACCGAGACCGCCGCGAAGCTGGAGGCGATCCGCGCGCTCCGGAATCTCGTCAACTCCGGGGCCTTTGAGGGTCCGTGGGGCAGCTACGCGGCCGGCGAGGCGCGTCTGCACACCTATCAGGTGAGCCACGTCAACGGCGAGCTGGATCAAGTGTCCATCGAGTTCCTGTGCCTCAAGAATGTCGAATTCAGCGTGACCCTTTGGGACGGCACGGTGCACACGGTCTCGAAGGACGGCCACGAATACTATTGGCAGCGGATGAAGAAGACGACCGAGAGCGGCGACGACACGAAGGCCGACGTGAATATCATCGACGCGCATGTTGACATTATCTACGACGCCGGGGACTTCTCGGACCTCGCAATCACAAATGAGATGTTCGACTATGAGCCGGGGAGCTAGGTCGCGTGGCTCTTCGTCGCCTCGGGCCGGCCAGTAAGCTCCAGCGCGGGCACATCAATCAATTCGTCCGCGCGACCGACGAGGCCGGGCGCCGGATAAGCTCGCTCGAGCGGGCCGACCTGCAGACTGACGCGCCTTGCGTGCGGGCCTGGGCGTTCAATAACACCGGCGGCGACCTGCGCATGGGGGATTGCGCGTGGGTCGCGGGGCTCACGGTCAGCGACATGGCCGAGGTAGTCATTGAGGGCGCGATCCTCGAGCTTCAAGGCTTCGAGGGCTCCAGCGTTCCCGACTCTCCGCAGTGGGTTGTCGCGGCTGACGAGATCGCGGAAGGGGAGGGTGGTTGGGTCTGGATTGACGGCATGGTGCTCGCCCGCGCGAGCGGCTCCGGGAGCTACGTCGACGCCCCGGCGAGCGGCGCGGTCCTTACGCGCGGCACGAGCGGCTCCCCGATCTTACAGGAGTGCGGCGAGACGGTAGCGGGCGACGGCGAGGTGTGGGTCCTGATCCGACTCACGTCGCCCAACACGGGGGCCAGCGGCGGCGGGGCGAGTGTTGGCGATGGCGTCCCGGTCATTGACAGCAAGGCCGGCGCGGTCGGGGTATCCGCGGACGCACTCCGGGATGATACGCAGCCGGGGCTGTTGCTTGTGGGCGATCCGTCAGACGGCGATCCGCACGAATATGCAACCCTTGAATTCACCGTAGACGGCGATGTCCGAACCGGCGGCCAAGTCAAATACGGCAGCCAAAGCGGATTGGGGTGCGACGGCGACGGCCTACTCGTCGATATCGGCGACGGGCTGACCCAGGGCGGCGGGAACACGATCACCGTTGACTACGCGGGCACGGTTACGACGGTTGACGACCTAGTCGGCGCGGTCGGGACAGACCTCACGCTGGCCCGTGAGGATCACAAGCACCCCTTTAACGGGGCGAATTTCGCCGGCGCGGGGATCACCTGGTCCGATGAATTTATCAACGACTACTCGCCGGCGACCAATAACCCGGAGCCCGTGGACGGCACGGCGGCCAGCAAGGGCACGCAGGCGGCCAAGTTCGCGTGGGAGGATCATATCCACTACCTAGCGGCGGCCATCCCGCTGGCATGGTCCGGGGGCTGGCTGACGCTCAACACTGGGGATCTGGCCGGCGATGGTCTTGACTACAACGACCTGACCGGCGCGCTGGACGTAGACCTGTCCGAGCTGGACCACGAGACCCTGACCAACAAGATCCACGACGGCGACACGCTGCAGTGCGCCGGGATCAACTCAAACGACGGTGCGTTTGCGTTTGACACGACCGGCACAGTGACATTCTCGCAGAACGTCAAGCTGTCGAACACAATGGACCTTGAATGCGCTACGGCTGGCGGTAGCGACATCTTCAGCAGCGGGACGCCGGGGGGCGACATTTACGCTTGGGATGTCAACGCGACCAAGCTGGACCGCACCGCGACCGACTCCGTTGACACGGCAGTAACCATCCAACGCGGAAGCACTGGCACGGTTGATGACGGGTTCGGTTCGGGCATGTTGTGGGACTTGGAGGATGACGGCGGGACTCAGCGCAACGCAGGCCGCATCGATGTGTGGTGGACGGATGTGTCCAACGATTACGCACAGATGGACTTCTATGTCCGAGACACCACGATACAAAAGCGCGCCACCCTCTACCGCGACGGCGTATTCGACGCGGTGGGCGGGTTCTCTGACAACGGCACGCCGGGAATTGACACCACGTTCCTCGACCAAGATGGGAACACGATCACCGTGAACGGCGGAATCATAACGGCCAAGACAGCGCCGTAGGAGATTAGCGATATGCCCGACCTTGAAACCTCATCCGCGAACTTCGACCGCCCTATCGAGCGCCCGGCGCTGACCGGCGTGGAGCTGGACCCGGCTACCACGATCCGTGTCGGCTACCGGGTATTGCCCGAGGGCGGCGGGTGTCTGCACCTGGAGCTTAGCGAGCTGCCCTCCGAGGTGTATGACTACTTTCTGGCAGCCGCTAAACAGCAGGTGGAGAGAGATCATGCGTAAGTTCGAGAAGCCGATTACGGGGCCGAGCGTCGGGGCCGTCAAGCTCACGGGGCGGGTGCAGTGGCAGGTCGTGACCATGACCGCCGAGGGGACCCCGATCAACCAGCAATCGATGGCCTGCCCGGTCGAGCAGCTCGGCAAGGAAATCGCCGAGAAGCTCGAGGCGATGAGCGAGCTGCTCATGGTCAGTGGCGAGGAGAACCGGCGCAACAAGCTGGCCGCGGAGCACAACGCCAGGCGCACACGCGAAAAGCTCAAGAAGATCGTGGGCGAGCCCGCCGACGAGGACCCGCGCGAGGACGACGAGCCCGATACTGTCCCCGTCTGAGCCGCGAGGGCGGCCCCGCACCCCGCCGAAATCCAGCTTTCCGCCCCGGCCCCGTAGCGTATGCGGGGTCGGGGTTTATGTGATACCGGACCCCGCGCGCACTGGCCCCGCTTGAGAATATTCTTGACAGCGCGACCCGCCCGCGCCATATTGCCCGCAGCGGAGCACAGGAGAACGCGGTGGCCAACAACACAACCCACGAGAGACTGACCGGGCGGGGGCGCTTGAGCCCGTCCTGGGCGGCCTGTGCTCCGCAGCCAGACCGCGCCCCCGCTTGGGCGGTCTCTCAGTCGCAGTCATTCGCAGCAGCAACAGTAGCAGACAGGCCGCCCAACGTCGGCTCCCCCCGACGCGGGCAGGTGGCCAAGTGGCCCGGGACTCTTCGGCCGGTGAGTGGTCGCCGGTCTTCTTGCCCGGGTGCGCGGGGGTCCGCTTGGGCGGGCCCCTGCGTGGCCATCTGCCGCGATCGATGAGCGGGCGCGGGCGGCCAGAGAGAACAGGGGGAGAGGAGGACCGCTGACATGAAACTGACTGAGTTGCTACGAGATCGCATCCTAAGAGTGCCGACCATTCGCGGGGGCTGGCTCTACTACAGCCGCGCGGGGCGCGCCGAGATCGACCCGGACCCGCTGCCCGGCGGGCGCCTGCGGCTGACGATCCTCTGCGACGAGTCCGAGGATCCTCTGACGTTCGCGCGCTGGACCCACGAGCAGCTCGAGGCCGACGTGGCCGAGTTCCTCCGGCCCGAGGGCGGTACTGGCGAGTTCCTGGACCTCGACGAGTTCAGCCGCGAGCCGCTCCCGGAGATCGAGCAGGGCGTGGTGCAGCCGTGAGCGCCTACGCGCCCCCGCCCGGAAGCAGCAAGGTCGCCAAGGCGTTGGCCAAGAAGGCGCGCGGGCGGATCGCCATCCGAGCCAGCGCGCTCCCGCGGATTATGGCCTGCCCGGAGAGCCTCACCGCGCCGGAGATCCTGATCGAGACCACGAGCCCCGAGGCCCGCATGGGCCGCGCGGTTCACGCGGTCCTGGCCGACGTGGTCCGGGGTGGCCTCGAAGCGGTCCCGGAGCTGGAGCCCTACGCGGCCAAGCACGCCGTCACCGATCTTGACGAGCTGAGAATGCTCTCGTGGGCCGGAGTCAACGCCTGGGGGGCGCTGCGAGAGGAGATCGACCCGCAACTCATCGAGGAGCGCCTGGAGGGCACGGTCTCCGGGATCGCGCTCAGCGGACACGCGGACATCATCGGGCAGACCATAGACGAGGAGACCGGCGAAGTTCTCCCCGTGGTCGCCGACTGGAAAACCGGCTACCTGGAGACGGACTATCTCGATCAGCTCCGGGCCTACCTCTCGCTGGCCTGGAGCACAATCAACCGGGACGCCTCCGCGGGCAAGGCGATCGTCATTTGGCTGCGCGAGCGCCGGCTGGAAGTGGTCGACGTGACAAGCGAGGACCTCGCCGCGTGGGAGCGCGACCTTGCGGCCCGCTTGGCCCATCCGACATT
>Ga0272442_10012266_pt1 | contig 10368 bp, 8 predicted proteins | sample SSMForm2O_FD_200262 | JGI IMG/M metagenome (GOLD analysis project Ga0272442, IMG submission 200262) | Marine sediment archaeal communities from Little Sippewissett salt marsh, Falmouth, MA, United States - SSM-Form-2O | ecosystem: Environmental > Aquatic > Marine > Wetlands > Sediment ... | reverse complement strand
CGAGGGCCTGGAGATCTACCGTTTGAACAATGAAGGCGAGGACACCGTGGTCTTCGAGATGCCCTTCCGCGGCACCGCCTACGAACGCCGCGGCAAAGCCTTCCTCCTCCTCATCCTGGACTGACCATAATCCGTCCCCAGCTTTGTCTATGCATCGACCTCGAACAATAGTACTTTCTTTCGGCCGCGGATAAAAAGAATCACCACCAGGATTATCACCGCGCATATCGGGGCCGCGCCCACCAGGATCCACGCCGTGCCGCCGCCCAAATCAACTTTGCCCAGGGCGCGCATGATCCAATAGTAAAAGACGATCACCAACAGCCACCGAACAGCGTCAAGCTTGACCCCCTCTTCATCCGCCAAACCCCGGATGGAGAAGGGCATCCAGGGGAAGTTTATGAGTAGCGCCGCGGCCAGGGCCATACCCGTGGCGGCGTGAAAGATGACCAGTTTGCCCGCCGCGACGGGGCCCAGGGGAAAAGCGAGCAACCCGAAGAGCACTGTGTTCAGCGGAACCACCAGGTTCAGTACGAAAGCGGTCAACAGGGCCGGACGGGGATGTCCCGCGGATGTACGGAGAAGCCGGAAAACCCAGGAAGATTCGGGCTCAACCGCCTGGATAACGCAGAAACGCAGGGCGCATACCAGGGAGATGTTCAGCATAAGGGGCAGCAACGTCAGGAGGTCGCTGAATTGAGCGGCCTCCCCGCTGTCCAGCCACCTGGCGGCCATGGGAATGAGAGCCAGGGATAGCGTGGCGGCGGTTATGAACAGGATAATCGCCTTGAGGCGGCGGGAGCGTTTGAGGGTCAGGCGGAAAAAGATAACCAGGGCGAGGAACCCGGACCATGCGACCGGGTGGGAAATGATCCCCCTGTGTTTACGTACGTGTACGCTGCGTTCGGATGGAATGCCGTTCTTTTGGAATGACGTCAGCCCGATCAGCAGAAAAAGGCCATAGGCCACGGCCGGGAACACCACCAGCAGTGCCGGTAAAAGCGGGGAACCTGCCGGTAGGGGAAAGCCCGCCAACCAGGCGGGGGGCCACCACGAGAGGTGAATGCCCGGATCGGATCCGGCGGTGAGGAGTTTTTCGTATACGCCGGGGAACCAGCAGAAAACTCCGATAAAGAATAAGAGGACCCCCCCCCGGACCAGTCCGGCGAACACTTTTCCCCCGGGGATTCGTTCCGCGAAGGTGAGCGGCCCCTGCAGCATCATGACAATGCAGAGGATCCCCAGAGTCTGCAAAGTGGAGCCAATGATAAGGGTGAGCAACATTCGCAAGGGATTTACCCATGCGGTGTCGCTGGTAAAAAGGGTGAAGGTCACCGCCGCGGGCAGGCTGTATGCGGTTGACACCAGCAGGACGAAGGTTGCCGCCGCCGATACTTTCGCGCCGACCAGGGTCCTGCCGCGGACCGGAAGCGAGCGAACCAGCTCGAAGTCCCTGAGCCGGGGCATGAATGTTCGTACGCCGGCGCAGATGATGATGCCGCTGATCGTCGCCTGGAGTGAGAAGAAACGCAATTTTTCGACTTGGATCTGGAAAGGAGTGGCGAATTGCGCTTGACCCAGAAGGAGGTATTTGACCAGTACGTCCATGGTCAGGAGCGTCCCCAGGATCATCAGGCCCGCAATTACCAAGGTTACGCTGCCGATGCCACGGCGTCCCAGGCCGTCCTCTTCGTTCATGAAGGCGTCCCGGAGGAAATGGCGCAGCAAAACGGGGAACGTATCGGTGCGAAACTTCATCTGTCTTTCGCGTATATCAGGATTTCTTTGGCGATGCCGTTTACATCCACCTGCTCCACCAATTGGTTGAAGACCTCTTCCACCACGTGATCGCGGCGCATGGATTTCAAGTCTGTCATGGTTGTATCGGCAACGATTTTACCTTTGTGCAGGATAATCACCCGATTGCAAAGTCGCTCCACCACTTCCAGGATATGGGAGGAAAACAGGACCGAACCTCCGGCGGCGCAGAACCGGTTGAGAAATGTCCGCATAATGGAGGATACGGTCACGTCCAGGCCACTGAAGGGCTCATCCAGGATCAGCATTTCCGGGCCGTGCATCAGGGCCGCGATGATGAGCACTTTCTGTTTCATGCCCTTGGAGTAGTTGCCCAGGGGCAGGTAGAGGTCCACCTCCTTTAATCGCAGCAATTCCGCCAGGTGATGCAGTTTGGCCATTACCCGCCGGGTGGACAGGCCGCGCAGGCGACCCACCATGAGCAGGTATTCTTCTCCCGTCAGGTAGGAATACAAATGGGAGTCCTCCGGGACATATCCGACGCGGGCCCGGTAGTCAAGAGGATTGTCCTCGACAAGTCCGCCGTCACAAAGAATTTCGCCGCCGGAGGGATCCAGCAGGCCCGTCAGCATGCGCACGGTGGTACTTTTCCCCGCGCCGTTGGGGCCAAGGTAACCCACCAGGTCTCCCGGCTCGATGCGGAAGCTTACCCCATCCACCACGTTCACGCGGTTGAATTGCCGCGTCAGGTTTTCAACTGCGATTCTCATCGATTCCCCCTCAAGCCCGTGATTTTATGTGGTTGAGCCTATTATTGATGTTGCAACCAATTTAATCAACCGTCCGACAATATCCGGAAGTATCTGTCTGCAAGGATGGGCGTGGCGATGCCAATCTTGCGGGGGGGAGATTGATCTTGCGTCCGTCCAGCCGCTGCAAGAGTCCGGGGAGAGGGGGAATGAACACCTGTTTCTTGAAAAAAACTGAAATATCAGGCATTTGCGGCTGGCATTCCCTGCGTTTTCTCCGGGGGTGCCTGCATGGCATGGGGTTTGCTTTAGAGAAGTATCCGTCGCGGCGGCTTTGTCTCCAAACCGGAGACGCCGGCGAAGCGGAAATCCATCCCAAGGGGGGACAGATGAAACATGTAATGAAAGCGGTGGCCTTGTTGCTGCTGCTGGGCGTTCTCATGGCCGCGGTGTTCATGCCGCTGCCCGTGGAGGGTAAGCGGGCGTCCTATCCGCCGGGGCTCTACCCGGGGCAGATGGGGAGCAGTCAGTACGGCATGACCTGCGGCTGCCCCATGTTCCCGTTCAGCTGCGGGTGTTACCTGCGCTGATCACGGAAAAAAATCGGTGGAAACAGAATGTACCGCCGGCGGATCCGGTTTCGTCGCCGGATCCGCCGGCTTCCAGACAAGGAGGTCGGAGAATGAAACCTGGTAAATGGATATGGATCGGATTGTTTTTGGTGGGTTCGCTTTGCCCCGGCGCCGGTGACACATTCAAGTTGGTCGAGGAATGGTCTCACGATATGGAAGCCCTGGACCGGATCGGCGTCACGGCCGTCATGCCGGAGGGAAACCTGGTGACAACCTTCTACAAAAAAGGCCCGGTGTGGCTGTCCCGGCAACGGGCGCAACTGGTGTGCCTGCGCGGCCAGGGGCCGGATGAAATCCAGGACCTGTTCGCCCTGTGCCCGCATCCCGAGGGGATCGCCATGGTGGAGTTGCCGTCCCGGATCAAGATCTTTAAAAAAAGCGGTGATTCCTTTCGGTGCAGGCGGACCTTGTGGCTGCAGCGGAGCCGTTTCTATACGACGGTATCCTCGGTATTGTTTTCACGGGGCAAATGGTTCCTGGCGGGCTACTTCCTGGAAAACTTCTCCCGCAAGTACGTGTACAAGAAAGTGTTCGTCAAGGTCTACGACAACCGGGGCAAATACATCAAGGGCCTGATCCGCCGCACCGATTACCAGCCGGACCAGCGTCACCTCATGGATTACTATCTGGTGGAAGGAGGAGGCAATATTCTGTATCTGACCGAAGACAAATTGCGGGTGACCGTGATCCCCCGGGAGAAACTGGAAGTCCGGGAGGTGGTGGAACTCCGGGCGCCGGAGGCATACAAGCCGGTTCCCGGGGATTTCTATGTGTTCAAGCGGTACGATGATGCGGCGGCCGGCATGATGCGGGACCTGGACAAGTGGAAGACCGGCTATTCCCGGATCGTGTGCGTCGGCTATGACCAGGATGAGCTGGTGTTGCAGATCCGCCTGCCGGATTCGAATAAAGCCAACTTCATGGTGCTTTTTTATGACGGTGGATCCTTCCAGCCGGTCGGCCGCATTCCAACGGATGATCGCCTGTTGGGGGTACGGGACGGGCGTTTCTACTTTTACGCCGACGGTGACCCCCGTTACGAAGAAGCGGCGGATCGTTGTCGTATCAAGGTATGCATGCGGGAGTAACGCAAACATGAAACGGGTATTCGCCGTTGCCGCGGCATTCCTGGCGGGAGCCGTCGTGGCCGCCCTGGCGGTTCGATTGTCGGGACCGGCATCCCGGGAGCCGGATGTGATCGTCCGAGGGGTAACGGAAATGAATATGCGTGACCTGGCAGGTGACACGGTCAATCTGGCAACCCGGCTTTCTCCCCGGGGCGCGACATGGCTCATGTTTTTCGGGCTCGACCAATGCTATTCCTGCGTGGCCCGGGGCCTGGCGGACCTGACGCTGCTGCGGAAACGAGGCGAACATTGCCTGGCGGTGGCGGTTCATCCAAATCTGGATGAAGTCAAGGGATGGTTGACCCATGAATCCTTCCGGCCGATATTCGTGATTTCCCGTGCGGCATTCCTGAACCACGTGGAATGTCGTTCCCTGCCGGTGATCCTGCGCATGGAGAATGGCCGCGTCACCTCCTGCGCATACCCGACGCCTTAATCGACCGGTAACCTGGCCTCCGGAAACAGGATGGAAAAAGTGGTGCCTACGCCGACCCGGCTGGATATGGATATTTTCCCTTCATAACTCTCGATTACCTTTTTCACGGTGGATAAACCGATCCCGGTACCTTTTTTACCCTTGGTGGAGAAAAACGGCTGAAAAATCTTGTCCAGGTTCTTGCCGTCAATCCCGATGCCATTATCGGTGATATTCAGTTTGACGACCTTCTGATCCGCATCGTTTTGATAGCCCACCTGAACGGTGATTTTCCCCTTCGGTACATCGGCTTCGGCAATGGCGTCCCTTGCATTGATGAGCAGATTGAACAATACCATTGACAGCTTTTCCCTATTCCCTACGATAAATACCGGATTATCTCCATATTTTTTTTCAATGATCACATCTTTCAAAACGGTTTTGCCGATCAGGTTCAAAACCGAGTCCACCAACTCCATGACACTGATTCTTTTGGTTTCATACTTTTTCTTCCTGGAGAAATCCAGAACATTGCTTCCCAGGTGAGTCGCCTTGTTGGCCAGTTCCTCGATATATTCGATTCGCGACAAGTTGGGGCTGTTTTTGTCGGTACCTTGTTTTAACAGCCCGATATACCCGATGATGCCGGTCATCAAGTTGTTGAATTCATGGGTGAACCGGCTTAATACTTCGCCCATGGTTCCCAATTTCTGGGCGTGGGTCAGATCTTCTTCCATTTGCAGCCTTTCGGTCATATCTTCGATCTGAATGGCTACGGAAATGCCTTTCTTCAAGAGGATTTTATACAAGGTTAACCGGAATATCCTTTCTTCCTGCGACGGCAGGTACTGGGGATAGGGATCATGGTATATGGGTTGCCCGCTGAGAATGACATTGTAAAAATCAGCCTTGATGGATGAAGAAAATTGAAATGTTTCGAAAACATTTTTTCCCTTGATGTTGCTGAATGAGGTGTCAAGGATTTTTTCGGCCGCGGGATTCAATGAAATGACATCCCCGGATTCGTCACAGATGATCAGTGCCGAAGGGGAATTATTGATGATTTTTTCGTAAAACACCTTCAGGTCCAGTATTTCTTCCCGCTGGTTTTTCAGAGAATCCGCCATGTTGCCAAAAGCTTTTGAAAGATCCCCGATCTCGTCTTTGGAAGTCGGGGTGATCCGGACATCAAAATCTCCCCTGGAAATTGCTTTGGCACTGCAGGAGAGGGCCAGAAGGGGTTGGCTGAGTTTGCGCCCCACTGCCAGGGAGATCGCGATCACAAGTATGGACGCGATCAGCAGAACAAAAAGAATATTGCGAATCCCCTGGGATTTGGCAACCAGGATGTTTTTGACATTGACCGCCACGAATATGGAGCCGATCCGTTTCTTATGATAGTCATAGATGGGAAATCCGTCGATCAGGTAGTTCTCATTCATAATTTTCGTTTTCTGTTTTTTGAGAGCCGGATCCCGGGAGAATTCCGGGAAGAAACGCGTACCTTCATCGTTCTGGAAGGATGTGGCCAGTTCCCGGCCATCGGACAGGATGACAATGTCACAACCCGCTTTGTCTTTTAATTGATCGGCGAATTCCGAATTAAAGAAAAGCTCGAAGACCACATAACCTTTGAACCTGAAATCCATTTGATCCACGATGGGAGATATGGAGAGAATGCAGATCTGAGCGCCAATCTTGAATATCCCGATATCTCTTAACATCGGATCCCGGCCGGGTTGGAAAAAAGGCAGGCTTCTCAGGTCGGCTTCGGATACCCTGTTACTGGCCGCATTATCGTAGGAAACGAGGATGTCCATTTCCGGATTGAGTATTCTCGCGTTGATATTGAAAAGGAAAAAGCCTTTGTTTTGCAGAGAGAGGGAGAGTTCGTCCGGCGCCGCCATATTGTTTATGACTTCTTTCAGCTCGGAAATCAACGTCGTCTTTCTGGTGATATCTCCCAGGTATTCATAAAAAATGTTTTCCGTTTTCTTCCGGCTGTTGACGGTTGCTTCCCTGGCGATCTCCTCGTAATTCTCGGAAACCGAATAGATGGCGAAAAATGTCGCCAAGAGCACGGAAACAAAGGCTGTTACAGCCATTGACAGGAATAGCTTGGCTTTGATTTTCACTGTTTCTCGATATTAATTAGATGGATCGTGTTTGTCGGCATAACCTTGATGCTTTTTATGCTGTTATTGTTGAAAATAATGGCCGTCATGTCCTGATACATGGGGATACATAAGGACAGGTCGTCAATCCGCCGGATGATATCATTGACTTTCCGGATTCTCCCGGCTTTGTCCATTTCACTGGGGAGACTTTCAATCTGCGCTTTCATTTGACTGTCCCGGTATTGTGAAAGGTTGGGGAGTCCCTTTTTCATCAGTTCTTTGTTGAACATGGGAGAAATGATACTCAGGGGGTCGGGATAATCCGCGGCCCAGCCATTCAGAGTGAGATCAAAATCGCCTTTTGCGATCCTCTTTGTATACTCCTCGAGAGTGACGCTCTCGATTTTCAGCTCAATGCCGATGCGATCGAGGTTTTTGGCGAACAACGATACGAGCTGGCGCACCAGGTCGGAGTCATCGCTTAACAGGAATTTCAATTTGATGGGTTCATCGGCCTTGGCTCTCAGCAGCCGGTTCCGGGCTTTGGCCAGATCCGGTTTTGATCCGGCTGTATATCCATCCCAACCCGGCATGCCTCTGGGAATAATGGTATTCAGGGGCGTGACGAAACCTTGAAATACATATTTGAGGATCCGTGGGTCCCAGGCGGCACGGAGGGCCCCGCGGATTTCCGTGTTTTTTAAATGGCGGTTCTCCAGGTTAAAAGCGATATATGTCACGGAAAGAACGGGAATGAGTTTAATGGTGGCCCAGCGGATATTCTTCAATCCGGTTGTTCGGGATATGGAAAAACTGTCAATGACATCCAGCTTCTGCTCCCTGAACATTCTATGCAATCTGTCATGGTTGTCGGTGACCACAAAATGGAACTGATCGAAGCCGGGCTTTCTTTTCCAGTAGAAAGGATTGGCTTTCAGGACGATCCCCCGGTTTCTCTCCCAGTGCTGAAAGATAAATGGGCCGGTGCCTACCGGGTTCCGGGCAAAGGCTCTCTGATGCTTTTTGACGGCGGTGGGAGACACGATAGCCGCTGGTGAGGTGGCCAGGGTGGCCAGAAAGGGATAAAACGGCTCGTTTAGATGAAAAATCACCTTGTGTTTGCCCGCGGACTCCACGGTAACAATATTCTTGAATATCTCATCAAAAAGCGGGGAATCGGAATACCGGTAGGGGGAGTCCTTGTCCATTTGTCTCTGGAAAGAAAACACCACCGCGTCCGCGTTGCATTCCGAACCATCATGAAAGCGAATCCCTTTGCGTAACTTGAATTCCCAAAAGGTTCCGTTGTTCTTTGTTTGCCATGATTCCGCCAGCGACGGTATGATCTCCAGAGTGTTGGGGTCCAGAACGACCAGGGTATCAAAAAGGTTGGAAGTGAAAAAAACCGATGTATTGTCCCAGGCCTGTCCCGGGTCAAGGGTCTCGGGTTCGATCAAGCTTCCCCAGGTTAAGGTGTTTTCCGGGTAGGCCCGCAAGCCCGGGGCGAGGACCCCCAAAAGAATGATCGCCGATATGATTATCTGGATATTTTTGTTCATTTTTTTCTCTCTGACATAAAGTCCAGGCAGTCATGCCCGGCGGACCCCGGTTTCCGGGTCGTCACCCGAAATCGTTTTGCCATGTTCACCATATTCGCGGTAGTCTCTTGTTTTATTGTTTTTCGTGGCGTTTCTTTCTGAGGAATTTAAATTCAATGTAGGTGTTGGGGTTTATGACAAGATTTTCCAGGTTGCTGCGATAAGCCACCAGTGACTCCAGGTGAAAAAGCGGGATCCAGGGGAGATCCTGGTGGATGATTTCCTGGGCTTTCCAATAGTATTGCCGGCGCTTTTCCGGAGTCAGGGTGGTTTTTGCCTTTTCCAGGAGTGTCGACAATTGTTCGTTGTGATAAAACGCCCGGTTTTTGCTCCCTATCTTCATGGTAAACAAGGGTGAAAGGAAAAAGTCCGGATCCGGAGGGGCTACCCAGCCAAGCAGAACCATATCGTGTTCACCCTTGTCGCATCTTGCAACCAGTTCGCGAAACGGCAGTTTGGTCTGGTTGACCTGGACATTCAGGTGCTTGGCGTTATTGGTGATGATGTTGGCGATCTTCTGATGCCCCACGTTTTTCGTGGCGAAATAGAGGTTGACGGTGAAACCGGTTGCCAAACCCGCTTTCTTCATCAACGCTTTTGCTGCGGGGATATTGTACTGATAGTCTTGGATCGACTGGTTGAATCCAAATAGTGAAGGCGGAATCGGTGTGACCGCCGGCACCGCCATTCTCTGAAAAACATGTTTGATCAAGCCCCGTTTGTTGATGAGATGGGCGAAGGCTTTGCGGACATCAACGTTCGCAAGCGGGTGTTTCCGGGTGTTGAAGGCCAGGTAATGAATGTCGGGAGTCAAATCCGTTTTAATGACAATGTCCTGCCTACCGAGCAATTCCTCATATTCAACGGCCGAATTGATCCGCTGAATGTGGGCGTTTCCGTTTTTCAAGTTCAGGGTCCTGGTGGCCGGATTCTGGATTATTTTGAATATCACCTTGTCCAAGGTCGCAGGCTCATCCCAGTAGTCGGGATTGCGTTCGATGATCAAAACCTTTCCTTTTTCCCAGCTTTTGAATCGGAAGGGGCCTGTTCCGTAGGGATGGAAAGATCCGTCTTCCCTGTAGGATCCCGGAGCCACGATCAGGGCGGCTGAGTCCGTGAGGGCCGGAAGAAGCGGCGCGTAGGGACTTTTCAGGACGATTTTGAAAACATACTTTTCCACGGCCTCGACATGATCGATATAGGGAAAGAAAAACCATTGCCTCTTGCTCCCGGCTTTATCCTTGTCGATTTTTTTTCGGAAGACGGATACCACGGCATCGGCATCCAGCTTGCGGTTATTGTGAAAATGAACCCCTTCCCTAAGGTAAAACAGCCATTCCGTATGGTTGTTTTTGGATTCCCATTTCGTAGCCAGACAGGGCTCAATTTCACCGGTCCCTTTTTTAAACCGGACCAATCCCTCAAATATGTTGGCGATGACTTCGCTGGAATAGAATTCTTCCGATTCGCTGGGCTTCAGGGTGTTGGAGTCCACGCTGCGCAGAAGGATTACGGAATTGTCATCCGCGCCAAAAAAGCAGCTCGAAACGAGCAGTAAGCTCAACAGGATCCTGATGTGGCCTTTTTTCATCGCGCTCATTTCTAAAAAGTAAAGCATATACTCCGGAAAGAGCAAGAAAAATACGTATTTAATATAGCATCAAAACGGAAAAAATCTCGCTCCCATGTCTATTACGAATGAATGTCGTTGTGCATTGCTCTCCGCAGAGAAATTTCCCGGGAATGGCCACGGTACCGGTCCGTGATGAAAGCCGGCTGGATTGATCGTCCGGATAACGGCTCAAACAGAGAAAAAAACAAACATATGGAACCCCCGCTCACGGCAGGGAAGTGACCTTGATACGCCCCGCCTGGGAGATGGATACCCGGCGATGGTACCTGCCGATGGTGACGTAAGCGGAGCACAAAGGCACAACATGCCCTTCGGGATAAAAAACCGGCCGGGCGTTCA
>Ga0272442_10012265_pt1 | contig 10369 bp, 7 predicted proteins | sample SSMForm2O_FD_200262 | JGI IMG/M metagenome (GOLD analysis project Ga0272442, IMG submission 200262) | Marine sediment archaeal communities from Little Sippewissett salt marsh, Falmouth, MA, United States - SSM-Form-2O | ecosystem: Environmental > Aquatic > Marine > Wetlands > Sediment ... | reverse complement strand
TGGACCTGTACCTGCTGCCGAACCAGATGCTGCCGGAGCATTGGCACCTGAAGACGGAGAAGAACCCGGCCAAGCGCGAGGGATGGCTCATCCGGTACGGGCTCAGCCACGTGGTCAGCGAGGGCAAAGCGAACCTCGGCCCCGACGTGGTCGTGCCCAAGTGCCATATGGGCGGCAAGGTCACGACGATGCATGAGGTCGTCGCCGGCCCGGGCGACTTCGTACCGCTCGTTCGCGTGGAGGCGAGGCACTGGCAACTGGCCGGGCCCGAGGGGGCCATCATCACCGAGGTGGCCAACGTCCACGACGACAGCGGCGTCCGCCACAGCGACCAGGGCATCAACGACCACTTCCTCGGCAAGTAGCCGCCGGCGACGGTCCGGCCGAGGCATCGAGTAAGCGCACAGACCCCTGAGCGATCAGGGGTCTTGCTTTGGCCGGGTCGTGGGCAGGACCGCCCCGCGCCCGGCGAGCAGCTCGGCGGCGGCGCTCGCCCGGGGCGCGCCGGTGGCGCGGACGTCGCGCAGCGCGCCTGGAAGCGACGCGGCATGTCTGGCCATCGCCGCCCGTTGGGCCTTGGTGTCGCCGTCCATCGCGGCGACCATGCGGTTGGCCAATGCCCGCAACGACGCTGGCGCCGCCTTGCCGAGAAGCCACTCGGCCCGGACCAGCCGGTACGTCTGCTCCTCGCCGGCGAACCGCCACCGGTTTGCCGGGGCCGGACGCGACAGGTCCGGCGCCGGCCTGCGGGCCGCGTCGAACAACGGCGTCACGCCGTGATAGCCGTCCTTGGCGATAACGGCCGACGGACCCGCCAGGAGGCGCCGCCGCGCCGACGGCGTCAGGGCCAGCGAGGCGCCGAAGCGAACGGTCGCCCCCTTCGCCCCGGCGCGAAGCTCCGCGCGGATCGCCTTGCTCGCGATCGTCACGGTCAGCCCGGCGCGGTGGCGATCGGCCTTCATGGCCGCTTGCAGGGCATCGGGCACGGCCCGGCTCGTCTTGGTCAGGCGGAGCTTCTCGCCGTCGATGACGAGGGTCCGGCCGCGGAGGAGGTAGACGTTCACCTGCGTCGGGGGCAGCTTGTCCTCGACGCCGAAGGCCAGCCCGCAGAGCCCCTTGCCCGGGTTCCGTGAGAAGTCCAGCAGGGCCCCGACGGTCGGGGTGTTCGAGCCGCGACGGACCGGCCCGACGAGCTGCTCGCGGGCGCCGGCCGGCGGGTAGTCCATCCGCAGCGGGTCATGGACGGCCTTCTCGTCAAGAGGCAGGTTGACGTTGGTCTGCGAGAAGGGCGTTTTCTGCGGCCAGCCATACGACCACAGCGTATCGCCGACCTGTTCCCAGCCCCAGTCTACGTAATGGAACGTGCTCCGCCGGGCGGCGACCCATCGTCGCCAGTCGTCGTTGAGGCGGTCGAGGTCGCCGTAGATGGCCTCCATGAGGCGTCGGTCGTTGGCCTGGAGATCCTTCCCGCCCAGTGCCATCAACTCGTCGCGCCACAGCCGCCACTTCATCAGCCGGTCGGGGTCGGTCCACATGAACTGCGTGTACAGCCCGACCAGCGGGCCGGTGAGCGTCCGCTTGTCGCCGTCGACGAACTCGCGGATCGTCCGGAACCGCCGGGCCATCTCTCGCAGGGCCTTGTCGTACGGGTTGTTGGTCGTGGGCTTATCGAGCACGCAGACCGTCAGGCGCTTGTTGTCGCGGTCGTAGACGTGATTGGCCAGCGCGTACGTCACGCCCTCCAGGAAGCGGAACGGCATGTGGTAGCACGAGCCGGTCACGCAGGCCTGGAGCAGATGCAGGTTCTCGTGGATGACCAGGTCGCGCTTGTGGTAGGTCAGCGAGCCGCTGGGGTAATTGTAGGCGGCCCGGAGGAAGTCGAACGTCACGCCGCCGCCGGACTGGCTCCACCGGAAGCCGCCGTCGGTCATCGTCGCGTTGCGCATCGACGCCAGCGACTTGCCGTAGACGAGCACCATCCGCTTGCGGTCGATTCCCCCGGGCGTCCGGCCGATCACGCGGAGAAGGTGGGGCCAGGCCAGCTCGGACCAAGTCAGGCAGTCGTGGGCCCAGCGGGCGGGCATGTCGGTCTTGATCGCGTAGTGACGGCTGACGTACCAGCGGAAGCCGGGCGTGTTCCTGACACGGCCGGCGGAGTAATTCGGCGGGATGGCCTGGTTCGTCTCCATGATCGTGATGCGCTTCAGCGTGCTGGTCCGCCCGGAGACGACGATCTCGACGGGCGTTTCCGTCGGCGCCGGCACGGGCGCACCGGCGGCGCGGACGGCGGCACCCCACCCCACCGCAACCACGAAGCCGGCCCAGAGAACGCCGGCCCCGGCGCGGGGCCTGGCAGCCTGATGTCCAACGCGCCGCATAGACGAAAACTCCTTCCTCTCCGACCAGGTCTTCTACTATAAACGCCAACAGGCCGGGTACGATCTCTGCCTGTCCATTGGTTTTGCGTGCAATCTTCGGCACCCCGTTCCGACGATCCGGGCGAGGCCCCATGGGCTCTCTTCGAGGAGCGACGCTTATGGCATCTCTCTGGCTGACACTATCGAAGCTCGGGGTAGTCGCGTGGGTGATGATCATGATCGTCGGCGTCGTCGCCGTGGAGGGCATCGTCACGATCATCAGAATGTGGATCAAACACCGCGAGCGCATGGCGATGATCGAGAAGGGCATCGATCCCGGCACGGCCGAGAAGGCCTACAAGAGGGACAAGCTCTGACCGCAAGCGGCACGTCGTCGTCCCGACCTGTCTATCGGCGGGGGGAGCCGGAAGCTCGCGGCTCAGTTCAGCCTCCACAGTGTCACGTCGTCGAACCACGCAATGTCTTTCTCGCCGGCCTGGTCGCCGACACCCAGGAGCAGGACGATCTGCCCGGCGGATTCGGGCACTTCGACGACGCCGAAGATCTCGCCCCACGCCCCGGCCGGCGCGTCGGCGTGGAAGACGCGGTCGAGCTGCTCGGCCGTCCACGCGCCATCGGCCGTCTGCCAGCGAACGCGGAGCCACGCCCGCCCGGCGCCGCGAAGCTTGCGAACGGCACGAACGGCGTATCGCTCGCCCGCCCGGGCCGGGTGGTGCTGGAGAAAGCAGCCGTTGGCGACGCCCGACGCCCTGGCCGAACCTGCCCCCGCGGCGCCCGTCCGGCGGTCCCACGCGAACGTGCCCTTGGAGTCCTTTGCCTGCCAGCCGCTCCAGCCGACGGGCGGGCGCCCGTCGCGGAACGTCTGAACGCGCCCGTCCGGAAGGCGGAGCTTCTCCGACCCGAAGTCGCCGTTGCGCAGCAGGGGCGCGTCTGGGCCCGCCTTGGCCCGCGCGGCGATCTGGGCCCGGGCGGCAGCCAGCGGATCGCGGGCGTAGGCCAGTGCCCGCTCGCAGCCGACCAGCGCCTCCGGCCAGGGCTGCGGGCGAACCCTCTTGCTCGGCGTCGGCCACCAGCGGAACTTCTCGCCGTAGATCCAGATGTACTCGTCGGCCACCCGAAGGGCCGTCGCCGTGTTGATCCGCAGGCGATCGACGCGCGGAGCCCCCAGGCCGTCCACGTACCACGCGGACCACTCGGAGTCCTTCGGGTTCCAGTAGGCGTCGAGGTACACGCCGTAGCCGACCTGCACCTGCGCGCGGTACTTCGCGCGGTTCGCCGGCGAGACGAGTTCCTGGCAGACGCCCTTGATGGTGACGGCCGCCTCGAGGTACTGGGTGGTGGCGTTGTAGCGATAGGCGCTTTCGCAGCCGTCGACGAGCGTCACGCCCGGCGGGGCCTCGTCGAGCCATCCGTCGAAGAACGCCGGCAGCAGCCCGTAGCTCATCGGCTCCAGCGCGACCCCGGGCCGGGGCCGACCGGCCGCCCGGGCGACCACGCTGTTCATGAAGTAGCACAGGATCGTCACGTCGGGGAACTCCGCGACGATCGCCCGCATGACCTCGCGCCCCCGCCGCCGGGCCTGGACGCGGTACTCGTCGAACGTGTGCTTCTCGCGTCCCTCCTGCGCGGCGTAGTGGAATTGCGCGTGCGGCCTGGCGTACGGCTCGGGGTCGAAGACGAGACCCTTGAAGCCGCCGGCCTTGGCCACCCAGGCAGCGATCCGCCAGTGATCGACGATCTCCCGGAAGCCGGCCTCGTCGAACCAATCGACCCGCCCGGGGTTCGCGCCGATCTGCACGAAGTTGTCCGTGAACCGCGTGAACTTGCAGGCCCGCAGGTTCCGCACGCACGGGGTGAACCACGACCGCTTCCACGGCGTCTCGAGGTGGGCCCACCACAGCGGGCATCGCTTCTTCTCGTCGACGTGCCCCTCGATGGCCACCACCACGCCGTCGAACGGGCGCTTCTGCATCGCCACGTGGTTCGCCAGCAGGCGCTCGCTGTTAACGCGGTCCCAGCCCGTGGCGATGAGCTTCTTCCGCCGGCGGGCGTCCTGGGCTCGCAACGGCGCCGCCAGGGCCGCCGAGATCATCATCCCCGCCGCAATCGTCCGCACGACGTTCCGCCAGTGCCTCATGGCCATTCTCCCACTGCTGTGCCGTGCAATCGTACGTCCCCCGGCCAGGCCGTTCAAGCGAACGCGGGCTGGCATCGTCGCGCGGCGGGCCATACCCTATCTGGCAGCCTCGCCCCCGTCCGTACAGCAAAGGAGACCCGACATGATCCGTTTCTCGCTCGGCGACGCGATCCTGCTGGGGGCCCTCTCGGCCCCCGCCCCGGCGGCCGACGCGGTCACCGTCGAAGTCCGTGCCGGCACAAGCCGCCGCCACGACGTGCCCGTCTCGCTTACGCTCCCGAAGTCGCTGGCCGCCGCCAAGGGGCTCTCGCTGACCCGCCTGGACACGAAGCAGCCGACGCCCGTCCAGCGCGTGGCGGGCCCGGCGCCCTCGATCGTCTGGATGCTCGCCGAGCCCCTCAAGGCCGGGCAGGTCCGGCGGTACCGGCTCGCGGCCGCCGAGGCCCCCAAGCGCACGACCCCGCCGGCGGTGACGGTTACCGACGACGGCAAGGGCCTCGAGGTCAAGCTCGGCCGGCGGGCCGTGCTGACCTACCGCCATGCCGTCGTGCCCAGTCCCGACCCCAAGACCCCCTACTACCGCCGCAGCGGCTACATCCATCCGTTGCGAAACCCCGCGGGCAAGGTGCTCACCGACGACTTCGCCCCCGACCACCCACACCAGCACGGCGTCATGTTCCCGTGGACGAAGACCACCTTCGAGGGCAAGCCCACCGAGTTCTGGAACCAGAAGCTCCTGCTCGGAACGGTCGAGCACGCCGCCCTCCAGGCCGTCGGGGGCGGGAACGTGTTCGCCCACTTCACCGCGACGCTGCGCCACGTCGCCCTCAAGGCCGCCGGCGGGGCCAAGACGGCCCTGACCGAGACGTGGTCCGTGCGGGTCTACCGCACCGCAGGCGGGTTCCTGTTTGACCTCGACTCGACCCAGCGATGCGCCACCGACAGCCCGTTGAACATCGCCAAGTACCATTACGGCGGCCTGGCCGTCCGCTGCCGGCGAGAGTGGATCGGCACCGGCGGCTTCCTGACCTCCGAGCGCAAGACCCGGGCCAATGGCAACCACTCCCGCCCGCGATGGTGCGACGTCTACGGAACGATCGACGGGCAACCCACCGGCATAACCGTGTTCTGTCATCCGGGCAACTTCCGCTTCCCCCAGCCGGTCCGGCTGCACCCGAGCAAGCCGTACTTCTGCTTCTCGCCGATGGTGCTCGGGGCCTTCCGCATCGAGCCGTCGAGGCCGTACGTATCGCGATATCGCTTTTACGTCCACGACGGCAAGGTGGACGCGGCCCGGGCCAACGCGCTGTGGAACGACTACGCCCACCCCGCAAAAGTCCGGATCGTCGAGTAGTGCCCACCCGGCCGGCGGCTTCGGAACCTCGCGAGGCGGCGGGCGTCGAAGAAGAAGACACCGGCGAGGCCTTGCGACGAGAAGGGAGAAAGGCATGTACCGACGCATTCTGATCGTTGCGGTCTGGGGGGCGATGGCCGTTCCCGGCGGTGCCGCCGAGAAGCCGCCGCCGGCCTTGACGGCGCGGGAACAGAGCGTCTTTAACGACCTGTACAAGCAGCGCATCGAGCAGGCGACCAGCCGGCGGGCCAAGGAGAAGATGGCCAAGGAACTGCTGAGCGAGGCCGGCGCCGCGGAGGGCGGACTGAAGTACCTCCTGCTGTCGGCGGCGAAGGACCTGGCCGTGGGGGCGGGCGACCTGGCGACAGCCGTCGGGGCCGCCGAACAAGCCGTCACGATGAAACGCGGCGACGCGAACGCCCAGGCAGCCGACCTGCTGGACCTTCAAGTGAAGTGCTTCTACCAGCTCGCGCGCAAGCGTGTCCCCGCCAAGGAGCGGGCCGCCCTGAAGAAGCAACTCTCGGCGCTGGTCGAGCGGATTGCCGACAACGCCACCGCACTGGGCAATACGTACCGGAGCCGGCAGGACTACGCCGCCGCCGAAAAGGCCGAGAAACTCGCCGAGAGGCCGGCCAGCCTCGTGTCCTGCCCTCGCCTGGGGCAGTTGAGGCAGGGCATCGCCCTCTCGCAGACCCTCCAGGGACTCGTCCGTCAGGCGGTGCGGTTCGTGAACCTCGGTCGCTTCGCCGAGGCGCGATGGCACTACCTCGACGCGGGCCTGTACGACGAAGCCTCCAAGCTGAAGGTCCCCGAGCCGGACGCCACGGCCGAGCTGCTGCTTCGCGTCGCCCGAGCCGACAAGCCCGATCCCCCCGAGCTGCTCGAGGCCGCCAAGGCGTGGGATAAGCGGGCCGTCGGCGCCAAGGGCACGTTGGAGCAGATCCGCCTGACCCGGGCGGCGGAGCTGTATCAGCGCTGCATCGACGTCGGTGACGAGGCCGCCGGGAAACTCGCCCGTCTGCGCTTCCAGGCCATCGCCAAGAAGCTCGGCGACCTGCTGGCCGCCCTCAAGAAACCGGGCGAATGGGTCTACCTGGTCAATCTGCCCCGCGTCTCGGCCCGCGTGGGCTGGGGGTCGTTCGGGAACATCACGCGGGCCAAGGGCCCGATCGGCATCGCGGGAACCAACTTCGCCACCGGCCTGAGCGTCCATGCCTCTTCAAAGGTGGTCTACTCCCTGCGGGGGCGGTACCGGCAGTTGTCGATCTACTACGGGCTGCGGACCGGCGCGGGCGGCGCGGCCAGTTTCGAGATCGTTTGCGACGGCAAGAGCGTCTTCAAGAGCGCCGGCACGTGGAGCAACCACAGGCACGGCGTGACCAAGCCGACCGTCGTGAGCCTTGTCGGCGTGGACAAGCTCGAGCTGGTCACTCATGCCCTGCGCGGCGGCCAGGGCGCCTTCAGCGCCTGGGGCGATCCGAAGGTCCGGTAATGAAAAAACTCGGACGCCGGGGGCGCCCGAGATCGGATCCGCGTGGTCCGCGTTATGCACGGTGGTATTCAGTAACCTGTCTGCAGAGGACCGCGGATGCGTTTGTGTTTCCTTCGGCCAAGTGGGCCAGCTTTCTTGAGTCTTTCCGCCACGGGCTCACACCAGGTCCTTCAGCCACCGCCGCAGAAGCCAGCGGGCCAGGCACAGCACGGCCGCCCCGGCCAACACAACCGCCACCGTCTCGACCCGCCACGGGCCCACCACGAGCCCCAACGCGATGCCCACCGCCGGCGGATGCTCGGTGTTTGTCACGGTCATCAGGAAGACGGCCAGCCCGACCGCTACGGCCGCACACGCGATGGCCACGTACCGGTCCAGCACGGGGTGTCCAACCAGGTGAAGCTGCGCGGGCCAGTGGCAGAGCACGCCGATGACCGTGCCGATCCCGTACCCGCCGACGACGGCTCTCGGCCGGGATGACGGGGCCTTCGGCGCGGCAAACACGATGAACCCCGTCGCCCCCAACGCCGCGATCACCGCTTCCGAGGCGATCCGCTCCAGCAGCAGCAGAACGATCAGAACGGACAACGTCGCCAGGAGGCACTGGAGCACGTACTGCCTCTTACGGCCGGCGAACTTGCGGTCAACCCATTCCATGTCGGCACGGCCTCTCCTGTATTGGATCGGCCATTGCCATCGGAACACTGAGCCCAATGTGGGCCGGGCGGGAGCACGGGCGACGTTCTCAGCAGCGGCCGCGGCCGGACGCTTACTCGCCCACCCGGGCGCGAGACGGCACGGGCGGGAAGTAGATCCACAGGTGGCTGACGCGTTCGTGCTGGCCGAGGTAGATCTCGCCGCAAGAGCCGGTGAGCATGCAGGCGAAGTGGTACCCGTACTGGCGGGCGGCGAGCGTCGAGACGGGCACGCCCAGGTCGCGCAGCGCCCCGCGGGCCGGGTCGTGGCTGAACAGGTGGCCGATGTCCTCCTCGAGCCCGCACGTGCCGAAGACGCGCCCGTCGTGCCCGACGGCCAACGCGCCGATGCGTTCCAGGCGCGTCGGCTTGCCCAGGGGCGTGACTTGCCCGCGATCCACGTCCACGCGGAAAAGGAAGCCATCGGGTTCCGTACCCCCGTAGAGGCAGCCGGTCAGCGGATCGAGCGCCCAGGCCGACGCCTGGGTGTGCTGTGCGCGTCCCGCGGCCGCGGGGACTTCGGCAACGTCCTCGAGGTGTCCCGAGTGCCCGTCGCAGCGCCATAGCACACCGCGGCCCCGCGTGCCCCAGACGCCCCCGCGCCCGTCCACCGCCAGGCGCCGGCTGAAGCGCCCCTCGTCGTCGACCGCGGCGAGCACGACGGGGTCCGGCTGGGCCAGGTCCAGCCGGAACAGCTCGCCGCTCGTGGCGGTGAGGCCGTAGAGCGTTTGCCCATCGGCGGCGACGGTTGCCCCGGCGACCCGGTCGCCGACGAACAGCTCGCGGACCTTCTCGGCCGGGTGGCGGGGCAGGGTCCATTCCTGGATGAGGAAGCTGCGGGCGAAGCGCGGCCAGCGCCACAGCGTCGAGCCGTCGGGCCCCGAGGCCACCGCGTAGACGTGCTCGTCGTGCGTGGCGATCGCGTCGAGCCGGTCGGCGCCGGGCGCGACGCCCAGGTCGAAGACAACGCCCGTGTCTCCGCGAAGCAGCGCGCCGAGCAGGTGCGCCTTCGCCCCGGCCGTGCCGCAGTACACCGTCCCCGCCGGGTCCAACGCCATACACGCAATGGCCGTCTCACCCGCCGGCGGCGGCGTCGACTGGCCCGGGAAGCACAGCTCCACCGCCAGCATCGTGCCCTCGGTCACGAACTCGCCGAGGCTCGTCCAGATCGGTCCGGTCGCCATCGTCATTGCTCCACGTCGCGGCCGCGGCCGCGCGGCTGTCTCTGTCAGCCCCAGGTGCGAACCGGGGTGTGAAGGTCCTGGCCGGCCGGTGCGTCCATGACCAGCCGCGAGATCCCCGTCGGCAGCGGGCGGACCACGTGCCCGAAGAACAGGTTCCCGAACCGGTCCCGCGCGCCCCGGGAGATGTAGTGCCCCATCGCGTCGGGCTTCTCGACGCGGGCGAAGTCCGTCTTCTCGCCCGTGGCGACGTCCATCCGAACGACGATGCCCTCGCTGGTCACGTCGCCGCGAAGGGGGGAGAACGACTCGCCGCCTTCCGGCCAGCGGGTCGTGCCGAAGTACAGCGCGCCGTCGGCGCCGAAAACCAGCCCGCCGCAATGATCGAGGTAGAAGCAGATGGCCGCCGTCGGGTCGCGCCGCTGATGAACCGCCCCGAGGTCTTCCATGCGCCCGTCGGGCCCGTCCTCGGGCCAGTATCGCAGCAGGTGCGGGTCGGAGTTCCACGGCACGCCGTAGACGCAGTCGCCCTCGGGCGAAGCCACCACGTCGTAGAGCACGTCGTGCCAGCGCGACTTCCGCGGGTTGTGCGGCACGAAGGCCTCGATCTCCTCGAGCCGGTCCGTGTCCGGGTCGTACCGCAGGAACTGCCCGCTGCAATTCGTGGTGAAGACGCGCCCGCGGCGGTCGGTGAAGATCGCCTGGGAGTTCACCGAGCCGATGCGCCCGAGGTCGCGGATCGTCCGCGTCTCGAGGTCGTAGATCCAGAAGTGGTCGCGGGGGTAGCTGACCGCGTAGAGGCGTCCGCGGGCCTCGTCAAGCGCCAGGCAGCGGCACCCCTCGCGGGGGATGAACGGCCCGCCCCAGACGACCTCGTCGCGCCGCGTGTCGTAGGCCAGCACCGTCGAGTGCGGAAAGGCCCGGTTCTCGTCCTTCCAGTCGGCCCAGGGCGAGTACCGCCGGTGCCCGTGACCCGGTGCGCTGAGGTGGGTGGCCGCGTACAGAAGCCCATCGCCCGCCGAGGCCGCGAAGCTGTAATGGATCTTGCACTGGGTGGCCCGGCCGCTCGTCAGCGGCTCGCCCGTCGCCTCGGCCACGTCCACGACCGTATCGAGCGCATCCGTCTCGTCGT
>Ga0272442_10012264_pt1 | contig 10371 bp, 5 predicted proteins | sample SSMForm2O_FD_200262 | JGI IMG/M metagenome (GOLD analysis project Ga0272442, IMG submission 200262) | Marine sediment archaeal communities from Little Sippewissett salt marsh, Falmouth, MA, United States - SSM-Form-2O | ecosystem: Environmental > Aquatic > Marine > Wetlands > Sediment ... | reverse complement strand
GACGACCTGGTGAAAGAATCCTCACTGGTGAAAGATTACACACACAACCTGTTGGGCGATGAGGTAATCGAAGGGTTCGATTGTTATAAAATTGAGTTAATACCAAATGAAGATGCGGCTGTTGTCTGGGGGAAAATTTACATGTGGATTTCGAAAGAAGAGCTTCACTGGCTCAGGGCCGAATACTTTGACGAGGATGGTTATCTGGTCAATACAGAAACCCTGTCGGACATAAAAATGATGGACGACAGGACTATGCCAACACACCTCGAAATGATTCCTGCCGATAAAGAAGGGCATAAAACAATCCTGAATTTCGATAACATTGAATTTAATATTGATATAGACGAATCTTTCTTTTCACAGCAAAATATGAGAAGAGTAAGATAAATTCAGTCACTCATTCAATCCATAAACTATGAAAACAATATTTACAATGGCCTGGAGGAATTTATGGAGGAACCGCCGGAGGACAATTATTACGGTTGCTTCCATTTTTTTCGGAGTCCTGCTTTCAGCATATATGACCTCGATGCAAGAGGGTTCATACGCAAAAATGGTCGATATTGTGGTAAAATACTATTCAGGCTACATTCAGGTCCACCACGAGGATTACTGGGAGAATAAAAGCATTAACAACACCTTCGATTACAGCGACAGCCTCGTGGCAAACATTAAGGCACACAAAGAGGTTGAAATGGTTTTCCCCCGCCTGGAATCGTTTGCGTTAGCTTCATCGGAAAACCTGACTAAAGGAGCCATAATTTTTGGCATTGAGCCTGAAAAAGAGGATCAGTGGACAGGCTTAAGCTCCAATATCAGCGAGGGCGATTACCTATCAAAAGACGACAAAGGAGTGATTTTGGGTAAAGGGCTTGCCAAATACCTGAAGCTGGGACTGGGCGATACCCTAGTGATGATAAGCCAGGGATACCACGGGATCAGCGCTGCCGGGAAATACCCCATAAGGGGATTGGTAAAACACGTCTCGCCCGAACTGAACAAGATGGTGGTATATATGGCCATCGGGCAATGCCAGGAGTTTTTCTCGGCTCCCGGAAAAATCACATCGCTGGTCGTAAATGTCAGAAATAACGATGCCATGCATTCAGCCTTGCGGAAACTTAAGGCAGAAATTTTAAGCCCTTATTCAGTAATGAGTTGGGAAGAGATGCAGCCCGAAATAGTGCAGCAGATAGAAAGCGACCGGCTTGGCGGTGTAATCATGAAAGCAATCCTTTACATCGTGATTGCCTTTGGAATCCTGGCCACCATCATGATGATGATTGCTGAACGAAAAAGGGAATTCGGCGTGATGGTTGCAGTGGGTATGCAAAAACTAAAACTCGCGCGAATCCTTTTTATCGAAACATTATTAATCGGAATATTAGGCGTATTGGCGGGGATTGCCGTCAGTTACCCCATCATCCTGATCCAGGAAGCAAATCCGATACCATTAACAGGCCAAACAGCACAGGTTATGGAAGATTTCGGGTTTGAGCCCTATATGTTCTTTTCTTCTCAGTCGCTGGTTTTTACTCACCAGGCATTAATCGTTTTTGTGATAGCCCTGGTAATCGGCATTTACCCGCTAATGGCTGCCTCGAGGCTTAATGTTATTAAATCAATCAGAAATTAAAACCTAAAAACAACAACAATGATCTGGTCTGTATCATGGAGGAATATCTGGCGGAACCCGGTGAGGTCGGGAGTTATTATAGCCGCTATAGCCGTCGGGATGTTTGCAGGCGTTTTCACTACCACCTTTGTAAAAGGATGGATGAATCAGAGGCTGGAAGTGGGTGTTGAAACTGAAGTATCCTATATCCAGGTGCACCATCCCCGCTTCAGCGACAATTACGACCTGAAAATGAGTATCGAAAACGGTAAAGCCATCAGTGAAAAGATTTTAAGCATTGAAGGAGTGGACGGAGCCAGCCCGAGGATTGTCCTGCAGTCGATGGTTTCATCGGCAGAAACCGGCACAGGTGTAAAAATTATCGGCGTTGAGCCTGAACAGGAAAAAACCACCAGCAACCTTTACACCTATATTTCCGAGGGCGATTATTTTGAAAGTGTGAGCCGTAACCCGGTTGTCATTGGCCAGAAGCTGGCGAAAAAACTGAATGTTAAACTTCATTCAAAAATTGTGGTGACCATTCAGGATGCCAACGGGAACATAACCGCCGGGGCGTTCAGGATATGCGGGATTTTCGATACCGGCAACAACATGTTTGAAGAGATGAACCTTTTTGTCCGTTACAGCGACCTCCGAAACCTGATTTCCATGAACGAGGGGATAGCGCATGAAATAACCGTCCACCTTACCGGGCAGGATAAACTGGATCGTGTCAAATCGGAGATTGCTGCAGCTTACCCGGTCCTTGAAGTACAAACATGGAAAGAAGTAACCCCGGAGTTGGGCTACCTGAATGAGATAGGAGATATGTACACTTACATTTTTACTGTGATCATCCTGCTCGCCCTTGGATTCGGTATTGTAAACACCATGCTGATGGTCGTGCTGGAACGGATTAAAGAACTGGGGATGCTTATGGCAGTTGGCATGGCCAAGCTGAAAGTCTTCGGCATGATAATGCTTGAAACCGTTTTACTCACCCTGACAGGTGGTGTAATAGGGATTATCCTGGGCGTTGTGCTCACTATGATAACATCAAACAGCGGGATCGACCTTTCGATGTATGCCGAGGGCCTGGAAGATATGGGGTATGCAGCGCACATCTACCCGGTTCTTGAAACCAAAATGGTGATAATTATTGCCATCCTGGTTATCCTCACCGGAATTATAGCCTCGGTTTACCCGGCCCGGAAAGCTCTGAAATATAATCCGGCCGATGCATTGAGGATTGATATGTAGAGCTTTGAGTGATGATTAACAATTAGTTAGTAGTAAAAATTACAAATAATATTTATTATATCATGAATGTCATTGAAATTAAAAACCTGGTAAAAATCTACAACGATTCCGAAGTAAAAGTCCATGCTGTAAACGGGATCGATCTGAATTTTCAGGAAGGAGAATTTGCTGCCGTTGTCGGGCCGTCTGGTTCAGGGAAGACCACTTTCCTGAACATGGTCGGGGGGCTCGACCAGCCTTCCGAAGGGCAGATAATGGTAGGTGGCACCCATGTTGATCAGTTAAAGTCTTCAGAACTGATCAACTTCAGGCTGAGAAATATCGGCTTTGTATTCCAGGCCTACAACCTGATCCCGGTATTGACAGCAAAAGAAAACGTAGAATTTATCATGCAACTCCAGGGCACTCCTAAAAAGGAACGGGAACAACGGGCTTTGGAACTTCTGAAAAAAGTAGGTTTGGAGGGCCGTGAAGACAGCCGCCCTTCAAAACTTTCGGGAGGACAGCAACAACGGGTGGCCGTGGCACGCGCCCTCGCCTCAAAGCCTAAATTTGTCCTGGCCGATGAACCTACCGCCAACCTCGATTCAAAATCGACGGAAAATCTGCTCGATATTATGGAGGAACTAAATAAACAGGAAAAAATTACGTTTATATTTTCGACACACGACCAGAGAGTGGTAAATAAAGCCCGGCGGGTCATTACACTTGAAGACGGTAAAGTGATTAGCGATGTAAACAGAAACTGATCAAATGCGGATTAAGGCAGGAAAAACAGGTATGTTAGTTCTAATAATTGCCCTTGGCAGTTTTGCCTTGTATGGCAGTTCCACTATCTGGCACTCAGATTACCTGAATACGGCTGTCAATGCCTCATACCTGTCGGCATTTGAAAAGGAGGTAGTCCTTGAAATCAACAAACTCCGCTCCGACCCTGCCCGTTATGCACGGGAGTATATCGAACCTCTGAAAGGGCACTATAACGGAAGGAAGTTCTATTACCCGGGCGACCTGCCCCTGATGACAAAAGAAGGCGTAAGGGCATTAATCGAATGCTCTGAATTTCTGAAAAATCATGGGCCGGCACCAATTTTAAAACCAGACCAGGGATTATCGCAGGCAGCCGATGACCATGTGACGGACCAGTCAAAAACCGGGTACATCGGCCATAAAGGCCGCGACCATTCGGGATTCAGGGACCGCATCGAGCGATATGGCGAATGGGCAGTCAGGATTGCCGAGAATATTGCTTACGGGAATGTGACGCCCCGGCAGGTCGTTATTTACCTCCTGATAGATGACGGGATGCCTTCGAGAGGCCACCGCAAAAATTTCCTGAATGAAGATTTCAGGCTAATAGGCGTTGCAGAAGGCAGCCACCCCGGTTACGAAAGAATGTGTGTCATGGAATTTGCCGGAAAATTCCAAAACCTTGCCTCAAAATGAAAACAAGATTTTCAGAAGAAAACACAGACAAAGGAAATAAACAAATCTCTTCTCCCCAGGAAAATAAGGATAACCCGGATAAAAATTTTGATAAATCCTTAAATGGTTTTGAGATAAAAAACCCAGGGCATTCCGATAAAATATTAAAATCGTTCTGGCTTTTTTTATCATCGTTCCTGTTGCTCATCTCTCTGAACGCGTATTCACAATCCGCATTGATGTTTAACGGATATGTCAAATACCTCTCGATGTATTACCACCCGGAGGTTGAGATACCAGGCATCGATGCCAGCCACCTGAGTTCACATTTAATTCATAACCGGTTAAATTTTAAATGGTTCGCTTCAGATAAAATTACAGCTACCTTCGAAGTGAGAAACAGGTTAATCCTCGGGCAGATTGTAAAAAAAATCCCGGGTTATAAAGATATTGTAGATATTGACAATGGGTATTTCGACCTGTCAGAGGTTATTGTCTCAACCGATAACTGGTTTTTGCATTCTATTATCGACAGGGCTTCCATCGAATATTACAGTGGAAAATTTCAGGCAAAAATAGGCAGGCAACGCATTAACTGGGGCATTAACCTTGTGTGGAACCCCAATGATATTTTTAATACCTTTTCTTATTTTGATTTCGACTATGAAGAACGCCCTGGGACTGATGCCATAAAACTTCAGTATTTCACAGGAGTGACCTCTTCTGCTCAACTGGTTTATAAAATAGGGGAAAATGCCGACCGCATGGCATTGGCCGGGATGTACCGTTTTTCGAAATGGAATTACGATTTCCAGTTCCTTGGCGGCTGGGTTGGAACCGATTATGTGGTTGGCGGCGGCTGGGCCGGCGATATCAAAGGCGGGGGATTCCGCGGCGAAGTTTCATACTTTACGCCGAGGAAAGAAAACAGTGCAAGCGTAGAAGCTCTTGTGGCATCCGTTTCAGGGGATTACACGTTTAAAAACAGCCTTTACCTGCACACCGGGATTTTATACAACAGCCACGGGACTACAGGCAAAGCCAGGGGGCGCTCTTTTTTTGACATGAACCTTTCGGCAAAAATGCTTTCGTATGCACGATATTCACTTTTCGGGCAGGCCTCCTACCCTATTACACCTATCTTTTCAGGAAGCTTTTCCGGGATCGTAAATCCTTCTGACGGCTCATTCTTCCTAGGCCCTTCGCTCACCTGGTCGCTGGGAAACAACCTTGAACTTATGGCCACCGGGCAACTGTTCCTTGGCGAAACAGGCACCGAATTCGGCGACCTGGGCCAGGCTGTTTACGGCCGTCTGAAATGGGCATTTTAACCCTTTAATAAACTTTACTCAAAACTGTTTTACAGGTTGATAACGCCTTGCACTCTTGGTGCATAGGTATTTAAAAAACTTACAGCGTATACGCCCTGTAATGTTTTTCCCTCTGGTTCCCCTCCTTGGGAGGGGCTAGGGGAGGCTCTTACTTACAAATATATGTTTTATTCCTAAGCAACATTTTAAGCATTAGTATATAACTTTCCCCGGAATTACCAATAATCTACCCACTTAAATATTTCAATCTCAACTAATAAAACACAAAATACCCTTGAAGCACAAGAGTACGACAAAATAATTTGTCTAAAAAAATATCTTTTTTTTATATTCACAACATAATTATTTTGTAAATTAAAAAAGATTTTTGGATGATGATGTTATCGGTGAAAAGAATCAGGCAATAATCATGCATCTGATGTGTTCGATACTGATTTATTTTACAGGTTTAATTATTTCATAATTATGGGATATTCGTTGATTCTTTAATCCTTAAAAAGGATTAGAAGAATCTTAGTTATAACATTTAAACGCGATCACTTGAAAACAACCATTTTAGTATTAACAATCCTGACAGGCTTTTCGAACCTGGTTTGCGCCCAGACTGAACTAAAAGGAACCATTACAAATGATTCTGTATTGACTTTGACCAACAGCCCGTATTATCTTAGCGGAAATCTGACTATTAAAAACAATGCAACTTTAACAATCGGCCAGGGTGTTGTTCTTGATGTAAAGAATCATACAATTAATATCGGATCCGGTTCTGCAGGGAAACTGACTGCTGGAGGAGCAACTGTTAAAAACAGTCTTTCAAAGGAAAAATATATTGTAATCAAGGATGGTGGAAAAGCAACCATCAGCAATTGCTCTTTCGATTTTGTTTATTTTGAAATTAAAGATGACGCCGGAGATACGCTGGCATTTGAATCGAACGAATTTGAAAATGTCTCGTTCCCGTTTATTTCCACACTAAATAAACTGCCTGATATTACAGGCGACATAAGCTCTGTCAGTACCATAGGGATTGAAGGGAACCTGGAAGAAGATGCAATGCTTCCCCTTAAAGGTTATACCTACACTTTATCCGGGAACATTTATATTAAAAAGAATTCCACACTCCAGGTTGAAGACGGAGTGACAGTGGACCTGAATAAATATACCCTGTATTCGGGCAGCAGCACTCCCGGCCGTATTGAAGCACAAGAGGTATTTTTCAACAGTTCTAATTCTTCTGAGGAACGAATTGAGTTCAGGGACGAAGGATCCGGCATACTGAGTAATTGCACCTTCGACAATGTCTATATCGCGGTTGAAGACGATGCTTCTGACAGTATAAATATTGTTTCAAATTCGTTTACTGACGTCTCTTGTCCGGTTGAGATTTCAGTAGCCAGGTCTCCTGTTATTGAAGGAAATTCCTGCGATGTGGAAACCATTGGTTTATCCGGCAAACTTGAAGAAGACAACACCTTAAAAAAATACCAGTGGGATTATAAACTGACTTCCTCTGTCAGCGTAAAAAACAATGCTACTCTTTCGTTTGAAGAAAATTTACATATCGACCTGAATACGCACAATTTTACAATGGGGTCAGGCACGCCCGGCATACTCGATGCACAGGGTGTATCGTTCAGCAACAGTAAATACTCAGAACGGGCCTTGATTTTCAAAGATGGAAGTTCAGGCCTGGTTTCCGGTTGCAGTTTCGACAATGTTTATATTAAAATTGAATACGATGCCTCAAACGATATAACCATCCAGGGCAACCAGTTTACAAACAGCGATTTCCCTATCGAACTATCCGCAAACAGGGCGCCTGCCATTTCAGATAATTCTTCAACCAATAATTTTATAGGTATTGGGGGAGATGTAACAGAAAACAATACTTTGCCCAAATACGACTGGGACTATATACTAAACAGCAATGTTTCTGTAAAAAACGATGCAACACTTACAATTGCCAATGATGTAATTCTTGATTTATCGACAAAACAATTAAAGGTTGGCGTTAGTACCAGCGACAATGCAGTGCTGAATGCCGACGGAGTTCATTTTATAGGAACTGAAAACGACCGTGGTAAAATTTATTTCTATAAAAACTCAGGAGGGATATTAAACAATTGCCGTTTTGAAAAAAGTAAAATAATGTGTTTTGAGGCATCCCCAAATTTTAGTAATTCAAGGTTTTACCATTGCGAAACTGCTTTGGAAATACTGGAAGGTTCATCCGTGGTGATTACCAGTAATGATTTTTACAACAATGAAATTTCATTTCTGAATTCAGGCTCCGGAACACCTGATGTTTCAGGGAATTACTGGGGGCATTCTTCCGGACCGGGCCATGAGGATAATTCCGAAGGTAAAGGCGAAGTTATTGAAGGGGACGTAACCTATTCTCCATTTTTAGAAGAACCTACGACAGGAACAGTTACCGGTTCATATACTCCTACAGAAATAAATTTGGGTATTGTAGCAACAGGCGTTCAAATTGACACCTCTTTTACAATCACAAACGAGGGTGACATCGACTTCCTGATTGTGGGATTAAAGAATCATACATCCAATTTATCGGTCAGGTGCCCCGACCGGTTCTGGATATTACCAGGCTCAAGCCTTTCGGTGCCGTTTTCGTTTACATCACTTTCTGACCAGGAACAGGTCGATACACTGACACTTTTAACCAATGATAATGAAAACCCGGAATTTAACATCACACTTTCGGCTATTGGAAAAATAGATAGCCTGAAAATCAACTTTTTCAAGGTGGAAATTGATTCCTTCCCGGTTGTTAAAGTTCACTTTAACGTATGCGACCAGGCAGGAATTCCAATCACCACAATATTAAAAGAAAATCTTTCACTGGCAGAAAACGATACAACAATAAGCGAATTTGATTTTTTTGTAAAGAGCGGTGCAGCAACTTTGGTAATCGACCGAAGTGGAAGTATGTCGGGCCAACCCTTACGTGATGCAAAAAATGCTGCAATCGACCTGGTCAATCATCTTAATGAAGATGATATTGCTTCCATTGTAAGTTTCAGTAGCGATGTAAGAACTGAAACTCCGTTCACTTCAGAAAAATCGATCCTGATCGACGCAATTGAAAATTTAACAGCCCATGGATTTACAGCATTTTATAATGCCTTAATGGAATCGATCGATTCGATAAAATATAAACCCGGAAATAAAGTCGTTGTCGCCCTTACGGATGGAAGAAACAATACAGGTAATTATTCACCAAGTGAAATTGTTGCCTTTGCTCTTCAATACAATGTAACCATTTATTGCATCGGGCTGGGAAATGATTTAAATGAATCGGCCATGCGTTTTATAGCTAGATCGACAGGCGGGCAATATTTTTATGCTCCCGAATCTGAAAACCTCTCAGTCATTTACCGGATTATTTCCGGGCATCTACAAAATTATTACATCAGGTATCTGGCTCCTGAAGACGGGCTAACACTCAGGACTGTAGAACTTACAGCAAATTATCATTCGTTTGAAACGACTGGGCTGACTACTTATTCAACAGAAAAACAGTACATCGAATTTTTATCAATGGCAAAACCTTTTTATTTGGATGAATTCTATAAAAACACAAAATCTTATATTTATTTTTTAGTCAACGATTCAACAATGCCGGTTAAAAAGGGAGAATCCTTGTCGTTTGTCCAGCATACCGGGTCGATGTATAACTTTTTTGATGGGAAATACCTCGGAGACAGCATTTTTCAGGTCGGTGTGGAATTGTATGATAATTATCCCTCCGGTAGTTTAAAACTGGCATTCCCCGATTCAATCCTTTATTATGGGAACTATATTGGATTAAAAAACAAACCTGCCGATTTATATATTCCGGTTAAGCTACAACCATTAACCGAATCGGTTGATGTATATGCCGAAGTAAGTGAAGAAATTAAAGTTTTAGCAGGTGCTGCCGGGGCAGGGCCATCCATAGCAGCTGCCAGTATGGGAGTAGGGGCAACAGCCGGAATGGGGTTGAATTTTGAAGTAAATTCAGAAGGCACTCAATATATTACCAGAAAATTTGAAGCTGGCGTAGGCTGTAAGGTTGAAAGCCCGGCTATAAATTCAGTGGTCGGGGATGTTCAGGCCGGTGTCGGCCTTGGGATCAGTGTAAAAGGGATGCTTGGGCAAACCATGGAGTTTACCGGAAATATGAATAATGATCAGAAAAAAGCCAAAACACTCTATTTACTGGAAACTTTCACTCTCGGTGCTGCCTCCCTTACTCCGGAATGTTTCCTCCTGAAAACAGCACTCCATAGTTCACTAACAGCTTTAAGCGGTGGAATAGGAAGCGCGTATGAAGATATGTACTATTCTGAATCGTATGGAGTCGGTATCGACGGAAAATTATCGGCCGGATTGAGTTATGCTTTAACTCCTGGAGAAGATCAGACTAAACTTGAACTGGCGGAGATTGGTGTTGGATTTGCATTATCCGGATTGTTTACAAACTATATGCAGGAAAATAACAATTCGATGGATTTGGATTTTGGCTATGCTGTTACCGGTGGGTTCAATCTTCTCAACCTGAAGTTTGGCGGGCTTGACCTGGGATCGTTATATGGCTATTCTGCCGGTGCAGATATTAACCTGGGAGCCAATTTCGATTTCTCAAATGGCTTAAACTCCCTGAACTTGTCGTTTGGGTTGACTGAAAACGAACAGGTATGTTTTAACCAAACGTATAAACATAAGGATTTTAGC
>Ga0272442_10012263_pt1 | contig 10371 bp, 4 predicted proteins | sample SSMForm2O_FD_200262 | JGI IMG/M metagenome (GOLD analysis project Ga0272442, IMG submission 200262) | Marine sediment archaeal communities from Little Sippewissett salt marsh, Falmouth, MA, United States - SSM-Form-2O | ecosystem: Environmental > Aquatic > Marine > Wetlands > Sediment ... | reverse complement strand
CAGCTTGTCGCGGTAGTAAGACTTCCTGACGAGCCCTTGCTTCCTGAAGACGGACGGTATCTCGCGGCAACGCACATACTGCGGCTAGCCTTGGAGGTCGCTCGAGCAGATGACCGAGTTGACGAAAGTGAGAGGTCCGCCATCGTGAGCTGTCTACAAGACAGATTTGGGCTGGAAAGGAATGAGAAGATTCGACTGGATGCGCGTATTGAGATACTTCAACGAGAGAATCCATCCCTTGCCGGGCTTAAGAAGTTCATCTGCACTCAGCTCACAGAAGAGCAGAGGGAAGCCATAGGTAGGCTTCTTGTGGAAATTGCGTCCGTTTCCGAAGGAATTGCCAGTAGCGAGATTGCAGCGTTGCGGCGAGTCTTCAGAACACTCCAGTTGGATGCATCAGTCATCCCCAAGTACCTGGACGATTTCGGTTACGTCGTCCCCGAGGCTCCAGTGGTGGCTCAACGGGGAGCGTCTGATTCAGGAGGAGAGCCTATCCCACCACCCCGCCCCACCTTGAGTATTGAGAAGATCCGGGAGAAACGCCGTGAGAGTGATGAAGCTGCCAGAATGCTGGTGCAGGTCATGGGTGTTGATGTCGGCGCCGAGCCGGATACGGAGGATGACATCAGCGGTGAGGAGGAAGAGGGACAACCTGAGATGGTGTCTCCCCCAGAGGCCGAGGAGAAGGTTACAGAAGACGGCTGGGGGGATCTTGGGCATTCGCTCAAAGACGTTGTCAGAGAACTAGTCTCGAGGGGGGTATGGACTCGATCAGAATATGATCAATTTGCCAGAGATCGGGGCCTCATGCCCATGGCAATGATGGATTCGATCAATGAATGGTCTGATGAGGAATTTGGCGACCTGCTGATATTGGATGGAGATCCTCTCACTATCAACGAAGAGATTGTCGGGAGAATTGAGGAGTGTAGATGAGCGATTTGACGCAGATCAAGACCAGAGAACGGTCGGCCATCTTGCGCAGCTTGGCGGCTGGTGTTGTACCCAAGATAGGGCTTCACTGGATACAGGTGGGAAGGAAGAGAGAACTCGAAGCACTCATTGCGGATCTGATGCTTATTGAGGATGGTGGTGCTGCCGTTCGGTTCGCTGTCGGCCCATTTGGAAGTGGGAAGACCTTCTTTTTGAACCTAGTCCGTACTGTGGCGATAGAACGAAAATTCGTCGTTTTGAATGCGGACATGACATTGGATAGACGTTTGTACAGCACCGGAGGGCATGCCAGGGCGCTGTATACGGAACTGATTCAAAATATGTCCACACGTACTAGACCTGAGGGGGGCGCAATGCCAGGCCTCGTGGAGAGGTTTGTTGCTGATTTGGCGAGAGGAGACAGTGCTGCATTGAAGAGTACTGCGATGGAGGAGGAGATTTCGTCCCGCCTGAGACCGCTACTAGAACTGACACACGGCTCCAATTTTGTTCGGGTGTTGGCCCGCTATGTCGAAGGCTTCTGCACGCACAATGACCCCCTGACACAGGCGGCCATTAGGTGGTTGCGTGCCGAGTACTCCACGAAGACAGAAGCGAGAGAGGACCTCGGCGTCAGGGATATCATTCAAGATTCCCAGCTGTTCGACATGTTGAGGGTATGGGGTAAATTCGTTTCCATAGCGGGCTACAGCGGGCTCTTGGTGAATCTGGACGAAATGGTAGTGCTTTCGGAAAGACTGAATAACTCCGCTTCCAGGGAGAAGAACTATGAGGTCCTTCTCCAGATCCTGAACGCATGCTTACAGGGGAACATCTCGAACATAGGCTTCTGCTTTGCGGGCACCGATTCGTTCCTGTCTGATCGGAGAAGGGGCCTCTTTAGCTATGAGGCCCTGGCCACAAGGCTGGCGGACAACACATTTGCACTTGATGGATGCACGGACATGAATAGTCCTGTAATCCGGTTGGAGCCCCTTGTCCTTGAGGACCTCTATGTCTTACTTGAACGCATTTCGGTCATCCACGGTGCAAATCAGACAAGAGGAACACTTATTGGTCACGACGGGATCGTATCGTTCATGACGTACTGTGAGCGACGCCTGGGCGCCCAACACTTTTTGACCCCTCGGGATACGGTGAAACAGTTCGTTGGATTGCTGAATGTCATGGAGCAGAACCCGAACGTGTCTTTGGGGAATCTCCTTGGCGATGACGCCGTAGACGAGACCTCTACTTCCGGAGGAGATGATTCCCCTCTCAATGAGCCTGGCGAAGACGGGTTGACCAGATTTAGGCTCTAACTATGGATGCCTTTGAGCGACTCCACAACAGTATCCAGCGTGCCCTTTGGGACCTCAAATGGGAGAAGTTGAGGGACTTGCAGGTAAAGGCAATCAACAGTTGGTTTACCAGTGAGAAGGACCTTCTTCTCATGGCCAACACGGCCTCGGGAAAGACAGAAGCGGCCTTCCTTCCCGTCCTCTCCACCATTGCTGAAAGGAATGAAGCTGGCTCCGTCAGGGCACTCTACATAAGCCCTCTGAAGGCGTTGATCAATGATCAGTTTCGGCGATTGGATGACCTTTGCCGTCATGCAGAAATCTGTGTCCATCGGTGGCACGGTGATGTTTCCTCTGCAGCGAAGATGAAGCTGCTGAAGACACCCTCAGGGGTTCTTCTAATCACCCCGGAATCCCTTGAGGCACTCCTCATGCGTCGCAGCAGAGAACTTGAGAAGGTCTTCAGCCGTCTTGAGGCCGTGGTCATCGACGAAGTACACGCATTCCTAGGCACAGAACGTGGAAACCAGGTCTCCTGCCAGTTGACGCGACTTAATGAGTTTCCTCGAGGAACCAGACCTCGCAGGGCCGGTCTCTCAGCCACTATCGGAGATGTGGGCCACGCACGCGAGTGGCTTGCGGACGGGGATCTCAATCGCACAGAAGTTGTAGATTCCTCGTTCTCGAGGGATGTTGAACTGCTACTGAAGACCTGTCTCTCAGCTCCGACAATCCCCTCAAGAGAAGACGCTGGCTGCCGGGGGGCAACCCAGCTTGAGGAAGATGGAACTGAAGATTCTGGTTGTCTGGCCTTGGCTAGTCATATTGCCGAAAACTTCTCAGGCCAAAGCAATCTTGTCTTCTTCAATAGGAAAGCCGACATTGAGGCAACGGCCGATCTTCTTCGTAGAATCTGCGAGAGGAGCGGCCGTCCCAACCAGTTTCTTGTTCACCACGCGTCTCTGAGCAAAGCATTGAGAGAACACGCGGAAGAGGATCTGAAGTCGAGTAGGCCGTGCACTGTGCTGTGCAGTAGCACCCTTGAGCTTGGGATCGACGTGGGGGCGGTTGAAGCTGTCGGCCAGGTGGGACCTCCTCATTCTGTGAGTTCTATTAAGCAAAGACTTGGCAGGAGCGGACGAAAGGAAACAAGCCCTTCTCGGATGTATATCTATCTCCCGCTAGTGAAGGGGAAACCAGGGGATTCTCTCCACAGAAGACTCTTTCTACCCTTGGTCCAGGCAATTGCGGCGATCGAGTTGATGTTGCGGAAGTGGGTAGAGCCCCCTGACATTAACGCCCAGGATCTGAGCACTCTCGTACAGCAGATTCTCTCCATACTCGTTCAGAAGGGAGGCGCCACGGCTGCCGAGATATACGAGCTTGTTCGCCGTTCGTTTGCGTTTTGCCATATTGGTCTGGACGTTTTTGAGAAGCTTCTCAGGGACTTGGGGGCCGCCGACATGATAGAACAAGTGGAGGGAGGGGATCTGATCCTTGGCCTGGAGGGAGAGCGCCTGACTGAACACTATGAGTTCTATGCCGCATTTACGACGCCCGACGAGTACGAAGTGACATATGCAGGGATGGTCATCGGTACGGTGCAATCGATGCAGCTTCCTTTCAGCGTGGGACAGCATCTCCTGCTGGGCGGCAAGCGATGGGCAATTGTATCCGTCGAGGAGCGCAGGAAGATGTTGGTCGTCGAGCCGTCCCAAAAGAAACAGGTCACGAGATGGTGTGGTAGCGGGGGCTTGGTCCACAGTGAGCTTCGGAGAACCATGCTTGATCTACTGACTTCAGATTACATACCTCCTTGGCTGGAGAAGACTTCGCGTGAAGTCCTTTCTTGGGCGCGGGCAGTGGCAAGAGAAATGCAACTGGCGGACATCGTCTACGTCCAAGATAACTGCCCTTACCTCTTCACTTGGATGGGATCGAAAGGGAACCGTGCACTCCAGTTTTTCTTCTCTGCAAATGGGTTCGAAACGAGTAGCGAGTTCGAGGCAGGCCTAATGTTTCCAGGAATGGCACCGACGAAGGAGAAGACCATGGAGCTGCTAAGTAGTCTCGCATCCAATGGATTTGAGGCAGTTGAGGAGCTCTTGCGTGTATTTGGAGAGGATGTGCCTGCACCAGGCAAATTCGATCAGTCTCTTTCTCCGTATCTGAGAGCCACTGCGTTCACTGAAGACCAGTTTGATATTGGGGAAGCCAGGGGGTTCTCGCAGAGAGTGACGGAGGCCTCTCCTGTACCTGACGAGTAGGTCATCGACGATTCTCCGCATCTCTCCCCGCCAGCTCCAGCAGATTATCCCCTCCAACTCTCACGTCCTTGAACGACACATCCAGCAGATATTCCTCCCCATGTTCGTCCACGGCAAATACCTGACACGCGGGATGCGATTTTGGGTTGCCCACGGTCCAGCCTCCGGTGTTGTAGACTCGGATAGAACGGTCGCCGTCCAGCTGTCCCCATCCCCCACCATGAGTGTCTCCGTAGACCAGAGTCATCGGCAGGCATGGATCCAGGCCCCAGTCGTGCAGTGACTGGGTCAGATGAGGCAGGAAGTACTGGGCCATGCGGCGTAGACTCCCGTCCATCGCGCCATCCTCGTCGACCAGCCTGGGGATCCTGTCCGGTATCTCGGCCAGCTCGCTGCGGCTGAATACCCGACTGTCTGGGGGCGAAGGACGATGGCGGGACAACCTACCTCGTAGGGCGGTGATCAGGAACCAAAGCTGGTCCGTCCACGGGGTTGGGACGTTCATCGAGTTCGGCCATAAGGTATCCACGAATCCCGTCACCTCCCTCTCAAGCCCCAACAGGCCCTGGCTCGGCGCCACACGTCGAACATCGCACGACGAGTCGATCTCCAGATGGCCAATCAGGCGATCGATCTGCAGGTGGTCTATCACCCGCTTTATCCACTCGGGCTGGACCACATCGGGACGGAAATGGGTCCCATGGGTGAATACGTAGGTCCTGCCCTGGAATTGCGTAGCGTACACGGGATTGGCGATGGCGAAATCGAGGATCCCCGTACGTTCAATCCCCCGCCAGGCCGAGCCATAGGGATATCCGAAGAAGATAGACAGGATGTCCTCCCCAGCGTCGTTCGGATCGCACCGCCGCCCATACCGGACGAGCAGCTCGCCCTCTGGCCCCGTGATGTCGGGTATCGGGAGCTGACCGGGCTTCAGGCCCTCTCGCCTACCCAGATACTCCGTCCAAATCCCCGCACGCTCGTGATTTCCAATCAGGTATGTGGCTCGGCGGATCCTCGCCGCGCTGCCCAAGGTTTGGACAAATGCATTCCCATGGGTGATGATCTGAGACGTGGAAGCCAGCGTTCGCTCGACGATATCCCCTACCAAGACGAGCTCGTCCACAACGAAGGGCTGGGTCAGATCCCCCTTCTCGCTGAACGCCCGGCGAAGCTCTCGCCACAAATGCTGCCTCCCATGGGGGAAGGAGAGTAAAGAACAGTCCTCACCCAAATGGGTGTCCGAGATGGCTAGGAATTTGAGGTTCATTGGGGTTTCCTTGGGTTGGTTGCGTCAAACTGGTTGGCTCGATGCCGCTGCCTGTAACTCTTGCCTTTCGGCCGCGGATAGTTCCACGGATCCTTTGAGGTATATCTACCGCGAAGGAATGAAAAATGACGGGCGGGGTGCCGATTATTGACCGTCTCGTTCTCAGCATGGGCTTATCACAGAGGGGACGAAGAAGAAGAGGAGTGAGGTGCCGGTGCTTCCAGGAGGCAGTCTGACGTAAAGGCTTTCCCTGGTAAATCGGATTTAAGGGGACAGCCGAATGGCGCCAAAGAACCATTTCGCTATCAAGTGAGGCTTTGTCTGCGTTTCTCTTTTGAATGTTGCTATTGACAACACTCAGATAGTCGCGTATGGTGAGAGACCTGACGGACACTGGAAGATTCACTGGGGTTGGCAGAGAATATCCAGGAAAGGACAATGACTGAAAGTCAGGGGAGTTTGGCCCGAATTCCACTGAAGGGGATTTCAGGAATTCTGGCAACCGGCAAGGTCATCGGGGGGACGTGGGGGAATTCGGTACGGGGTGCTCGGTTTCATTTTGAGGACTTCGGGGGGACGGCATGTAGCGATCAGAGGGCGTGCGGTGGGGAACTCTTGCACCGTGCAACGTCTGTCAATCAGATCATCAGACGGCATCAAAGCCTCGAGGGTGGAGATGCCTTTTCTTTTCAAAGGGCAGGGAGGTCCGAAGGATGGGTAAGCGTAGGATAGCGTGTTGGGCGTTGATGGCGGGTGTCTTCTGTAGCGCAGCGTTGGGCGGCCACGAAGAGGGCAAGGGACGCGTCCAGATACGGGAAGAGGCGATGGAGGGGACGTCGTGTGACGGCGGGAGGACCTGGCACCACCGGGGCGGTTCGAGGGGCTTAGAAGGGATCGATGAGCTTTTCGATTCCTTGGAAAGGACCGGGCATCGAGGCGGAGATCACGGCCGCTGGGGAGAGGTGGAAGGACCCCAAGTCACGATCGTTTCGCCTGCCGAGGGAGCCTTTGTGGGAGGGCTCATGGAGGTGGAAGTCGCCTACCAGGCGAATGAAGCGCTTCCCATGAAAAAGGTCAGGACGGTCGTTCTCTTGATGGACGGGTGGCTCGTGGGCTACGAGTTTTTGATCCCGGCATCTTCGTCTGGCACGGTCTTTTTCCGGGTTCGAACGAACTGGTTTGAGGAAGGCACGCACGAATTAAAGGCGTTCGCCCGTCAGGGACTTCACTGGGGGGAGAGCGAGGTCGTCCAAGTGAATGTCGACCACACAGCGCCCGAAGCCTTTGACCTGGAAGAAGGGATTTCAGTCTCGGATGCCTTGAGCTGCCGCTTTGAAGCCCCAGGGGACATCCAGCCGGACGGAAGCGTCGTTCCTGTAAGCGCCGTGGAAGCAAGATTCAGTGAAACCCCTTTCAATGAAAACTCCTGGGAGGGAGCAGCACTTATCTCTCCCGACCTTCTTCCAGAGATCGTGTCCCCGGGAGAGCCTCAAGAGCTGATTCTCAACGAACTTCTCAACAACACGACCTACTATATCGGCATCCGCGTGTGGGACGAGGCCGGGAATGCGAGTTTTTCGAACGTAGTGGACCTGACAACATCAGGCAACGTGACCGCGCTCTATGGGGACATCACCGAACCCACCACCTTGGAAGAGGGGACCTACTGGGTAACGGACGCAGTCACAGTCAAGCCGCGGGCGCGCTTGACGTGTGGACTGGATGTGGTTCTCAAGATAAATAAGAGAGGGAAGATTACCTGTGAAAAGGGAAGCCGGGCGGTCTTGGTCGGAGGCCCGGAACACCCGGTCGTCCTGACTTCGGAGAACGATGACACGCGGGGGGACATTCTCCAAGGCTCGACAGGAGTCCCTTCTCCGGGGGACTACCTGTCCGGGCTTGATTTGACCATCGACAGCCGAGTCCAGTTCCTGACCGTGGCCTATGCCGGGGAATTTGCGATCCGAACGCCAGCAGGCACGGATTTGAGGGACGGGGAGATTCACCAGACCGAGGACACCGGGATCATCATCACCGCGAGCGACGTGCCATCCAGCGGGCAAACGGTCAAGAATTTCCTAGTGAACGGTGCAGGCGGCGTAGGAATACGGGTGCTTCACGGCGAGGAATTTCAATGGGTGACATTCTGGGATTGTGATAGCGGCATCGTCGTCGAGTCACGAGCCTATGCCCAACTCACGGAATGCATCTTTGCCCATTGTACGCTGGGGATCAGGCTAAAGGATGAACTGTGTTCTGTTGTTGGAAGCCACAACGGTTTCTATCGGTGTGACACGTTGGTGGGCGGGCCCCCCATCGGGAACAAACTGACGGAGAGTCTTGTCTTGGCATGGTATGAGACGCCGTTTGCGATCAGCGAGGCAGGGAACCAGATGCCTATTTTGAGTCATGAGTCGCGTTTTTCGGACTACGGGACATTGTCCGCAGCCCAAGAGGGGTATTTGCCCTATACCACCCGGGAACGAGCGCTACCTGACAGCAAGGGCCATTTCTTCGATACAGGACCGAGCGATCTAGGTTGGAGACGTCCTGTAGACCCGAAGACAGGCTATTTCATCCACGAGGGCGCGATTGAGACAAGAGAGGTGTGGGAGCGGGGCTGGACCGTGGTGTTGACGCCTCTTTTTGTGGGGATTCCGGCAGGGCTTCCGGAAGGAACGGACGCGACGTTGGTGATCGAGCCTGGGTGTGTGGTCAAGATCGCGGACACGGTGGCGATGGCGACGGAAGGCGTTCAAACGCTGGCGACGTCCACGTCGAGAGAGAACATCTCGTGGATGGAAAACCCTAACCCGGGCGAGATCCTTCAAAGGATGAAGGAGATGCCAGGGATTACGATTGGGGTCAAAGAGGCGTCTCAAGAAGAAGAGGTCCTCCAGACAAGGAGCCTTTCAGCGCTTCCATCGGAGACAACCGAAGAGGATCCCACCGGTTTCCAGGCGGTCAACTACGGGACACTGTTGTCGGTGGGAAAACAAGACAACCAGGTCGTAATCTCGACCGTGTATGACGATGAAGCAGGCGGGATCGATACCGACAAAGCGGACGGTACAGAGCCGTGGGACGAAAAAGAAATGGGGGATCCAGCCCAAGGCAAGGTCGAGCCTTTCTATGTGATTGGGTTCGGCTACTTGGGGGAAGGAGCAGCGTCTCGGGTGGAATATACAGAGATCCGCTTTGCCCAAAACGGGCTTCTCATGATGCAAAGACTGGGAAATCCCATCCAACACAATCGTTTCATCAACTGCGGATTAGGGATCATTGATTTTGACGGCTCGTTGGAAGACGCCTGGGGACATCCACAGATCATTCGAAACAACTTGTTTCACAACCCCATGACAGCAGGGAATCCTGCCGGGATCGGGGTGTGGTCGCGTTCGGAGTTTGATCTTCCTGGGGGGCTCATTGGTTCGAACACCTTTGATCAGCTAGGGATCGGGGTTGTGGCGAAAAGCGTTTTTGAAGACCAGGACATCACACCGACCTTGGCGCAGATCGAGAGCAATCTTTTCACGCGCTGCGGCGTAGGGATGTCCACGATTAACCCAAAACTGGGACCGCAAATTAGGGGGAACGGGTTTTGGGACGTGGGAACGATGATCGACGAGACACAGCAAAACAGCACCTGGTTTGAGGACGGAGCCAATTTGCTTCTCCCCTCCTCTCCTTATACAGAGGATCATTACCTGGACCAGGGAAAGCCTGCCGTGACGACAGGAGACGTCCATCACGAGGCATTGGCTGCCGGCATGGGATGTATGACCACAGATCAAGATCGTGTGATAGCGGATACCGGCAACCTGGATTTCGGGGTCCACCAAGCGCTTGACCCAACAATCGAGCCCCGAGTGAGCGGACTCTCCGGAGAAGTTCATCCAGGCTGGCTTTCCTTTGATTGGGACCTACCGAGCGCGGACTGGGAGGAAGTGACGTTTAATGTCGATACCCTGATGACCACGTTGAGGGATGATGACGCCCAGTGGGTTCCAGGGGCGTTGGTGGGGTTGACGGTTCAACCCAATATCGAGAGGAAGCGGGAGTTCCTCATCAAGGAGAATACCCAGACCACGCTTGTCGTTTACGGGGATGTGACAGGGAATTGGATTGAAGGGGAGCCCATAGCTCAAGCTTGTTCCGGAGGCGAAGAAGAGTGTGACTTTTATGAAATTCACGACTATCGTCTGGCCGAGGGAGGCCTTGCGGTCGACAGGGGAACAGAGGCGCATTTGGAGACAGGCGATCTAGACATCGATGGCGCGGCAAGAATTCTGGACGGGGACAACGATGGCTTGGCAAAGCCTGATCTAGGAGCGCATGAAGTAACAGGGATACCACAGGGGCTGAGCTATATCCCGAAGACGGTCCCTGAGCCCAACAGGGTCTTTTATGTGAATGCGGCCCAAAGTGAAAGCGGGGACGGTTCAAGCTGGCCCGAAGCCGTGAAAACGATCCCTGAGGCCATCGCCTTGATCCAAGAAGGCGATGGGATTGTACGGATCTTGGTGGCCTCGGGGGAGTACCCGGGAACGATCATGCTTCCTCAAGACGTGCAACTCTTTGGAGGGTTTGCTGGGACCGA
>Ga0272442_10012261_pt1 | contig 10372 bp, 4 predicted proteins | sample SSMForm2O_FD_200262 | JGI IMG/M metagenome (GOLD analysis project Ga0272442, IMG submission 200262) | Marine sediment archaeal communities from Little Sippewissett salt marsh, Falmouth, MA, United States - SSM-Form-2O | ecosystem: Environmental > Aquatic > Marine > Wetlands > Sediment ... | reverse complement strand
TCGTCGAGGGAGTATCCCGGCGGCGGCAGCAGAATACCGAAGATGAAGTTGCGGTTGCCGGTGGGCAGATAGCTGCTTGGCGGGGCCAGCTTCCAACTGGCCACGATCGAGACGGCGGTCAGACCGACCACGACGACCAATCGTGTCGAGGTGCGCCGGTTGATCCATCCCACGGTGGCCGCTACCGCTCGCGCGAAGCGGCCACCGCCCTCGGCCTCGGGCGAGTGACCGATGTAGGCCAAGAGGCAAAGGATCAGCCAGGCGAGCCAGACAGCCGTCGCGGAACCTGCAGCGCGGACTCCCCAGAGCAGTCCCACGGCCAGGATCAGAAGCATTGGCAGACCGGCGACAATCAGAAAACGGGTGGATTGCAGAGCGGTGGCGAGCGTATGGCGGCGCCGATGCTTGTCGACCTCGGTCACGATGCGGGCTGAAAGCGTGGGAATCACGGTTACGGCCACAATCAACGAAAGACCCACTGCCGACGAGATGGCGATGGCGATATCGCGGAACAACTGGCCGGCCTCTTCCTCGACGGTCAGCACGGGGATGAACACGGCCATCGTCGTCAGTGTGCCGGCCAGCACCGCGCCCCACACCTCGCGCGCGCCTTCCAGGGCGGCCTGGCGTCGGGTCTTGCCCATCTCGACGTGTCGGTAGATGTTTTCGAGCACGACGACGGCCGCGTCGACGACCATGCCGACCGCAAAGGCCATCCCTGCCAACATCACCACGTTGATGTTGCGGTGCAGCAGCGTGACAACAAGGAACGTACCGATGACCGAGATGGGGATCGAGACTGCGACAACGAGCGTGGCGGAGGGGCTGCGGAGGAACAGCATCAGGACCAGGATCGCCAGCAGGCCGCCCACGACAATGTTCTGCTCGACCAGGGCGATGGCCGATTCGATATAAGTCGTCTCGTCGTAGACCTGTTCGAGCCGCATGAAGCTGCGCGGCCCGGTGAGGATCTCGTTGTTGATTTTGTCAATGGCGGCCTGCACGCCCTGCATGACCTGAAGAACATTCGCTCCGGTCTCACGCCGTACGGGGCAGGCCAGCACGGGCTCGGCCTGGGCGCGGACGATGGCGAACTGTTCGCGGAAGCTGCTGACGACGTCGGCGACGTCACGCACATAAACCGGTCCGCCCTCGCGGTCGACGATGACGGTATCGAGGACCTGGTTGACGGTTTCGTACTTGCCCACGGTGCGAATGGCCAGCTCGCGCTTGCCCTGGGCACTGGTGCCGGCGGACACATCGACGTTGTGCGAGCGCAGGGCGGCCTCCAGTTGGGCGAACGTCACACGTCTCGCCGCCAGTCTTGCCGGTTCGACAGTGACGTGGACTTCCTTCTCGCGCCCGCCCAGGAAGGGCGCCGAAGCGACATCCGGCACGCGCTCGAGAATCGGCTGAATGTTGTCGTCGCAAAAAGTCTGATACTGTGTAACGTCGCGCCCACCGGCCGAAAACATCAGCCAGGCGATGGGTGTGGCCAAGGCGGTGTCGGCGGCCTCGACAACCGGTTCGTCGATGGCTTCGCGGTCCTCGTAGCCCGAGACCTGTCGCAGCTTGTCGGACACCTCGCGAAGGGCGACGTCCTTGTCGACGCCGACGCCGAATTCCAAGGAGATCTCGCCTTGGTTGTCGCGCGACACGCTGGTCATCTTGACCAGATCGCTGACGCTTTTGAGCTTCTCCTCCTGGCGGCGGACGATGTTGTCCTCCACCTCCTGGGGGGTGGCGCCGAGCCAGTTTGTGGTGACGGTGATCAGCGGTCTGTCGACGTTGGGAATCAACTGGATGGGGATCACAAACAGCGACAAGAACCCGAACAGGCCCAGCAGCAGGACCATGACGGTGACCTTGATCGGATTCTCGATGGCAAAGCGAATGATGTTCATGGCAAGGCCCGTTTACTGCGCGTCGTCGGCGGGGGCACTGGTCGGCTGCGAAGCAGGCGGGTCGTCAGTGACTCCAGACGCCCGGGCGACGGCGCCCGCAGACGCAGCCGTCACGACCACCGGCACCGGTCCGGGGGGCATGAGCAGAAACTGCTCGTTGCCGCGGACGACGACTCGGTCGCCGGGACTCAGCCCGTCACCCTCAATGGCCACCCCGCCTTCGTACTCGCCTACCAGACGGACGAGAACCGGCACGGCTTCGCTGATCTCCTGGCTGCTCTGGGTTGACTTCGAAGCGGTTTCCGAAGGCGGTTGGTTGGTCTTTGAGGATGGTGATTGAGGCTGCGTGTTTTGGGCCTCGGCGGGCCGGCTCCTGATTACGTAGACCATGCGGACCTCGCCCTGCTGGGCAACGGCGTCGCGCGAGACCAGCAGCCTGTCGGTGGTCGGTCCGGCCGGCACATCGGCCCGGGCGAACATGCCGGCGGCCAGCATCTGTTGGTCGTTGGCCAACTCGATCTCGATGGGTACGGTCCGGGCCAGCTCATCCACCTGACGAATCACGTGCTTGATGCGCCCGTTGAACGTTCGGTCGAGCGCATCAACGGTCACCGTGCAGGGCTGCTGCTCCCTGGCGTACGGCAGCACGGCTGAGGGCGCATCGACACGCACCAGCACGGTGGACAGATCCAGCATTTCGAGGACCGGGCTGCCCTGGGCCAACCACTGACCCACCTCGGTGTGCAACGCCACCACGTATCCGCCGAACGGGCTCTTGATGGCGGTCTTGGCCACCTGGTCGGCGAGTTGGCCCGCCTCGGCCTGGAGCGCCTCGCGACGGAAGCGAGCGGCCGCCAGTCGTCGTACGGCGGTGGTGTAGGCGGTGGTGATATCGCGGTATTCCTTCTCCATCGCCGCGCCGCTCTCGAAGAGACGGTCGATTCTCTTCTTGTCGGCTGTGGCTTGATCGGTAGCGGCTTCGAGTTCTTCGATCACTGCGTCCTGGGCTGCCATCTGAGCGACAAGCTGCTGCTGCTGGAGTTTGAGGCGGGTCTTGTCGAGTTGGCAGATGAGCTGCCCGGCTTGCAGCGAGTCCCCTTGTCTGACGGGTAGTTGCTCCACTAGGCCGGGCACTTCGTTGCCCACCAGGCTTCGCCGCGCCGGACGAATGGTACCCACAACGTTGATGACGTCGGGCAGCCGCTGCTGAACGATCGGGGCAACCTCGACAGCGGCGGGGCCGCCGAACTGGGCTTGCGCGCCAGTCGCAATGGTGACCAGCGGTAAGGCCAGGTAGATTCGATACTTAGAGAGCATATTTCTTCCTGGAGGGCTTATGGAAACCGATCGGCGGGACGCGGTGCGAGCTATTAGTTAACATTTGCGAATTATATAGCTGGCCGGCAAGATGGGTCAACCCAGTGGTGGGTGGTACGTGGGGGCGGCGTTTCAGCCGACCGAGCGGCTTGGCGCGTCCGCCGAACGGGAGCCCGGCTCGGCGGAAAGGACGACGCAGCCCTTGCCAGACTGCTTGGCCTCGAGCATGGCCTGGTCGGCCTTTTCGATCCACTCCGAGCCGGTGGCGAGCCGGTCGGCGTGGACGGCGTGGATGCCGATGCTCAACGAGCAGTCGAGCGAGTCGGGCACGATCTGAGCGACATCGTGGCGGAACTGATCGGCGATTCGTCGCGCCAGTGTGCAGGCGTCCATCGCCGTACTGTGTGGCAGGAGCACGACGAACTCATCGCCGCCATAACGGGCCGGCAGGTCGGCTGCCCGCAGTTGGGCGCGAAGAATCCCAGCCACCAGAACGAGGATTCGGTCGCCGGCTTTGTGGCCAAGCTGGTCGTTGATCTGCTTGAAGTTGTCCACATCGATCATCATGCAGGCCAGATCGTATTGGTAGCGCTGGGCCTCGGCGCGCCGACGGTCGAGCAACTCGTCGAAGTGACGGCGGTTGCTCAGCCCGGTCAGGGGGTCGCGCTCGGCCATTTGCCGCAGCAAACGGTTCGACGACTCGAGTTGGCCGTTCACCTGCTGCAACTGCTCGTTGCGCCGTCGCAGCGCCTGCTGGAGCCGCTTGTTCTGGCCCTTCAGTTCGGACATGACCAGAGCCTTCTCGACCAGCACGGGCAGGACGGTCAGGTAGCCTCCCTGTTTGACGATATAGTCGCACGCACCCGATCGAACGGCTGTGGCCACACTGTCGCCGTCGCAGTGGCGGGTGACCATCAACACCGGCAGGTCATGGTGGGCGAAGATGTGCCGGAGTACGTCCAGGCCGGTGCAGTCGGGCAGGTCGATGTTGAGCAGCACGGCGTCGAACTGCGTCAAATCGGGCTGGCAGGCCTCCTGGCCCGTGGCGGCGAGCATGATGTGCACGGCCTGGAAATGATCTCGGAGCGCATGAGCGATTTGCTCCGCGTCATCCATGTCGTCCTCTATCAGGAGGATTCTCGGCCACGGTTTGTCGACGGTCTGCTCTTCTTTCACGGCGGCTCCCCGGGCGAGCTCCTCTCGAGCTTCGCCTCTGCCGTGTCCCTCCAGTGACAGTATAGAATGCGCCGAACAGCCGGGCCAATTCGCTCAAAATGTTAAGATAGTCAGTCGGTGACGGCTCTGCTGATCGGGCCTATGGTGCCGGCGTCTGAAGTGGCTGATCGCCCGCGATAACTTCAATCGTCATAGGCTTGTCTACAATTTTATCGATTAGCATAAAGGCGACGTCCTCGCTGCTGCGCCAAACTCGTCGGAGGAGTCGTCCGTCGGCGTAGGCCCAGCACGGCGTGTCGGCCGATCCGACAAGCTTGAAGGTCGGATAGAAGCGGAGTTGGCGGCGCCCGTCGATGCGGAAGCGAGTCAGGGCGTTTTCCATCGCGAGGGTGTAATAGCCGCCCGTCTCGCAGAACCCGTCGTTGTTGCGATCGCCCGGCTCATCGCGCACGAGCTGCCCCACTTCGACGTCGAGTTGGGCCGGCACGCAGTAGTCGGCGGCGATGAGAGCGGCTTCGGTCAGGTTGTCGAGGTCGTCGGGCCAGAAGCTTAGCATCATCGCCCATCGAAACGGGTCAGCACTGGGTTGGCCGCCGCACATCATCACGCCGACGGGCAGCTCGCGGTCGTCCCGCAGGATCTCGTGAATTGGTGCGTCTTCGGCCCGATGGATGACCGCCAGCAGATCGGCCTGACTTGCTTGGCGACGGCCCAGCAGGGCGAAGGACAGGCCAGCATCGTCAGGTTGGGTGCTGCGAGGAAACTCAGGTTCGAAGCCGGCGTCGGCGCTTACGCACAGGGCGAAGCCTACGTCGGCGGGTGGTGGATCGCCTGGCTTCAGGCTGCTGGACAGGTCGATATAGACGCGGCCCTGTGGGGTGATCGTGTAAACGTGGCGCTGCTGAACCGGCGGGGTGGGCTTGGCGCCAGAACGGCTCGACTCAGCCTGGCTGCGAGGCTCGGAGTATCGCCAAGTGCCTTCGACAACGACGCGCGACCGATGCAGTTCGAGCAGGCGCTGGCGCGACTCGACGACCGGACCCAAGGCCGAAAAGTCGGCATAGTCGCTTGCGTCGACCTGCCCGGCGACCCGCTGCGCCGACAGGGCGAGAAGGTGCGGGCCGAGGCCGCCGCCGGCAGCCAACGGCCGATTTCGTTGTGGGTCGCTGCCCAGATCGTACCACTGCTGAAGTCGCCCTTGTCTGAAGACCAGCTCGAACCGGCCGGATGAACCTATGTGGAGGCTTCGGCCGCGGCGGCGCACGTAGAGCGTGTCGTCGGCGTCGTCGGACGGTGCGAGCAGATCCTGCTGGTTGTCGGCGAGGATCAGGTCGTCGAGGTAGAGTTCGAGCGGCTCGTTTAGCTGCGGGCACCACCAATACAGGCGCCGCACGTCGGACAGATCGACCTGTTGGGCGGCTTCGCTCAGATCGATGCGCACAAGGTTCCAGCCCGGCTGCAATCGAAGCCCGCCCAGCTCGAAGCGCTGCGGCTGGTCCAGGCCGCTCTCGATGGCGAAGGTGAGGTGATCGACGGGCTGCGCGGCGTAGAGACTCATCAGCAGCAGCCAGTGTCCTTGCCAGTCGCGCGGCAGAGCCCAGCCGGTTGCCTGCTGGTCGTCGCATATGAGGCGAGCGTGGCGATCGGGCAGGACGAAGTGCAACGAGCCGGCGCCGGTCGACAGGCGCGAGCGGCGGACGCTGATGGAGGGTTTGGTCGACGGCGGCTCGGCGCGGAAGAGGGTTTGGTGGCGGCGGTGCTCGAAGTCGGCGATGGTGAGGAATCGGCCGCTCTCCAGGTCGGCGTAGGCCGCCCTGAGGCGGTCGGCGACGGGTCCGAGGGCCGACGGGATTCGGGCGGGCGGCTGTTGGCAGCCGGGCCATAGCGTTGCCGCCAGCATCAGAGTGCAGCAGGCAGCCACCAGCCGCCTGGTTGTGTGTGGTCGAGACGCGGGAACGGACATTGATCTGCCTCCGTTGGCCCGCCAGGTGCGGGTCAGACGTATGTTGGGCTGTAAGGTTGACCGGACGGGGGGTTGATGGCAAGAATATTGCCCGCTAAAAGAGTAGTAGTGGCCGCTGCCGGTGGGCGGCCGGACAACATAGCCCTCATCGTCTAGCGGCCTAGGATACCAGGTTCTCATCCTGGCGACCGGGGTTCGAGTCCCCGTGAGGGCGTTCAAAGCTCAAGTGAGTGCAGCGACCCTTCCGGCCGCACGGCTGCCGCGGCGGACCGTACGCACGCTACCTGTCGGCGGGATCATATCTGTCACGGGGCGGGTTGGCGATACGCTTGGCGGGCTCGATAGAGCCGCAGGCGGGCTTCGTATTCGTCGGCGAGTTGGGACTGATTGTGCGCACGAGCCAGCTTGACTGCACGCCGGGCGGCGGCAACGGCGCGGTCGAAGTCGCCCGCCTCGGCGTAGGCGGCAGCCAACGTGTCGAGCAGCAGAGGTTGGGTATAGTTGACTCGCCGGTTGGCCTCGTCGGCAAGTCGGACAGCCTCGGGCCCGTTGCGAATTGCCGCGTCGGGGCAGGTGGCCAGCAACCAAGCCAGGTCGTTCATTGCGCGAATGTGGTCGGGTGCCAGGCGCAGGACCGCCTCGTAATGGTGGGCTGCCTCCGCGAAGCGCGACGTTCGCGACAGGGCGTCGGCCAGGTTCTGATGGGCGGCTGCATAGTCGGGATCGATCTGCACGGCATGCTGAAATTGCACGATGGCCTGATCGGTCTGTCCCTTTCGAACCAGCGCCAGACCCAGGTTGCGATGGGCCAAAGCATAGTTGGGCCTGATCTGAAGGGCCTGGTGATAGTGCTCGACGGCTTCGTCGAGCTTGCCCTGACGAAGCAGCGCGTTACCGAGGTTATTGTGCGCGTCGGCATAGTCGGGGCGTATCGCCAACGCCCGGCGGTACTGCACAATCGCCTCGTCGAGCCGGTCCTGGGCGGCCAGAGCCAGGCCAAGGTTGTAGAGAGCGGGTCCGTGGGAAGGATCTATCGCGACGGCCTGACGGTACTTTTCGATGGCGTGGTCGGTGTCGCCTACCGAACGGTAGGCGATGCCGCAGTCGTAATGCCAGCGTGCCTGGTCAGGTTGATAAGCCGCCAGGTTCCTGGAACTCAGCCCATACAGCAGCACGACCGCGCCCAACCACAGGGCGGCGTGCGTCCATCGCCGGAGACGCGTCAGACGTGCGATTTGCCAGATTGCATACGCGCCGAACAGTAGCAGGAAGGGGATGATCGCCACCCGATACCGGCCCGCCACAAAGAACGGCAGGTACGAAGCGAAGTAGCTCAGAACGAACAGCAGCATGAGGATCGTCATGTGATAGCGACGCCGTGCGGGTGCCGGCGGGTCGCGCCGCCGCTGCCCCGCCCAGTGGACGAAGAACATCGCGCAGCCGACCACTGCCAGGGCCAAGACGGCGGCGAAGTTGCCGGGGATGCTTCGCAGCAAGGGTGAGTGCTCGCGCTCGTAGTGAATAACCTTGTTGTTCGAGATTTCGATCGGGCCCCAGAACAGCAGAGCTTTTCGACCCATCAGCCCCAGCGTATGGAGCGGGTGACCGGCGATGTATCGAAGCGCCTTGTCGGCGAAGTACGTCGACACCTCGGAGTGTGTCATCGGGCGGTTCAGTTCCTGCTCGAGACGTCGCACCATTCGCGGATAGTCGAAGCAGGTCCAGCCATCGACGCCGGCTACTCGATCCAGCTCGGGCACGCGAGGCTCGACACAGTCGGTCCAGGCGTTGTTGCCTATATGCAGGTTGATTCCCAGATTGGTCGTGATCAGCACGAAGTCGCCCGACGCCCGGTAGTTGCGGATTGCAGCGGGTGCAACCGACAGGATGACGGCCAGGACAAAGCTTGCCAGGGCTGCGCCGGCGGATCGCAGTTGCTTGCGGCGTGTGGCCAGCCAGAGCCCCCAGAGCAGCGCGACCGGCGCAAAGATCAGCACGTTCGGCCTGACCAGCGCCGCAGCGCCTGTCAGCAGTCCGGCGGCGACGGCCCGCGTGACGGTAATCCTGTCAATCCACAGCGAAAGAACGTTGAGCAGCGCCAGCACGAGCCCCACCAATAGGACCGGCGCGAGCAGTTCGCCCTCGAAGTAGACGAAGACCCAGTAGAACGCCATCAGGGCCGCGGCAATCAGCGCGACGATCTGCCCCGCCCATCGTTTGGCCAGCACGAAGGCGAGCGCGCAGTTGACCAGCCCCAACAGCATCTGCACGACGCGCGGCGCGAGCGGCCCGACGCCGGCGACGCGGTACACCGTGGAGAGAAAGCAGGGATAGCCGGGTGGGCGAAGGTACGGCGTGGTGCGAATGTGTGGATCATCGAAGCCTCGCGGGACGGTCCAGTCGCCGGTGGCCAGCCCGCGAGCCCAGTAATCGTGATAGAGCGCGTCGAAGCCGGGCGCGGCAAACCACGGCGCGTCTGCGATCTCATGCAGGTACACAGCCCTGAGGCCCGCACCCAACAGCAGGATCGCGATCAGGATGGCCAACTCGACCGTCCGGGTGAGCGGCTGATCGTTGGTCGGCTGTCTGTCCCTGCGGGTCGAGTTCATGTTCCCATCGCTCGATCCATCCCCACCATATGTCGCGACCGCTCAGACTACAGCATGCTCGCCCGGCTCCTGCAAGCCTGAAGGCAGGCTACCCGGTAGGCCTGTTGGTGACGATGACCAGATTGTGGTCCGGATCGTCTGGAGGACTGTCGACCACCTCCAGAACGTGGCCTTCGACACCGAGCACGTTGGACAACCGGCCCCAATTGCCGGCGCGCATGATGATATAGACCGGCTTGTCGCCTTCGAGGAGGTCTCTGATCCGATCGGCCACCCTCAACTCGAGAGCGTGGCGATCGCGAGGCCTGCCCTCGAGTTCAGCCTCCACCTCCATAGGAGTCATGATGTATCGAATGTCGCGCTGGCCGTAGAAGACCACGCGCGCGTCGGGCCGCCGATCACCCCAGTAAATCTCGGCACCGGCGTCGATATCGGCCGCCTCGATGGCCGCCAGCACGTCGCGAGCCTGGGTGTCCAATCCCAGATGAGGGCCGATCCACAGCCATCCGGACACGAAGACGGCAATCATCGTGGCCGGCATCAATCCAAAGCTCAATGTGCGACGCCCTCGCAGATACGCCAACGCCGAGGCCGTGAAGCCCGCCACCGTCAGCAAGGCCACAACGGCCACCGAAGCGGAAGCCGCCGGCGCGTTGTAGCGCACCCAAATCCAGGCCGTCAATAGGCCGCCCCCCAAACACGTCGGCACTGCGACGCAGATGGTCGTCAGCAGCTTGCGCGACGGCTGCGGAACCGGGCCGAAAAGCCGATGCAACACGACCCCCAGCAGCAAAACCGCGCCGCCGACACTCGAAAGCAGGTAGTGCGGGCGCTTGGACGCTACCACCAGCGACAGCACCAGCAGGCCCACCAGCCACCAGCAGCACGCATACAGCAGCGGGTGCCGGTAGCGGCGATACCGCCTCAGGAAAGGCGAAGCGGTGGCCTCGGGTACCGACAGCAGCCAGGGCACCGTCAGGGCAAACGCATACGGCAGGTAGTAGAAGTGAGCCTTCGGACTACTGTGCAGCATCTCGCCGGTGGCGTGACCGATGAACTGAGCATGCCAAATCCATATGATGTCGGGCTGCCTGAGGTATGCCGCTACCGCCCACCAGCCGAACGAAGCCACGAATATCAGCACGCCGGGCAGCAGCCACGTGCGAGTGAACGCGCGGACGAACTGCTGGCCTGCGGTGGCTACGGCGAAGCGCCGGTCCCACGCGCCGCCCAAGGCCAGGCGAACGGGTCGATGCACGAACCACCATACCGCCAGAGGCATCCCCACCAGCGCCAGTGGCACGGGGCCCTTGGCCAATACGCCCAGGCCCAGTGCTACGTAGAACAGGAAGAAATGCAGCCGCCGGCGCCTGCGCGTTCCAGCATGGGTCGCCCACCAGAAC
>Ga0272442_10012260_pt1 | contig 10372 bp, 13 predicted proteins | sample SSMForm2O_FD_200262 | JGI IMG/M metagenome (GOLD analysis project Ga0272442, IMG submission 200262) | Marine sediment archaeal communities from Little Sippewissett salt marsh, Falmouth, MA, United States - SSM-Form-2O | ecosystem: Environmental > Aquatic > Marine > Wetlands > Sediment ... | reverse complement strand
GGCAAATAAAAAATTTCGAAAACATGTTGATGATATTCTAAAAACTACTGAAGAAGGTTATGAAATAGATCCTTCGTATATATCTTTTGGTAAAAAAAGCGTTGAAGAGAATTTTACTGACAAATTTAATGAATCATTTGGGGAACGTCCAGTTAGTGGCAACTTTAATCAAGATCATAAGGATATAATTTTTGAAGCTCAAGACAAATTAGAAAGAGTTGCGGTTCATCTGGTAAATCGATTGATTCAAAGGACTGGCATAAAAAACCTTTGTATGGCAGGAGGCGTCGCTCTTAACTGCAAGATGAATGGGCATATTTGGAGAAATTGCGACTTAGAAAATATTTATATCCAGCCGATAAGCGGTGACGATGGCACAGCATTTGGATCAACTATTGTAGTATATCTTGAAAATGGAGGGGATCAAAAAAATCTTAAAAAGTTAGAACATGTTTTTCTTGGCCCCGGTTTTACTAACGATGAGATGGAGTCAGCTTTGAAAAAGGCAAATCTAAATTACTCAAAATGTGATAATATCTCAAAAGAAACTGCACATCATTTAGTAGATGGCAAAGTAGTTGGATGGTTTCAAGGAAGGATGGAAGTCGGACCAAGAGCCTTGGGCAACAGAAGTATTCTTGCTGATCCGAGAAAAAGCGAGATGAAAGATATCGTGAATAATAAAGTCAAATTTAGAGAATCTTGGAGACCCTTCTGCCCATCTATTCTCTATGAACGTGCCCCAGATTATCTTGAAAAATGGTGCGATTCCCCATTTATGATTAACACTTTTGTAATAAAAGATCAAAAGAGAGACAAAGTACCTGCAATAATTCATGTTGATTATACTGCAAGACCTCAACTTGTTAAGAGAGAAATTAATGAAAAGTATTATGATCTTATCAAGGAATTTGAGAATTTGACTGGAGAGGGAGTTGTACTAAATACATCATTTAACATAAAGGGAGAGCCAATCGTATGCACCCCTGAAGAAGCAATTAACTGCTTTGTTAATACGGGAATCCAAGTCCTATCGATAGGAGATTTTATAGTAACGAAGTAGTCTAAGTGCATAACAATCTTTTAATTTGAAATTAAGAGTTATACTCCTCGATATAAAATATATCGTCCCCTATTACTTTACATAACTTTTTTTCTCTAGAACCAATAGCTAACAAAAATGAATTTATGTAAGGAAAGAAGTGGATGTGAAGGTCAAAAGTGTATCTATAGGGTCTCTGCTTAGGAACTACAATAATGAGTCTCTTTTTGCAAACCCTTCTTAATTCTGCGATAGATCGTGTCAAATTTTGAACATGTTCAAGTGTATGCGCGCAAACAACAGTATCAAACTTATTGTCATCAAAAGGAAGGTGTTCTACATTTCCATTCTTAAATGTTATTTTAGGATATTTTAATCTTATTTCATTTTTAATGTATATATCAACTGCTGTAACTTTATAATCTATTTTTTCTATTTTATTGCTTAACCAAGCTTTTCCACACCCAACTTCCAGAACTGACTTACCTCTTATATTTTTGAGAATTTCGTCGATACAATCATTATTTAGTTCGATTTCACGCTCTATTAAAACTTTACTGACATCTGCATAAACCCTACCAAATTCTTCCTCAGTCATAAATGGAGCCCTGTCTTTAAAATTAAAGAAAATCTTTGCTTTTTTTCAATACATTATTCGGAATGGCAGATACATAAAAAACTTTGAATCTCTGAATATGGGGGGAATAATCTGGTCAAGTATGAAATGAATTTTTGTGGCTGAGTTTCTAGTCAATTTCATATTAACATTTATGCTTTTAAGGTATTTAATAACTTTATTTTTTTCTTTTATAAAAAATCTCCGGCTTAATAGGGCAAAGTCATAGTTTTAATTTGATATAATTTCAATTATTTGGCTGGAAGCACTCCCATTACCAAAAGGATTTCTCCAATCATTATTTCTCTCTAGCATTTGATTTATAGACTTAAAAATTTTGTCAGTTTCAAGTCCAGCAATCATGTTAGAACCCACTTCGACTGTTTCTGGACTTTCAGTATTTTCCCTAATAGTTACGCAAGGAATTTTTAATGTACAAGCCTCCTGTTGTATCCCGCCCGAGTCGGTTAATACCAGTTTAGCATTTGATTCTAAATTTAAAAAATTGAGATAATCCAACGGATCTATCAACCTGACACCCTTTGGTGTTTTCAGATTAAACTCTTTCATCCTTTTTTTAGTTCTCGGATGAACTGGATAAACCATAGGAACCTTATACTTGCTGTAAATTTCTTCAAGGGCTGACAATAATTTTTTCAATTTTTCTTTAAAATCTACATTCCCTTGTCTATGAGCTGTCACAAGGAAATATTTCCCTGCATCTAAATCCAAATCTTTCAATATCTTACTTTTTTTCATAGCCAATTTTTTATTCCTTATCACGGCATCCACAATGGTATTTCCTGTCACATATATCTTATCTGGATCAATGCCTTCTCTAAGCGCCATTTCTTTGTTTTGTTCTGTAGGACAGAACAAATAATCAGATATGTGATCAGTTAAAATCCGATTGATTTCCTCAGGCATAGTTCTATCATAACTTCTTAAAGCCGCCTCAACATGACCTACTTTTATGCCTAATTTGTTAGCCGCTAAAGCTCCAGCAAAAACTGTATTTGTATCTCCCTGAACCATAACTATTTGGGGCTTCTCTTTAAGCAAAACTTGTTCAACTCGTTCTAATATCCGTCCTGTTTGCTTTCCATGCGTTCCTGAACCAACCTCGAGATTATATTTTGGATTCGGTAATTCTAAATTTTCAAAAAATGCTTTGTCCATATTGTATGAGTAGTGTTGCCCAGTGTGTATGACAAAATAATCAAGATTTCTTTCTTCACATAATGTTATAATCACTGACATTTTGATGATTTCTGGACGCGTTCCAATTATTATTCCAATTTTCATTTGGTTGTTATCCTCCACCAGAAGATCTTAGAGACTAGATACAACTGTTCAACAATTTCTCTTAAATTATTAATTTTTGATTCTCCATATTGTCTTACTGTCAATGTAGCAGGTATCTCTACAAATCGGTAATTTTTAAACAAAAGTTTCGCTAAAATTTCTGCATTTATACTAAAACCACCCCTTGGTTTTGGAGTGGGGTTTAAATCGATTTCTTTAAGATGTTTTGTTTTGTACAATCTAAAAATGGCTGATATGCAAGAAATTTTTTCACCTAAGGCTATGCTATATAGTAAGGTCCCTGTTTTAGTGAGCCATAATCTATATCTAGGAATGTCGCTAGAGTACTCTCCAGTTAGAAAGGGACTGCCCATTACTAAATCTACATCGCCTTTATCATACCGATCTATTAAATTTTTAATTTGTCTAGGATGATAAGTAAAATCAGCATCTAGAGTTACTGTTAGTTCACCTGTAGCATGATTTATACCTGTTTTTACTGCTGATGCAAGACCCCTGTTTTTTTCATGATTTACTATTTTTATCATAGAATATTTTTTTTGAATTTTTTTAAGTTCATCATATGTACCGTCTATGCTACCATCGTTTATAGCTATGATTTCATAGTCAAGTTTTAATTTATCCAATTCTTTAATTAATTCTATAGGAATTCGTTTTACATTGTCTTGTTCGTTATAACAGGGTAATATTACACTCAAGTCCGTCATTGTTTCATCTCTATTTTCATATTATACTATAAAAATTATACCCACCATAATCATAACTACGCCAGACCATTTATATATGTTGATATCTTCTTTTAAAACTTTTTTAGCAAGTAATGTGGCCCAAACATAACTTGTAGCAACTAATGGATATAAAACACTTAGTTCTCCTTCTTTTAACGCTATAATAGCCATTACAGTGGCAATTGTATACAAAACCACGCCAATGATGAGATAACGATTTCTTAGTAAATCCTTTATTTTCATTGATAGGGTATCTGAGCCAAGTTTGAAATACAATTGTCCAAATGCCCCCAATACTGCTGCAAATAATACCACCACCATAGCCCACGTTTGTGTCATTTAGTAGCCCCCACTCCTATCAAGGATACACCGGCTACGATAATAATTACACCTATCCCTTTTTCTAAAGTCATAATATCTGTTTCGAAAAAAAATGGAGATGCTATACTCACCCAGACATAGCTTGTTGCGACTATTGGGTAAAGCACGCTTAATTCTCCCCCTCTAAAGGCTATAATTAAAAAAACTAGAGCTATCCCATAGCTAAGCAATCCCAAAATAAGAGGCATGTTAAATATCACAGAGGAAATATCAAAACTTAACTTTTCTGCCCCGAATTTATAAAGAATCTGACCTGCAGAAGTAAATATTGTACAAAGGATCATTAGTCCTATTGCCCACCATTTTGTTTTCATTTTAATATTCTCTTTTTAAACAAAAATTATAGACTCGTGTTTTTTAAATGTTGTTAAATTTTTATTTATTAACTATATTATTAAGCGAATAACTCTCTTTAACTATTTTTTGGGTAGCATGCTAAATTGGAAACAGATTTTTTAAATTTAACCATTAAAAAGTAAAACAGAATATTTTAATATAGGAAAATGCATTTTGATTACATGATTGAAAAAAGCACTGAGACGGATGAGATCACATCTTTTCTGAAGCTACCGGTTTATACTCGTGAGGGGACATATGTTGGACATGTAAGAAATGTGTTCATAGATATGGATGAAAAGCGCGTCAGTAGTCTACTTGTAACGAACACCAACCCCTCTCTGGTTGAAGGTACAGTTGATGTAGCAGTTCCATACCGCTGGGTCAATTCTGTTGGCGATATTGTCATTCTTTCTCATTTTCCCGAAAGAGTCACTACAAAGAAAAAAGAAGAGAAAACTGAGGGAGAGGAAGAATCAGATATCGATATAATAGAATAAAAGAACAAGCGTCTCCATCTATTGCGTTTTGCTTGCTTTACTTATTAGGTGAATGTTAAAAAGAGGTTACGTTAACAATTTTTGCTACAATATAACTAGCATTATCAAAGAGATTTTTGTTGTTATTAAGAGATCAATCTCTCCAATGCATTATATCCTTTAGTGGCATTTTTTTTGTCTATAATAAACGTGACCTCAACATTAACTGATATTATTTCTACTACGTTGATATTTTCCCATGCCAAACTTCGCGTAAGTTTAAATAAAACACCCGCTTCATCAATACGTTCTCTACCTACTGTAAATGACAATGCTACGAGATTTTCTTCAATTTTTTTGATTTTTTGATTTTGTAACAACTTTAATATTCTATCTTTATACCGTTCATTAGTAATAATTGCAACATGCGTCCTTCCATAAACGACGTGTAATATGTCTCCTTTTTCAAATTGTACTAAATCATAAAATCGTTTGAGTTTATCAAATAATTCTTGATTTTTTAGTACGTTTATAGCTATAATGTGTGTCTTTAGATTAACCTCTGAGTATTTTGTATTGAATCTTACTCCATTAAATCTTGTAGCTAGTTTTTCAGAGTATCTTCGAAGTGCTGTTACCATTGCAGAGTGCTCTACTTCTTTTCCCAATTCTTTTTCTACTTCTGGTTTTAGATGTTTTGCAACCGATCCATATGAAGCAATTCCCTTACTCAGAGCTTCGTGAAGATAAATTCTTTCGTCTACCAATTTATTTACAATGTGACTTATAGTTACCATATATACTAGTTATATTTGGCATATATAAAAAACCTATTGGTATAATTTATTTCAAAAAAATTAAAAAATGGTATAAAATAATCCATTATGTTTTTTCATGCTGTTTATATAAAAACAATTTGAAACTAATCCTGTCATATTCTAATTTTTTTGATTATGATCGGGTCGCAATATTAATTTGCTTGGCCAACATAAATATAATTAGATGAAGAAAAAAAACACGCTGTTGAAACTCATCGGGGTAAAAAAGATAGTAGTAATGGTCGAAGTTATGGCATTGATTCTAGCATCTGCCTTTGTGGTTTCGATAATTGCAGGTAGCAAAAAAAATAACCCTCCAATAGTTTATTCATCTTCAAACATAAGGACGGGCAAAGTACCTCTAGAAGTTAATTTCGAAGGAAGTGCATCAGATGGAGATGGAGATATTGCGTCATATCACTGGAATTTTGGAGATGGCGATACATCTGATGAGCAAAATCCAACTCATATTTACGTTAAAGATGGAAAATATGATGTAACTTTTACTGCCACTGACGATGATGGAGAAAGCAGAGAACATAACATAACAATATACGTTAGAGAAAATAGCCCACCTGCAGCTATTGCATCTGCCTCATGTAATGAAGGAGAGAAGCCCTTAAAAATAGAATTCTCCGGTGAAGGAATGGATAGTGATGGAAAAATTGTATCATACTATTGGGATTTTGACGATGGAGATACATCAAATGAACAGAATCCAACACATACCTATCAATCATCTGGATATTATAATGCTGAACTTATAGTTACTGACGACAATGATGCTAAAGATACGGCTATGATTAAAATAACTGTTAATGAAGAATCGGATTGGGAAAAATGGTATTTGTATTACTATTTCTATTATCCCAGATATCAAAATGGTCATTATCACTACGGTTATCCTCCTTGGAGCTCCCATAATCCTTACTTCTGGTGCCGCCCTGTTAGAGCTAGTATGATAACTCTTTCAAAAAATAGTCTTTAAATAAATATAAGATAATAACTCTTAGAATGTGACAAAAATGAGGAAAAAATTAATAACAATCGAAACAATAACTGCACTCTTACTGTTGCTGGTAACTACTATTGCCATTTTCACATCGTATGGTTCGGCGACTCTAAATAGGAAAATACTTTTATATAATGAAGATTATATATATTACTATAAATCTATGAATAATAAAATAAATAATAGGAATAATGTAAGAAATGTACAACAATATTTAAATAGGGGTAAAAGTAAATAATATAGTGAAAATATAAAAATGGTGATAAAAAATGGCCAAGAACCTAAGAAAATTCAAAGCAAGCTTCGTTGGACTAATAATACTTGCTAGTATTTTTGTTATGATTGCCAGCAGTTTTCCTGTTAGTGCTGCTGCTATTGAACGTGGTACTATTATTGTCATAGAGCAAAAAGGTAATACTAATTTAACATTATTTCCGGGAAATCCAGTTATATTTGATTTCGATGTAACATATAGTTTAACTCCGTTCCTCGGAGGATCTGGTATATTGTATATACCTCCAACCACTGTTCATCTGGATGTAACTGGAGACGAGGAGGATTGGATCGCAGCTACTCCTGATCGCAGCACTCTTCAGATGAAACCTGATGAACCTCAAAGAGTTACTTTAACTGTGAGTGTGACTCCTGAGGCACCATATATCAGGAAGCACGAAATAAAGATTACTGCCACTGCAGATGCAGGCCGTATTAATTGGGCTCCATCAACGTCTGATATCATCGTTACTGTTACTCCTGAGTTTCTTTATTATCTTGATGCAGATAAAGAAGTAGATGTTGCTGTTATTGGTCCAGGAGAAACTTATAGCTTTCCCATACTTTTAGATAATGATGCATCTTACGGTGTTAAATATCATTTTGAGGTAGAGGATATGCCCAAGGACTGGGTGATATCACAACCTGACTCAAAAACCGTTAGCCCTAAGAGTGAAGCTAGAGTATTGCTTAAGGTTATCTCACCATACGATTTTGGATACCATGATCAACAAGTCGGATTTAATGTAAAGGTATATGCTGCGCCTCAACCTTCAGCTGCTGGCTTCGAAGAAGAATATGTAGACACACTTAGTTTCACTGTAAGAAACCGTGGTTTCTCATTAGCATTTACTGGTGCTGGTGTATTCGTCTTCCTATTTGTCATAATTGCTGTTATAGTAGTAATCATGTTTTTCCTTCGCTATAAACCACAAATTGGAAAACCATCAGAGGAAAAAAAAACATCAGAGAAAAAAAAAACATTAGAGAAGAAAAAAAAGTGAAGGAAAATAATCTGACGGATATCTCCAACGGATTTTCTAAGGCTATGTCTAGCTCTATCGTCGGATTTAAAGGTATTTTCAAGAGATCCGACAAAAAGATCAAAAAATCAAAATCTGGGTCTGAGCCTGTTAAAACGGTGGAAAAAAAACCAGAAGAAGTAAAAGAGCCCAAGGAAGATAAAAGAGAATTATCCGACAGCCTAGCAGATATGGAAAAACTTCGTAGAGAAAAAGCACTCAAAAGAATCAAACGAAAACAAGAGAAACAAAGACGAAAATTCAAGTAATCAATATATTAATTATCTCCTCTTTTTTTTATTTTTAAATGCCCGATCGTAAGAAAAGTGCATACGGAAAGACAGTCATCATAAGGATTACAGTTATGATAAACAAAATGATCCATATTGTCGCATTCCATCTTACGACTTTTGCTCCATCAAGCGGACCCAGAGGCAACAAGTTAAATGTTGCAAGTAATGCATTAATAAAGCATATGAATAAAACAATTCGTCCTAACAATATTTCTTCGAAAAAGACAAACAGATAGAGTGGTAGTGTAATCATAGCAATAATTATGTTTGCAAGTGGTCCGGCAACAGCGATTTTACCCATTTCAAAAGGTCTAATCTGCCCTCTGAACATAACGGCTCCTGGTGCCGCGAAAACAAATGGAGTTAAAATTCCTAGTAACAAAGCTAAACTTAACCCTTTGGGAAACATCCTGTATTCTGCCCACAAACCATATTTCTGAGCCACAAACTTATGGGAGAGTTCATGAAAGAAGAAAGCTGTTATTATTCCTAAAAATGTAAGTTCAATAAAAAACAACAAATTATCAAATGAAAATCCTCCACTGATGCCTGTCAAAAGATTATTCCCTGATAATGCAAATGTGAAAGCTATTGTTAAAATGCCCATTGATATCGATAGGTGAGTTATCTCCGTCCTGCTGAATCTTCCAGGTTTGCCCATTTCAAGAGTTCCCTTTGGGAAGTACATGTAATCTCTTGGTGGTATGTCATGAAATGAAGTGTAGACTTTTCTATCCTCGACCATGATTCTTCTGACCTCAGATAGTAAATGGTATTTATGAATGTTTTGAAGAAAGTTTTAAGTCAATCCTGGAATGAAACTTCCAAGGTACGGCAAAGCAATTACTGTTCCTATCATACTTCCAACATTTGCAAGTGCTACGACCATTAGAAGTCTTATTACTCTATTATTCCAGAAATCTTTGAAGCCATCTAATTTACTTAGTTGCTGAAAGTCTTTTACAACAGGTGTTCGTAATCTTGCTTCTACATATCCTGCTATCCAACCAGCAGCGATTGCTGGATTTAATGAGGTTATTGGCGCTGCTACAAAAGCAGTTAACCATGTAAGCGGATGTCCTCTCGCAATGATGGTTCCAAGTGCTGAAAGACTTCCATTTATTAAAAACCACCATCCTAATGCATAAAGGGTTTTATCCCATCCTCCAAATATAAAAATATAAATCATTAATGTCGCAAAAATAACAGGAATTATATATCCAATTGTTTTTAAAACGCTGAAACGTTTTTTCGGAACATATTCAAGTTCCTTGAGGTCAACATCAAGCGTCTTCTTTTTCAAATATTTCTGAATCCCTTTGAGGTGCCCAGCACCCACGACTGCAACTATCTTGCCCTTTTTACTTGCATCGAGTATTTTTTTTGCAATATATTTGTCACGTTCATGAATCAAAACATTAGAAACGCTGGGTGCAATCTCGCCAAATTCCTTCATCAATGCAGAGATTACATCCTCCTTCATCAGTTCTTCAAGATCTAACTCTTCCATCTCTTCTTCATCATAACCGACCAGTGCCTTCATGAATTCCCAAGATAGTCGAAATTTTTCTCTGATGCCCATTTTTTTCCATGCTCGCTTGAGCGTTACGGTGATATCTCTGTCTATTAGTGCTATCTCGATTTTGTTTTTCTCTGCTTCCTTAATAGCAGCAATCATTTCTGATCCCGGCTCAACGCCGTATTCTTTCCCAAGTTTACGTTGGATTGATGATAAAAAGGTCTGAGCTAGTACCAGATACGCTCTATTGGATTTTAATAAGGAAGTAATTGGAGTATTTTCCCACTTATCCTTCTGTGTTAAAGCGTCATAACGTTTCTTACACAGTTCAACGGCAACAATGTCTGGTTTATAGTCTTTGATAGCACGTTTTACTTCATCGACACTATCTTTAGAAATGTGTGCCGTACCGATAAGGATGATATTATCGTTAACATTAACCTGCAAGATATCTCCTACTTTAATGCAGTTATAATATACCGCTATCTCAAAAAACTATTTAAATCTCAGCTTCAAAATCTTCGACG
>Ga0272442_10012259_pt1 | contig 10373 bp, 9 predicted proteins | sample SSMForm2O_FD_200262 | JGI IMG/M metagenome (GOLD analysis project Ga0272442, IMG submission 200262) | Marine sediment archaeal communities from Little Sippewissett salt marsh, Falmouth, MA, United States - SSM-Form-2O | ecosystem: Environmental > Aquatic > Marine > Wetlands > Sediment ... | reverse complement strand
CTCCAAACGTTTAGCGGCGACCCGGAGGGGAGCGTGTGACAGGAGCGCAATACGCAAACGTTTAGCGGCAACGCCAACCGCCGCGTCGAAATCAACTGTTTAGCGGCGACCCAAAGGGGAGCGCGCAGCACCAATCGCGTAGGGTGGGTCGTGACCCACCATCGGCGCATCCCGATGCGCACTGACCTGCACCGAAACCGACCCACTCCAAACGTTTAGCGGCGACCCAAAGGGGAGCGCGCAGCACCAATCGCGTACGGTGGGTCGTGACCCACCATCGGCGCATCCCGATGCGCGCTGACCTGCACCGAAACCGACCCACTCCAAACGTTTAGCGGCGACCCAAAGGGGAGCGCGCTAGCGGCGCTTGCCACCCCACATCCGAGTCGACACAACCAACTCCATCCTCCTTGCCTCCTCCCCATCAGGCAGCTAGATTGCCCTCTGTAGGCAAACGCCTGCTACGTAGATCGAAAGGAAACCCACGCAAATGCTATTGGCCCACGAACAGGGACGCCGACTGCGGATCGCCGTGGTCGGCTGCGGTAACCACGCCTACCGCAGCATCTTCCCGTGCTTCGATTACCTTCCGGTCGAACTGGTGGCCACGTGCGATATCGACCTGCCGCGAGCGAAGAAGTACGCCGCCCACTTCGGCGCCCAGATCGCCTGCGCATCGCTGCAAGAGGTGATCGCCCGCGGCGACGTCGAGGCAGCCATTCTCTCCGTCGGACCCGGCCAGCATCCCGAACTGGCCTGCGAAGCACTCACCGGTGGACTCCATGTGTGGATGGAGAAACCCCCCGCCATCGACGTAGCCAGCGTCGACCGGATGATCGCCACACGCGATGCAGCCGGCAAACACGTCGTGGTGGGCTTCAAGAAGATCTTCATGCCCATCGTCGAGCGTGCAGCCGTCTTCCTGGCCGACGAAAAGTTCGGCCGCATCCGAACCATACAGGCCCGCTTCCCCATGGACGTACCGCCCGACGGCCCGCAGGTCCTCCGCGACCGCCGGTTCACTAACTGGCTGGGCAACGGCGTGCACCCGATCAGCCTGATGGTACATCTGGCAGGACGGCCCGACTCGCTCATCGTCCATCGATCCGAACTCGGCGGCGGCTTCGTCATCCTGCACCACCCCAACGGAGCGGTCGGCAGCCTGCACATGGCCGAGGGACACTCCCGCTCCGGACCGATGGAACGGTACGAGATCGTCTGCGAACACGGCCACATGGTGCTCGACAACAATGTGCGACTCACCGTGCACCGGCCGGGCTACCCGTTCGACTATCGCAACGGCTGCGACTTCGCCGCCGGCGACCCAGACGTCGCAGCCCTGGTCTATCAGCCGCAACACACGCTCTCGACGCTGGAGAACAAGGCCATATTCCTTCAGGGCTTCTTTGGGGAACTCGACCACTTCGTCAGCGTCTGTTTGAACGACACCCCGCCCACGTGCGGCACGCTCGAATTGGCCCGCAAGGTGATGGAATGCTACGAAGCCGGCCTGCTCAGTCAGGGTCAACCCGTCCGGCTCGACGATCTCGACTGTAATCGCAAGTGAAGGAGATGCCTCGTGCAGTTCTCTGCGTTCACCGACATTCTCGACCGCCCGTTCGAATCGGCCCTCGACGCCCTGGCCGGCCTGGGCCTGAGGTGCGTCGACCTTCGCTCCAAGATCGGGCCCGACAACGTCGACACCTTGCGCGGCCAGGCCGCACGGCGCGCGGCCGAGGCTATTGCAGCACGCAACCTGCGCGTCGGCTGCGTCGCAAGCTGGGGCGTCAACCCCATGAACGGCGACTACGATTCAGCCGACGCGGAGTATCGTCAGGCCATGCGCGAGCGAACGGCTCATCTCGCCCAACTGGCCGAACAACTTGATGCGCCCAGCGTTCGCGTCTACAGCTTCAAACGACCCGACGGGAAAATCACCGAACAGCACCGCGCCGACAACGCCGCGTTCCTGTGCGAGCTGGCCGCCATCTGCGCCGAGCGCAGGCGGCTGCTCGTGATCGAGAACGAACCGCCCACCCTCACCGCCACCTGCGCCGAACTGGGCGACCTGATGCGTCGGCCCATACACGAGTCGCTCAAGATCAATTGGGACATCGTCAACGGCTGGCGCGCGGGTGAGCTGGCCTGGGCGCCGGGTGTGTTCGATCGGATCGCTGGCCACGTCGCGCACGTCCACGTCAAAGGCGCCCGCGCCGCAGCGGATGGCTCGTTCGCCACCATGGCCGTCCCCGGCCAGGACGACGTGCCTCACGCCGAACTGCTCGCTGCGCTCGACGGCAGCGGCTTCGACGGCATCGTCACCATCGACCCGCACTACGGCCAATTTGCTGAAGCGGATAAGCTTACCGACCTCGAAGAGCCGGTGCTCGAAGTCGTCCGCCGAACGCTGGCCTATCTTCAAAGCGTCACCTGACGCTCCGAGCACCACGCCGCACCAGAGCCAGACAGCCCGCGGCAGACCAGAAAGCCAGAGCCACCAGTGCCGCAACCGAAACAGTCAGCAGGGTCACGGCCCCAGCCATGGCCACGCCGGTCCAGACGCCCCATCCCAGCGGCATAGCCCTTTCCAAGCCGAAGGCCAGAGCCACAAGCAAAACCGCAAACACGAGCCCCTGAATCTCGTCGCGCCGGCGCCACCCGTACCGTGGCCCGTGCTCACAACTGCGAAGCGACCGAAGATGCACGACTCCACCAACCAGCCACAACAGAGCCACATGCCCGGTCCATAACCCACAGAGCACCCGCCACGTCGCACCGAGGTCAACGACCTTCAGTCCGCCCAGGATGGCCGCCACAAGCATCACGACGTGGCTCAAGAACACTCGCCGCGCAGGCAAACCACGGCGCCAGATACCCGACGCCGCAAGCCACATGCCCGTGAGCAAAGCCGCCGTGTACAGGCCCAGGCATCGCTGGCATACGGGCAACGCCCGGCCTTCGGCGACAAAGCATCGGGCTTGACCACATATGTAAGAAAAGAACTCGCTGACACTGTCCACGCGATCTCACTCTCCCGTCCGGACATCCAAAGGAGCATCCGCCGGCTGCGAGGTTGGCCGCGTACTGGCCGGATCAATCATCGGAATCGCGCTGCGCGACAGTTCCGAGCCGTTCGGCGCGAAGAACGCGATAGACTCCGCACGAAGGTACGAGCCTCCTTGCTCGGTCATGAACTTGAAGGCCACGCGCTTCGAGTCCGGCGCGAACGTGGGCTGCACGAGCGCCGTCCTCTCGTCAGCATGCCAATGCCTGAGGACCTGTCCTTCTCGACTCATAAAAAACACATCCTTACCATACGATATGACCATGTGCTTGCCGTCCGGCGCGATCGCCAACTCCCCCATGTCGGCATCATCGCAGGCATGCTCCGGGAGCTTCAACGGCAATGTTTCGACGGTATCGCCGTTCGCCAGAAGTACTTGCAGAACCGGTTTGTCAGAGTCCGCCGTCAAAAGAGCCAGTCTGGCGCTATTGATCCAGACCATTCCACTAGGCGAGACGCCCTCGCTCCACCTTCTGTAGATCGTTCGTTGGCCATCGGTGCGCACAAAGCCGATCGCGCCTTCCTGTATCACCGCAGCCATGCGCCCGTCCGATGACAATGCACCTACCTGTGCCGGGACTGCAAGAACTTGCACCTCGCCACTGGCAAGATCAACGCGCATGAACAGAGGGCTCAGGCAAAGGTAGACCGCACCGCCGTCCGGTGTGTACTGCGGTCGCACCGTCAGGTAAGAAACCATCAGGTTCTCGGGATATGGCAGCACCACCGCCACCTGGCAGATACGGGTGTCGGTCTTGGAGTCTCGCACAACCAACGACGCCCGTACGGTCGGCGTGACCGTCAGCTTGCGATACACCTCAGCGATGCTCGTCAGACTCGGCAGAGCCTGGTCATCAACGGTGCACGACGGCTGCGTCGCCGGGCGCGTCGCCGCTCCTGGCGGCTGATCGAATAGCGATTCTCGCTCGCAGCTGCGCTTGTCAGCCTCGTCCCATGCCCGCTCGCCCTCCTCGATCTGCTGATCCAAACGTTCCGCTTCCCGTTTCGTGAGCAGTGGGATACGCAGATAGCAGAGGTGCTTGCCGTCTGGGCTATACGCCGGGGCCGACAACATGCTGTCGCTACTCTCCTCAACCACGCGAAGCTTGCCCTCTTCTGACAGAACCATAAGGCGGAACACCTGCGCACCGGCCACGAATCCGTCATCGTCCGCTTCATACGGCTCTACCGTAACGAAGGCCAAGTCCTTTCCGCTGGGCGAGAAGGCCATCGGGCTCTCCGTACACGCCAGCACGTGCCACAACAGAGCGCCGATGCCCACGACAATCGCCAGCGCCGCCTGCCATCCGGGAACCTGCACTCTCGCTAGTCGTCGTACCATAGCGGCCTCCTCGAATAGAGCGTGGGGCTCGCGTCGCGCGCCCGAAACACCGCTCGTGACAGACTTCTAAGGGCGATGCCGGTCCCGCGCCGCAACAGCGCCACGTGAACGCGACGTTTCCGTGCGTCGCTGCTGGCGGTCAGAAACCGCGCCGCTCGCCACAACCGTCGACCGCTCGCGCTCACCAGAATTCGCCAGTAGACGCTTTCGAGTTGACGAAGACCCAGCTCGCCGGTAACGCACACGGGGGTATGAAAATTGTAGCTGGCCAGATCTCTATTCGCGATGTAACCGTCGGCGGCCGCCCGGGCCGCAAGCTCCGTGCCGGGGTTCGGCGTCAGGGGCATCATGAAGCAGTAGTCCATCCCCATCTCGTACTGCCGCTGAACAAGCCTCCTTAGGTCTGCCAACGTGTCTCCCGGCAGCCCGAAAATCATGGTGCCGATCGTATAAACCTGCGGGTACCGTCGGCGAAAGATGTCGAAGGCCTCGCGGCAAATCTCAATCTCGTTGTGATGCTTGTTCAGAAACGAAAGCCCGGCCGCATCGTCCCGCTCCACCCCGATCATCACCTGGCGAAGCCCAGCCCGGACCAGCTTCGACAGGATGCCGAGGCCCTCGTCCCTGACCACACAATCCGCCCGAAGCCAGGCCGTGTGCAGCGTCTTGGCATGACCCCGAGGCGACATCATCTCCGACCCCAGCATCTGCTCGACCCAGCGGTCGGACCATTCGGGCGACACGTTGAAGGTTGGATCAACCCATCCGAACGTGCGCCGCCCGAATCGCTCATACAACCATCGGACCTCCTCGAAGCTCCGCTCGGCGCTCTTCGTGCGGAAGCGAGGACGCACCTGTCCGTTCCCATCGACCGCCTCGCCCATGTGTTTCCACAGGATGCAGAAAGCACACGAGTCCATGCAGCCACGCGAATGCTCGACGCTCACGAGTCGCGGATGATTCCGCGAATTGCGCCCGTAGAGACCCATATCGACCAGTTCGTACGCAGGCCACGGCAGCGAATCGAGGTCGTCTATCAATTTACGTGGACGCGTCGCCACAATAAGGCCGTTCGCATCGCGGAACGCAAGCCCGTCCACCTCGTGCCAACTGTCGCGGTCGTGAATGCGACGCAGCCATTCTACCAGCGTCAGCTCACCCTCGCCGCGAACAATCACGTCAATGCACCCTTGGCTGAGAGACTCTTCGACCGTCTGAGCGAAATAGGTCCCGCCCGCCACCACCACGCATCGGGGATGCAACTGCTTGACCAGTCGTGCCGCCCGTAACGCCTCGTGCGCCGACACCGCCTCCTCGCCAATCCCCAAGACGTCGATGGGCTCCGCTGCCAGGCGCCGACCGAGCGTCCGCCATCCACAGCGCCTGCCCGGCGCGTCCCAGACCTCTACACGCACGTGCGGCAATTCGCGACGCACGGCCGCGGCCAGACAAAGCAGACCCAGAGGCTGCCAGAAGGCAGACGTCTCACTGTTGAATGGCCAGACGTATCGCGGCGGCCTCAGCAGCACGAGGCGCATCGGTCACCCCCAAAGAAGCTCTGCCCACAACTACAAGGCGCGAAACCCAAGAGATCAGCAGATCATGCTATGCGTTACACCGACCCGCCGCAACCGCTCGCCCGTAGATCGGCTAACCGGCGCGAACCGCCTATTCAGTCGGCTGCGTCGCCGGCTGCGACGCGGGCTCTTTCACCTCGAACCAGTCCTTAACCCACTCGTCGGGCCAGTCACGGCTCAGACAACGCGAAGAAGTCGGCTTGCCGTCGTCGCCCAGCTTGATCAGCACCAACTCGTTGCGATTCGCCGAGCCCCGCTCGTCGCCCGGGACGACCACCGCCGTGATCTCGGCGGCGCCGCGCCACGTCGGCGCAATACCGTGGACGTTGCTGGCGATGCCCTCCAGTACCGTCCACTCGCCGCTGTGTAGGTCGTAGAGGTACTGCTTGTGCTTCTCATCCTCGTCGCCGGCTAGCAACACGCGCCTGCCGTCGGGACTTACCGCGAAGAACCACGCGACCGACGACGGGGCATCGAACACCCGCACCGCGGCGGCAGGAAGCACGTGCGTCACCACCCTTGGATAGTTCGGATCCCAGCGAAACAGTCGCCAGCCCTGCGGCATGTCCGCTGGCGTCGCCGGCAATGTGGCCTCGACAGCCGCAAACAGCAAGCTCCCATCGGGCGCGTATTGCAGCCCCGCAAAGCTCTGAAACAACACGCCGGCCCGCTCCCGAACGCCCGGCTGTTCCGCAGCCAACCCGCCACTATCCTCGTAGACCACGTCGCGCGTCACGAGCGTCCCCAGCCGCGCCTCGTCCTCGTCTTTACCAGAGGGCGGCGCCTCACCCTTGTACATGAAGTACGCCAACTGCGCGCCGTCCGCATTCCATGCTACCTCATACCCGACTTTTTCATCGACAATCCGAAGGACGCCGGGTGGATCGACAGTACAGATCGCCAAGGCGAAGGCCGGCTGTGTCTTGCTCAGCGCGTGCTCCGGCCTCGGCAGCAGCAATGCCACCGCGCGTCCGTTGGGCGCCACGAACGGACGCACATCCTGCGCCAGCAACTCATCCTTCTCCTGCCCCGGCAAAGTGTACAACACCGACCCGAGTGACTCGGCCGCCTCAGCCCCGCCCTCCGCAGCCGTGTCGATCACGACCACCCGGCAGACCGCCGCCTTGATCTCCTTTAGGTCTTGCCAATCCTCGCCCACCTTGGTCTTCAGCTCGTCCGAGGCCGTGTCGCGCATGCACACTACCGCCGCGGCCGCCACCGCGCCGTCCTTGGGAAGCAGATCCTCAGCTTTGAACTGATCGATGGGCCCCTCGAACGCCATGATGGCATCCGCCAGCTTCTTGGCGGCATCGACGACCTTGCCGCGATCGTCGGCGCTAAGGCTGGGCGCCAGGCTGTCCCACGTGGCGTGCTCCTCGATCACCGTCGCCACAGCCCGCCGACCGTCCGGCAGCCAGTCGGCGCCGTAAGCCCGTACGCCCAAATCCCGCGGCTTAAGATCCGGCCCGTCCAGCACAAACAGCCGATTGCCGCCCATACGGACCAGCGCTCGCGTCCCATCCGGCGACCACACAACCCGCTTCTCCGGGATACACCCAACCGCACTAACCAACGCCAACAGACTGACTACAAGTATGTCCCTCTTACCCATTGCATCACCCACTTATCCTCGGTTTGAACGGCGCTTCCCACTCAACGACGCTCGCAGGCCGGCGGGTACGAGCCATCTCCTCCCGCAGTCTTGCCAGACGTGACAGCGACCAGAACCCACCGTCATCACTCTCAGCCCGCGCTCGGCGTAGCGGCATACCCGGCGCCTGATCAGCAGCATCGGCAGGCAAGTCGGCAATCACCGGTTCCAGCGGGCGGTCAAATTCATCCCCGACGGTGCCCACCGTGCCCAGACGCCAACCCAGCACCAGGCAAGCTGCGCACGCCGCCGGCCACAACAGCCATGCCGCCTTCCGCATGCTTCGAAACGACAGCAGCCGAGAACCGCGAGCCATCGTCCGTTCGCGCTCGGCATTCGTGGCTAACGACCTCCGCGCCAACTCGACCGTCGCCCGAAACTGCTCGGCCGGCACCTCATACTCCGGATGCTCCGCCAAGTATTGGTCCAACAGCCAGCAGACCTCCGGACTCAGACCGTCCAGGCCCCGATCTATCAGCAATGCTTCGAGTCTTTCATCCATCATGGGCGCTCACTCCCCATCCGTTCCACTCATCTGTTCGCGCAATCTACGTACCGCCGCATGCAGACGACTCCGAACCGTTCCCAGGGGAATGCCCAGAACCTGCGCAATCTGCTCATACGTCAATTCTTCGGTCAGCCGCAATATGAGGGTCTGGCGCAAGTGCTTCGGCAGTTGCGCGATCGCCCGTCGCATCCTGGCCAGTTCATCATCCGTGGATTCCGCTTCGTCGGGCGCCACCGGCTCTGTCGCCGTTGCGTCCAACCGTTGCGGACGCCGTCTACGGCCCTCGCGTCGCGCCACGTTTCGCGCGATCCCGATAACCCATGCTTCCCGACTTCCCCGGCCGCTGTAGGAGTCCCAGTTCCGGACCACCTCCAGGAAAGTCTGCCCAAGTAGATCCTCCACAGAATGCGGATCCTGAAACCGCCGAGCCAGCATCCTTCGGAGGCCTGGACCATAGCGATGCCACAGGCGCTCAATCTCAGCTTGCGACTGTTCCACAAGTCACCGGAGACCACACAAGTAAAGTGACGCGAATCGCCCGATAGTTCGCGCAAGTCAGACGAAAATGGCACGCCGATCCGGTGCGTCCAACATCAGGCACCTAACGCGCCCGTCCCAACGTCCACGCCCCGACGATCTGTCGAAACTGCTGCCCACGCTGCTCGTAGTTGACGAACATGTCGTAGCTCGCACACCCCGGCGACAGCAGCACCACGTCTCCCGCCTCAGCCGCGTCCCGCGCCGCACCCACAGCCGCCTCGAAGCCGTCCGCCTCGATGGCCTCGGTCTTCTGCGAACCCGCATCGCCACTGGCCCGCCTGACTGCATCGGCGATCTTTGGGCCCGTTGCACCGTAACACACCACTGCCCTCGCCCGCCGCGCTAGCTCGCCCCCCAACGGCTCGAAGCCCACCCCCTTGTCGTACCCACCGACTAGCACCACCACCGGCCCGTCGAACGCCGCCAACGCCACCAACGTCGCCTCCGGCGTGGTCGATTTCGAATCGTTGTAGTACCTCACCCCGTCGACCACCCCGACCGGTTCGAGACGGTGGGGCAGCGGCTCGAACCCCGCCAGCCGTCGCGCCGCCTCAGCCGGATCGACGCCCACCAACCGCCCCACTGCCATCGCCGCAGCCGCGTTGGCCAAGTTATGTCGCCCGGGCACGGGCAGCGATGGCGTCGGCAGATCGACCACCTCCTCATCGCGTGATACACGGCAGCGACCGTCCGGTCCCACGCCATACCGCCATACGCCCGCCAGGCCGCCCCTGAGCCCACCCACCGCCGTCGCAAGCTGCTCATCCGCCTCGTAGATCAGAAGATGGTCGCGACGGGGATCCTGGAACCGAGCGATGTTAAGTTTCGCTTCCACATAGGCTTGCATCGTTTTGTGACGGTCCAGGTGGTTGGCGAACAGGCTGGTGATCACGGCCATCTGCGGGCTGCGACGCAGCTCGGCCAGATCCTCCAACTGAAAGCTCGAAAGCTCCAGCACCACCCAGTCGTCGAGCCCCATCGCCGGCAGCTGCGACAGCAGCGAACGACCTATGTTGCCCCCTACCCAAACCCTTGATCTGCCGACACTTGCGCCCAGTACGGCCTCGATCATCGCCGTGGTGGTGCTCTTGCCGGCCGAACCGGTCACCCCCACGACTCGCCCCGGGCACCGCTGGAAGAACAGATTCATCTCACTGGTGACCGGAACGCTCCTCTCACGCGCCAGTCGCAGAAACGCCGAGTCTTTGGGCACTGCCGGACTGGCCACCACCAAGTCGGTGTCGACGAAGTCGGCTTCGCGATGCCCGCCGAGGTGCAGTTCCACATCGAGCCCGTCGAGCTGCCTCAGCGACTCGGCCAGTCCGTCGGCATCGGCCAAGTCGGTAACCGTCACCCGGGCGCCCTGCTCGGCAAGCCATCGGGTCACACCGATACCACCGCCGAACCGCCCGAGGCCCATGACGGTGACGCGCTTGGACGCAAACTCCGACATGACCGACGCCACCCTGCCCGCCCAACCTGCGCCCAGAGCGCGGCCTGCGAAGCGGCAGCCGGACGGAAAGTTATAAGTGCCTTATTGAGTTATAGTTACAGTCTGCTGAAGACCGGCAACGAAGTCCTTGCACCCCTGCTCGACGCACGCCTCCCAGTTGCCCTCGAACCGCTGGACATACTCGGGGTTCTCATAGGCGTAGATCACACTTCGCGTCGCAGCCACCAAGGCCCCGGTG
>Ga0272442_10012258_pt1 | contig 10374 bp, 6 predicted proteins | sample SSMForm2O_FD_200262 | JGI IMG/M metagenome (GOLD analysis project Ga0272442, IMG submission 200262) | Marine sediment archaeal communities from Little Sippewissett salt marsh, Falmouth, MA, United States - SSM-Form-2O | ecosystem: Environmental > Aquatic > Marine > Wetlands > Sediment ... | reverse complement strand
CTTCGATGAACTGTCCGTAGAGCTCCTCCGGACTGATTTTTTGCTTGAGATCATGGTGGTTGGGTTCTTTCCCATCCAAGAAATATTCGGAGAGGGCTTGGAAGATCGGTTCGCTCTGTAATCCCTTGAAATCCTCAGCTGTCATTTTTTCGAAAATGGAGGCGGCGGGCCAACTTTCAAGCATGATTTGTAGGAGCCTTTTTTCCGCCTGCAGAAACGGTGTCGCTTCTGATTTACTCTGGGATTTGGTTTTTTGTTTGAGCATGGACCGTAGGGTTTTTTCTTCGATGGCTAGAAACTCCGAGGTTTGTCTGAGATATTCGCTTAGGATGATGGGATCGGATATTTTCACGACCTCGGTTAAGACCTTGCGCGCGGTCGCCGCTTTCTGTTCGGGGGTGGCGGAGGCGGCGTTTTTTATATGAGCATCGATAATAAATTTGAGGCCGGGCGTGCCCCGCTCGATCTGTTCGAGGAGGGATTCCGGGCCGTGTTTCCGGATATAGCTGTCCGGGTCATGATCCGGGGGGAGAGTTACGATCTTAATCGACACATTCTGTTCGAACGCGAGCGAAACCGCTCGAACGGCTGCTTTGATGCCGGCGTTGTCACGGTCATAGGCGATGGCGATAGAGGGAACGAAACGTTTGGCCAGCGAGACCTGCGGAGAAGTCAGACTTGTACCCAGCGATGCGGCAACATTCTTGATGCCGGCCTGAAAAAGGGATAGAAAATCGGTGTATCCTTCGACCAGTATGATTTCGCCCTTTTCCCGGATGAACGGTTTGCATACATTGAGTCCATAAAGCAGGTTTCCCTTGGAATAGATAGCGGTATCTGGCGAATTGAGGTATTTGGGCTGCTCGTCGAAGATGGTGCGACCGCCGAATCCCACCACGCGCCCACTGAGGTCGAAGATTGGAAATATGACCCTTCCCCGAAAGCGATCGTAATATCCCTCCATCTTCTGCCGCGGCAGCACCAGCCCGGCCTTTTCCAGGACGGCCGGTGTCACTTTTTTAGCCCTGAAAAATGACAGTAGACCGTCCCATGATTGAAGTGCATACCCGAGTTTCAACTCCTGGACAGTGCTCTCGGAGATCTTACGTTCATTCAAGTAAGCCAGGGCCTTTTTCCCCTCCGGTGTCGTGAATAGGTTTTTTTTGAAATAGGCCATCGCGGCTTCGCTGATCTTGTATAGATTGTCCTTAAGATCTCTGGCTTTGGGAGATGTCGTTTTATTATCCGGAAGAGGGATGTGATATCGTTCCGCAAGGTAAATGAGGGTTTCAGGAAAGGTAAGGCTTTCTTTCTCCATAACCAAAGTGAAGATGTCTCCGCCGGCACCGCAGCCGAAGCAGTGAAACAGCTGTTTTTCCTCATCAACCGTAAAAGAGGGCGTTTTTTCGGAATGAAAGGGGCAGAGTCCTACATATTTGTTGCCGCGTTTGCGCAGCGTGGTGTATTGAGAGGCGATGTCTACAATACTAGCGGCTTGCCGGATTTGTTCTGAAAATTCCATATTATGGGGTACACGACCAAATTATCTAATAAAATATAGAGTTAGTCCTGCGAAAAGTCAAGATTCTAACTCACTTATAATTAATATTTTCTATGTAGATAGAACTCTTTCGGCCCTTTCAGCGTGTGCCCACAGCGGGATTGCGGGCATTCCGCAAAATAATAATCACAAGGAATGGAATCCACCGAATCGGGCAGCTCTATGTCAGGTGATTAATCAAACTTGCCATATAGGCGGCACCGAATCCATTGTCGATATTGACGACGGCCAGCCCCCCGGGACAGGAATTGAGCATGGCCAGCAGGGGCGTGAGTCCCTGAAAGTGAGCGCCGTAGCCAACGCTGGTGGGGACGGCGATGACGGGGCTGTCCGTGATCCCGGCGATCACGCTGGGAAGGGCACCTTCCATTCCCGCCACCGTGATGATTACCCGGGCTTGGTTAATCTTGTCGTATTCACCGAACAGCCGATGAATACCGGCAACTCCCACATCATAAATTTTATCTATGGAATTCCCCAGTAGATCGGCGGTTACGGCTGCTTCCTCCGCAACCGGAATATCCGAAGTGCCGGCGGTCACGATCGCAATGATCCCTTTTCCTTGCGGAGGCGTGTTCTGCTTAAGATAAATCGTACGACCCAGTGTATTGTACCGGGCTTTTGGGACTTGGGTTTTGACCTTTTCGTACACCTCGGCCTCTACCCGTGTTATCAAAAGGCTGCTGCCTTTATCCAGGATCTCGTTTGAGATCCGGATGATTTGTTCGGTGGTTTTACCTTGGCCGTAAATGATCTCAGGGAAGCCGCGGCGGATTTCCCGATGATGGTCGATTTTTGCGAATTCCAGGTCACGGTAGGGGTAGTCTTTGAGTGCCGCAAGCGCTTCTTTCGGAGACACCTCTCCTTTTTGAACGCGAATCAGAATTTTCTCCAATTGGGATTTCATAAAATTTATTCTATCATAAAATCCCTTGGCATAGCCAGGGAAGCCGGAGTGCTCCGGATGGCAGGTTATTGTTTCGCTCCCGCTGACCTTAGAGATTCCGGTGAGTTGCATTGAGAGGAAGGTTCCGCTTACAATGAGATAACCCATGCGTAGAAAACAAACCATTGCCGACAGTCTCCATTTTTCCGGGGTCGGAATCCATACCGGGGAACCGGTGGACTGTACCTTGAAACCATCGGAAGAGGGATGCGTGATCTTTCGCAGAAAGGACCTGAACGATCTGGAATTCCGCTTGAATCCGGAACGGGTCGAAGCCAGAAACAGCTCAACACTGCTTGCCGAGAAACACCGGATCCATACCGTCGAACATCTGCTGGCCGCCTTGAGCGGGATGGAAATCGACAGCGTATCGGTCGAACTCTCCGGTGGAGAAGTCCCTGTCATGGACGGCAGCGCACTGCCGTTTGTCCGAGCGCTGCGGGATATCGGTGTGAGGAGTCTGGAGCAGACGCGACCTTATCTTCAGGTAAAGGAACCATTCACCCTCCGGGAGGGAGATGCGATTATTCGAGTGATGCCGTCGTCTCGCTTCGAAGTCTTTTACCGCATTCAATTTGATCACCCTCTCATCAATGTTCAGGAAAAGGAGCTCGTCATGGATAAAGAGACTTTTATCCATGAGGTGGCGCCGGCTCGGACTTTTGGATTTATCCGTGATCTGGAAGCGTTACATGAACGAGGCTTGGCGCAGGGAGCGGGCCTGCAGAATGTGATCGGCCTCGATGATAAGGGAGTTGTAAACGGCCCGCTGCGGTTTTCTGATGAATTTGTCAGGCACAAAATCCTGGATCTCATAGGTGATTTCGCCCTGTTGGGATATCCGCTCGTCGGGCGGGTGGAAGCGGAAAAGGCGGGGCATGCGCTCCACCATAAAGCCGTGTCCTATCTGGCGGCGCACCCTGATTTATTTGCGTTGATCGTGGAGGGATTCCGGTAGCACGAAGGGGGGAAAGATTCCGGGCGGGGGAGCCCGGTCGCGAGCGGGACCAGTTTTCACTTGTCAAACTTTCGGTTCTGCGATAAAATGGGCAAAATAGTGATTTTATTAATCTTAGGGAGATAAAAAGTGGCAGAAGAAAAAGTTAAAAAAACCGATTACGAGAAGGCTCTCGCAGCTTACTCCCAGGCTATGAAAGCCTTCAATAAAAAGGATTATGGCAAAGCCGAAGAATCGTTGAAGCAAATTCTCGAGAATTTTCCCAAAGAGAAAGAATTAGCCGATCGTGTTCGCCTTTATGTGAAGCTCTGCGAAATCAGTAGAACCGAGGAGCCCGTCAGTTTGAAATCCTTCGACGATTATTACCAATACAGCGTGATCAAAATCAATCTGGGGGAATATGACGAAGCCTTGAAATTATTGTCTAAGGCACAGGAAATAGACCCTAAATCGGCTAAAATCGATTATATGCTGGCGAACGCGTACTGTCTGATGGGAAACGAAGAGGAATGCCTGAATTCTCTTGGAAAATCGTTTGAAAAGGACCCCTATTTCAAGGTCCTGGCTCAGAATGAGGAGGATTTTGAAACGATCCGCGAAAACGACGGATTCAAGGAAATAACAAGCCAGGAATGACCTCCAATCTGATTACTCTGCTTTTAGCGGCCGGAACGCGTTTCAAATCCGATCGCATCAAGGTTTTACACCCCATTCTGGGTAAGTCGATGATCGGTGTTGTGATCGACTCTATCACGCGGCTTCATCCCGAACGAGTGTTTATCGTCGTCGGATATCAGAAGGAAGAGGTCATGCAGTCTACCGCCTCCCCTTTGATCGAGTTTGTCCATCAGGATAAGCAAATGGGAACCGCCCACGCGGTTATGGCGGCTCGCTCGGTTTTGGAACGGCATAAGGAAAAAACGCTGCTGGTGATGAACGGTGATCTTCCCCTTATACGCCCGGAAACGCTGCGACCGCTTCTCAACCGGCATGCCAAACAGGGGAATGCACTGACTTTTATGAGTGCCGAACTGGATGATCCCACCGATTTCGGTCGCATCCTGGTTGAAGACGGCTGTATCCGGGTGGTGGAAGAGAAAGAAGCGACATCGGAGCAGCGCCGGCTCAAGGAGATCAATGTCGGTATCTATGCTTTCGCCGTAGAGCCACTCCTGAAAGCTCTGCCGCTTATCTCCAATAAAAACTCCAAGGGAGAATATTACCTGACGGATATAATGGAAATCATGTCGCGGCAGGGACATAAAGTCGGCTTCTACCGAACGGCCCATATTGATGAAGTCGTCGGAGTTAACGATCGCTTTGAACTCGCCCGCGCCATACAGGCGCTGAGGGAAAGAAAAATCCGTGCGCTTTCCCTGAAAGGAGTTTCTTTCTACGATCCATGGTCGACCTGGATCGACCTGAATGTTCGTATCGGCCGGGATACGACGGTTTATCCTTTTGTCTGTATAGAGGGCGATTCGGTGGTGGGGCGCGACTGCGTGCTTTATCCAGCCGTTCACATAAAAAACTCCAGGGTCGGACCCCGGGCAAAAATCCTCACGGCGACGAGCATCGAAGAGAGCACGATTCGTGGTGACGCGAGCGTGGGACCGTTCGCGCACTTGAGGCCGCGGACCATGATCCGAGAACAGGCTCGTATCGGCAATTTCGTGGAAATGAAAAACACCGACTTCGGGAGGGGATCGAAAGCGGGGCATCTTTCTTATGTGGGCGACTCCCAAGTAGGAACCGGGGTCAATATCGGCGCGGGCACCATCACCTGCAATTATGACGGCAAGCGGAAAAACCGCACCATTATCGAAGACGGTGTCTTTATCGGGTCCGGGTCTGAACTGGTGGCTCCGGTTAAAATCGGGAAAGATGCTTATATCGGCGCCGGATCGACTATAACCAAGAATGTTTCTCCCGAATCTTTGGCGGTTTCGCGAAGCCGTCAAGTCGAGAAAACCGGCTGGGTCCGCCGAAAAAGGAAAAAATAGTGTGCGGTATTATCGGGTACATAGGCCGACGCAAAGTGGTCCCGGTACTTCTGGACGGTCTTAAAAAATTAGAGTATCGGGGATATGATTCCGCGGGAATCGCCGTCATGCATGCCGGTGAACTGCAGCTAAGGCGGGTACAAGGGAAGATCAGTCAGCTGGAAGATCACCTGAAGAAGGCTCCGATCGAAGGGGCCTACGGCATCGGACATACCCGTTGGGCTACTCACGGACAGCCTTCCGAGGAGAATGCTCATCCTCACCAAGACTGTTCGGGGACCTTGGTCGTGGTACACAACGGGATAATCGAGAACTACCTTTTTCTCAAGCAGAACCTCCAGCAGGAGGGCCACACTTTTATCACCGAAACCGACACCGAGGTCATCGCTCATTTGATCGAAAAATACGATCGAGGCGATTTGGAATCGGCGGTCCGGGGTGCTTTGAGTGAGATGGAGGGTGCTTTTGCCATTGGGGTCGTCTCCAGCCGGGACAGGGACAAGATCGTGGTCGCAAAATATGGACCTCCGGTAGTCATCGGGTTGGGAAATAACGAAAACTATGTTTCATCAGATATCAATCCGCTTTTATGCCATACGCAGGAGATCGTGTTTCTGGAAGATGGGGAAATGGCGGTTTTAAAACGGGAGGGCGTCAGTTTCAGCGACTTCGAGGGACACGTATTGGAAAAGCCGTCGGAACGGATCGCATGGAATCCCTTGATGGTCGAAAAGCGGGGGTTCAAACATTTTATGCTCAAGGAAATTTTCGAGCAGCCGGATGTGATGCGGGATACTCTCAAAGGTCGTCTGTCCCTTGACTCAGGAGAAGTGAGGCTGGAAGAGATCGGGATACCCAGGAACGATTTGAAACGGCTCCGCCGGATCGTGATCATTGCCTGCGGGACCTCTTACAATGCCGGATTGGTCGGCAAGTATTTCATTGAACGTCTTGCCGGGATTCCGGTTGATGTCGAGCACGCCTCGGAATACCGCTATAGGGATTTTATTCTGGACAAACGATCGCTGGTTGTGGTGATCTCACAGTCGGGAGAAACCGCGGATACACTGGCGGCTTTGCGGGCGGTCCGCGAGCATAATCCTCTAACCTTGGCCGTCTGCAACGTCGTCAATTCCTCGATCGAGCGGGAGGCCGGAGGATTTCTGAGAACGCATGCCGGCCCCGAGATCGGCGTCGCCGCCACTAAAACGTTCTGCTCGCAGATGGTCGCCTTGAGTCTGTTGGCGCTCTATCTCGCTCAGATCAAGGGAAGTTTGGATCGGGCCGCGAGTCTGCCCTATCTGCAGGCCCTCCAACAGCTGCCGCATAAGATGGAAATCATTCTCAACCGCACCGCAGCCATAGAAGCCACCGCTTCCCGGCACATGACCTATAACCACTTTCTTTTTCTAGGCCGTTGGGTGAATTATCCCATTGCACTGGAAGGTGCGCTCAAATTGAAAGAAATATCCTATATCCATGCCGAGGGTTATCCCGCTGGAGAAATGAAACACGGTCCCATCGCCCTTATCGATGATGCCATGCCCACGATGGCCTTGGTCCCCCGCGATCATGTTTATGAGAAGGTTCTGAGCAACATATCTGAGATCAAAGCCCGCAGCGGGCGCGTGTGCGCGGTGGCGTTCGATGACGACGATTCGATTGCGGCACTGGTTGATGAAGTCTTGCCTATCCCCCCGACCATACCCCTGTTCACTCCTTTTCTGACTTCCATCCCGCTACAGCTCTTTGCGTATTATGTGGCGGCCAAAAGAGGGGCTGATGTGGACCAGCCGAGGAATCTGGCGAAATCCGTAACCGTGGAGTGAGGCGGACTCTTGATCTTTCCGCCCTTCCCATTGAAATTCTATCTTCCGGATTAAAATTTGATCTTGACCGTGATCCTGGCTTGCCGGGGCTGCTGCCGCCCCCAAACCTGCCCGAAGATGGGGATGTTTTCCTTGACGAAGGAGATGGGACGTTGGCTGTTGGTGATATTTAATACTTCCAGCCTGAAACTCAAGAGGGTCGAATCTCCTGAAAACAGAGAGGGGAGCTGAAATTCTTTCTCCACCCCCAGGTCGATATACAGCAGGGAAGGGGTTTCACGGCCCCCGCGCCCTTCCGGAAATGAGTAATACCCGCCGAAATAGGGAACATAACCCAGTTTTTCCCAGTGGTACCCTGAAAGCCATTCCATCGCGGTCGAGATGGCCAATCCGAAGGGACCGATCAATATCCCGTTAAGCTTGAAATCATGATCGACCGAATAGGGAAGCTTGCCGTACCAACCTTCATCTCCGATCCCCCTGCCGCCCAAACCGCCTAGAGACCAATCGACATAATCTTTTAATTCGGCAAATTCCGGCCGGTCGGGGATGTAGATATGGTTTCCGAAAAGTCCCAGATGATTCGTACTGCCTTCTTCCTGGGACCAGGATCCGGTTTCACCCTGGCCGGGATTAGTGCCCTCGGCCGTGGCATGGCAGTAAGAGGCGTTGATAAAAAAACGACTGCCGATCTTGCCATTGACTTCGACCTCGAGCCCGCGGTATTTACGGCGTTTGTATTCGAAATTGTCGTAAAGGAACTTGTAGTCGGTAAGCGGATCGTAGACCGCCAGAACCTCAAGCAGATCTTTGGCGGACGAGCGCACATAGCGGACTTGAACCGCCCAGTTGTTTCCCAGTCTGCGATCGTATTCGAGGAGGGAACGGCTGAGGAAATTCGGTTTCAGACCTTCGGCGATTTCGAACGGCTGAGTGCCTTGTTGGGTTTCAAAGCGCCAGTTGGCGGGATCGTGCAGCTCGGCTGTTTCAGGCTGGCCGGTTCCGTTCCATCGGTAGGTGCGGAAGGTCAGCCCCGAGCCGGGGTTAAGCAGCCCGAGAGGCATCGTCGTGAGCGGATCGGAGAATCTTCCCCATCCCAGTTTCAGAATGTTGCGGCCGTCACCGGTGAGGTCGAGGGCCATGGAAAGGCGGGGAGAGAGGAAATCGCTTAGATTCCACGACCATAATTCTTCCTGGTCGTTGTCTCGGCACTGCTGGGTTTGGGAACGGAGTCCAGCCATAACGGTTACCCTTCCCCAGGTGACCTTGTCTTTGAAGAATAATCCGATCCCCCGGGCTGAGTTGACGAAATCGAAAGGGCCGTACTCATAGAAAACGGTCGGAGTGCCCCGGCCGCCGCTCTGAGTGTCGAAATAATATTTTGTTCCGCTGTCAAAACCATCGTTCGGGAAAAGATCTTCGTCCATTCCCGTGAAATCCACCGCGAAATTGGATGAGAAAGCATAATATTCCATGCCGATGCTGAATTCATGGTGCCCGAAAGTATCCGTATCCATATATTTTATGAGCTTGCAGCTGAAATCCAGGCGCCGCTGATCGTCCGTCACGTTGCCGTAGGAATTGTTTACGCTGCGGGCCAGATCCTCGATGTAATACTGCGCGGGCCCCAGATTTCCACTGAGGGGCTCGATCAGAGAATTTCGGATGACGCTTCCGAAACCGGCCTCGATGTAAGTCGTCGGGCCTAGGATTCCCTTATAGTTTGTCCGGAGAATGAGGTCGGAATAGGATTTTCGGTCATAGAGTTCCGGGATGCCGATGCCGCCTTTTTGACCGAAGGAGCCGTCGAAGATCGCGGTCAGGGACAGGTGATGATTGGGACTGAGGGCAAAGCTCAGCTTCCCGAATATGTTGTTGTTCCGCGTTGTCCGTTCTCCCCCCGGGATGTCGAGATAATCGAAGCGGCTGTCGCGTGATTCTTCCCGGTTGCTGTAAAGGTTGTTGGAGAGAAAAAACCACAAGCGGTTTTTGATCAAAGGACCGCCCAGATTGAACACCCAATTGGCGTTGGTGAACGTGTCCGCTTCACTCACAACGGCGAGCTGGTCCTGGCGGGCGGACTGGAGATGTTTGTCCATAAAAACCAGCGAGAACTGTCCGGCGAAATCGTTGCCGCCGCTTCTGGTCACCATGTTGATGATTCCACCAAGAGCGGAGCCGTACTCGGGACTAAACGGATCGGAGATGATCTGGATTTCTTCGATGGAATCGTAATTCAGTTGGAGGCCTGAATTTTTAAGCCGCACTCCGCTGATCGAGAGCCCGTCGACGATCCAGTTGTTCCCTTCTTCTCCCTCCCCGCGAAAACTGGGCTGGCCTTGAAGGGCGGTTCCCCGTCGGGTATTGGTACGGACTCCGGTGACTCCTGGAGTAAACTTAACAACATCGACGATGGTGCGGCTCTGCACCGGCATTTTATCCAATTCATCGCGGTTCAGGAGAAAGCTGGTGTCGGTGGAGGTCTTGTCGATCAAAGGAGCCGGTGCCGTGACCACGATTTCTTTTTTGAGTTCACTCATTTCCATGGCTGCCGTAACCGAGGTCGCGCGACCCAAGCGGACTTTAACGTTCTGAAGAACCACGGAATTAAAACCTTCAAGGTCGAAGGTCAGGGTGTAGGTCCCGACCGGGAGCAGTGGGAAATGGAAGTGCCCTTCGGTCAGTGATACAACCGTACGCAAGCCTTGAAGCTGGGGGCCGGAGGCTGTAATCCGCACACCGGGTAAACCTTCCCCGCTCTCTTCGATTGCGCGGCCTTGAATTTGACCGGTTTCGATCGCGAATCCGGAGAGCAGGCTGATGCCTGAAACAATAGCTATCACCAGGATCTTATGGATCTGTTTCATCGCTTTTTCCCCGACAGAGTGGATTACCGAAGCACAATAACGTTACGGGGAAAAACTCCACTTGTCAAGGAGATCGGCGGATCGGGCCGGGGAGCCCCGCCCCGGTATTTAGAACCATTGCCGATCCTTGAAGCACGAGGCCGAGGGAATGGTTTTTTTGTCATGGGATCCGGTGGGAAAAAATGATTGCATTATCTGGTTAAATTAGTC
>Ga0272442_10012256_pt1 | contig 10374 bp, 11 predicted proteins | sample SSMForm2O_FD_200262 | JGI IMG/M metagenome (GOLD analysis project Ga0272442, IMG submission 200262) | Marine sediment archaeal communities from Little Sippewissett salt marsh, Falmouth, MA, United States - SSM-Form-2O | ecosystem: Environmental > Aquatic > Marine > Wetlands > Sediment ... | reverse complement strand
TTTGACCCCATGTGATTATTCATCCCCCGGGCTGCAGGAACCTGGTCCAGAGACCGCTGGATTATCCGCAGAATATCGGCACGCCCCATTGTACTGAGAATAGTATACTCATCTCTTGGAAACCTGGCGCTGACAGGTTCCATTGGAAGATGCAGTATGACTTCACACCCTCTTTCAGCAAGGCCCCGGGCTACAAGCGTACTGTTTTTTCTTCCGGGCAGCACAGAAGCGGTAAATGGTATACCCAAATCTGTAAACGACCGGGTGAATGAATCCCAACGGTCACCGAAATCATCTATAATCAGAGCTATGGCGCCCCGGTCCCTTTTTACATTCCTGCGGGGCATGAGCACAATTGAGAAGTAGACCGAATCTTCAAATCCGATACTCAGCCGTACCCTCTTTGAAACAGGGTCGCATGTTGCTGAAATGATTTTCGCCGGAATTCTGCTTACCCGTTCCTGCAGCGCCAGGTGGAAGTTCACTACCGGAAGATCACCGGGTATATTCAGGACAACATCCTGTGCCGGCCTGGCTGACAGGGAAACAGGGTCAAGGTCATAGGTTTCACACACTTCGTCAATGCACTGGTACAGAGCCTCGACCCTTGGATAGTGCGAATAGTCGGCAGGAGGGGCAGCCGGCCTGCGTCCAGTGACACGTATAACAAGAACCGCCGTTACTACAAGGACAATGCCTGCTACAGGTATCCAGGGGTCTCTGAAAATCCTGTCAGTAATATTTTTTCTGTCGCGATTCAGGTCTCACCCTCCAAGCTTCGCTTTGAGTACTGTCCAGGGTGATATATCCGACGTTCTCCAGTCCAGCCACCGGTATACGGACCACTCTCCCCTCATATCTGAAGCCATCCAGAATTCTGCTCTTCCTTTAAAGACTCTGTTTTCAAGAGCTGTGCCTGTATGCCCGACAGAAAGGGAATAATCAACCACCATGACAGCGCTGTCCGATGCCACTGTCTGCTGCACCATGGAAAGGATGAGAGTGCATACCGAATCGTCGGGGACAAGAGAGAACATCTGCCGGACAACACCCTCCTCTTTCTGCCTGTTCCACCGGTTAAATATCCCGGCAAACTGGGCGGCTGATTCAGGGTCAGGTATAAAGATGTATTTTTTTTCAGTATATGCGGTATCAGCCAGACAACGGATAAAATATTCAGCACTCTTTTCATGCACTGAACGCTGCAAATTTGACAAAACAATTTCAGGGCTCACCGGGATCGTCCATTGGGACTGGGACGTATCAGGCTGTTCCGGCTCCCGTATTGAAAAGGGGAACTGGCACGATACTGCCGCCGTGCAGACCAAAAACATACATATCACGATTCTGCTCATCTGTCCACCCATGCCTATTCATACCAGTTCTATAAAATAACAATATGTTTGTAATGAATCAACACGTATTTTATTGTTTCACCGCCATTCGGACCTGAATTGGGCGGAAATTCATTATTTTTCCCAAATAACAGGTATCTCTTTTTCAATGGACACACACGAAGGGCCGGTGACACATCTGTAACCGATAATTGATACACCTGCGCATTGGGCCTGGTTTAAGCATGTATAAAACTCTTTGTCTGCTTCTCTGTTTGCCATAACAGCATCAGCGTCAGGACGCTGAACAATGAACACAACAGCAGCATCATAGCCACTGCGCACAAGGCTGGTCAGTTCCCTTACATGTTTTCTTCCGCGCTCTGTAGGAGCGTCAGGAAAGAGGGCGAGCCTGTTCTGCACAAGTGTCACTGATTTAACTTCCACAAAACAGTCCTGTGAGCCTCCCTGCAAAACAAAATCAAGGCGGCTTGCGCCAACGGCCTTTTCAGCCTGAAGGGATGTATATGCACCAAACCGGTCAAGACGGCCCTCATAAAAAGCGTTTCTGAAAAGTGTATTGGGCAGCCTGGCATCAGCTGATACCCAGAGCCCCGGCCGGGCTTCTGTCATAACAAGGGTGTAATCGGTCTTCCTGCCCGGCCGTGCCGCATACACTACACCCACACGGCTTCCGGGAACCAGAAGCTCCCTGAGCCTTCCCGAATTTACCAGATGAGCTGTTACTTCCCGGCCCGAAAGCATGACACTCACCGCAAACCGGTTCAGCCTGCGGACAAATAGTGCATTGAGTACATTGGAATAGTTCATACGCATAAAAAAAACAGGCGCCGGCTATACATTACATAGCGGCGCCTGCATATTGATCTTTCAAAATCAGTTATTTTTCTTCATCAGCTTTGGTATGGTCGTCCAAAGGGGTTTCTTCTTCAATTTCCTCTTCGGAATCCTTACGCTCAAGAAGATTTTCACCGTCTTTTCGTTTTTTCAGTGCCAGGAAAATGAGGCAGTTGCCCGAATTGAACACTGCCATCAGGTATGAAAATACAAAGCCGGTAATAAAGAGTAAAAAGATCGCCATAATCCATGATGAAATAGTAGAGATTAAAGGCGTCTGAAGATTTACCAGCTCCCTGCTGAAAAAGAAATAACCTGAATATTCACCAAGCAAAGCCCTGGTCCATGCAACTGCAGGATAGAGCCAGCTCTGAAGCAAGTGAGAAGCGCCATAGGAAACAGAAGCGAATTTGTCGCCCATACTCATTACAAATATCTGATTCATTACCATCCAGGCCCGCTTCATAAAAAAGGCGAAAACACTGAAAGAAACGACTGACAGTATCAAGAGCAGCGCCTGGTACAGAATAAATCTCCATGGCTGTGCCCACAATACCGAGAAGCTCTGAAACATTCCTTCAAATGCGTCATCATCAGTCACAGCGATTATTGAGGGCGCCTGGATCAGAGCGACAATCATTGCCAGTGCAACAAACACGACAAATACAGCCGCACTGAACCATAAAAGAGTAAAGAGGCTGATGCCGATCTCTCCGACATATGGAATTCTTCCCAGCAACCCAACGACATATCCGCCCAGGCATGTGAAAAAGAGTATAGTAAAGATAGCAACCGGAGTAGACAGTACGGCTCCGCCTTTCCGCTTTAAAGCGAATGTAAAGGCCTCTTTCCATGTATAGAATGTATTGCCTTTCAGCTGCATATATACCGCACGGGCCACACCTGTGGCGCCGACAAACCAGAAAAACAGGAGAAACAGCAATCCAATACCGTAGATGATCCAACAATACCAGGATAGGTTCAGCCCGGCAATTCCGGGAACCAGCCCGTATCTGGAAAGGATCCCTGCCAAGTTTTTTCCTCCAGCCAGCAGGCTGATGTAGGTAAATATCACATATCCTGCATAACCAATAATAAAGCTGACAAACTGGATCCATAAGCGCTGGAAGCTGAATGCCAGTCTGGCTGAACGGAATATATCCCGATAGTCAAACCGCATCTCAGTCATTAACGACCTCCTTTGTTTACAATGCCTCCGGTTTTACTTGGTAGGCAAAATTTTGTACATCCCGGTTCCACATTTGGCGCACTTACCCTTCATTGCGGGCCGTCCGTTTTTCATTGTTACTTTTTGCGCTTCAACCATTTCTGTCTTTGCGCGGCATTTTACACAATAAGCCATCTCTGCCATTAGAATCACCTCCTTGGTATTGAATCATTGATTTTAAAATAGGTACTTAAAATTGATAAAAATATTATTAAAAGTCAACAGGAATTTTTATTTATGACCGCTGAAGTATCGTTTATACAAAAAAAACAGAGCGATTCCTGCTGCCGCACCGGCAGCATCCGCGGCAAAATCGGCAATCTCAGCGAACCTGCCAGGTATAAATGCCTGGTGCATTTCATCAATTCCGGCAAAAATCACTGTGCCTGCTGCTGCCATTGCAGCCTGCCTTGCCGGGCTGTTCCATACTGCGGCTGCAGACCTGCACACGAGAATCGAAAAAACCGTGTATACTGCAAAATGGGCAATCTTGTCTTCCCACCCGATATGCGCATCAGGCAGCTTGAGCCTTGGAATTGAAGTCATTACAAGAATGAACAAGGCCATGCTAACAGTCGGCAGATGTATACGCCAGCCCCCTGCAGACCCATGGTTACCAGATCTGTTCATTGGTAAACATTCTCCTCTGCTGTGCTGCCCGCATCAGCCGGCACAGGCTGATCAGCATGCAGTATATACAATTCATAAGGATTACCACACAATATACACTTTTTTTCTTGAATCCCACAATAATTTTATGTACTTTTGTTCAAAACCTTCAGCAAATCTTTGCGTACAAAGAAAGTGGAGTTCTGTGGTAAACCAGGACATTCAAAAACTGGTCAGAGACGCGATACAAGGCAGACAGTACGCCTATAAGCAATTGATGAACCGATATAAGCCCGGCATCTTCAAAATGATCTACCAGATCATTAAAAACCGGGAGGAAACCGAAGATATTGTACAGGAGACCTTTATTAAGGCGTTCAAATCTCTTGACAGCTATAACAGTAAATATGCATTCTCCACCTGGCTGTACAAAATTGCGTACAACCACAGTATTGATACAATACGAAAGAGAAAAATGAAAACATTTTCTCTGGACAAACCAATAAAACTGAGCAAAGGCGAAGTCAAACACGAGATTCGGGATGAATCATTTGTGCCCGACAAGGAGCTTCTGCACCGGGAGAGCATAAACAATATCCTTAAACAGGTGGAATCACTGCCTGATAAATACAAACAGGCACTGATACTGCGTCATCAGGAAGAACACTCGTATGAAGAGATCAGCAGTATACTGAATATCCCCATCGGCACAGTAAAAGCCCGGATATTTCGTGCGAGAGAGATGTTAAAAAAGAAACTACAGGAATAATACCATGAAAAAACAGGCCGCACTCCTGTTGATCCTTTTATCATGCACCGCAGTCCACGCCCAGAAACCCGATACATCTATTACGTCGAGGCAGCTGAAGCAGCTCAGGGACTATATGCATCTGTACTCTGAAGTTATGGCTCACCGCAAAGACGCGGTCACACAGGAACTGGATCCTGTTTTCCAGATAAATATCAATGCCAATGTACTGGATTCAATGTTTAAATATCTGCCTGTACTTCCTCAGTTTTCCGGGCAGTCCCAGGATGAGCCTTCAGACTCTTTGCTGCTCTACTTCTCCCGCATGCTTAACCGTCCGCACCGCACCCAGAGACAGGGGATAGTAAAATTCGGCGACAATGCTCTTGTCGGCCGCAATGAAATTGTCAACGGAGATGTTGTAGTCGTAGGCGGCGATGCTGATATTTACGGTGAAGTCGAAGGCGGCGTGATTGTAGTCATGGGAAATATCCGGCTGACTTCCACCAGCATTGTCAATGGAGATGTAGTCAGTGTATGGGGCGGCACAGACATTGACAACGGAGCCAGAATTCTCGGTACCACAAATATCTTCAACTTCGGCAAGATCCTTTCTCCCGATTTCTTCAAGGTCAGCAATATGGCTTTTATGCCGCTGCTGCTGCGTATAATCGGCTTTCTTGTCCTTTTTTCAATGATGGCGCTGCTCTACTACTCCTTTAAGAAGCCCACTGAACTTGTAAGCATCCATGTTTCCCGTTTTTATGTAAAATCCGGAGTAGTGGGTATAATTGGTATTCTCGGTATGCCCGCAGTATTCCTTATTCTGATAACAACAATAATAGGAATACCAGTTGCCCTGTTTGTACTGCCCCTGGCCATTATTGCGGCTTTTCTCATGGGCATAACAGGATGCAGCCTCGCTGTGGGAAGGCACATTTTGCCGAGAACAGGCATAAAGACCGAATCACCGGCAGCCGCACTCATTACAGGCCTGTTCGCCATTCAGCTGCCTGCGATGCTGGCAAAACTTTTAGGTTTTTTTAGCGCCACCCTTGAGACGACATTTGCCCTTGCTGCCATTATCGTAATACTTCTGGCATGGATCCCGGGTTTCGGCGGGGTTATTCTTACACGATTCGGAAGAAGGTCACAACTGGACTGAAAAACGGAAAAAAGCAGGCACAGCCGATAACGGCCCTCTCTATTCCCGTTCAAAAAAAATAGAAATGATTGATTTACTGGTATGCCGGAAAACGAGTGCACATGGTTTGCAGTATGCCCGATGAAACAGTTCTGGATTCAGGGAAGGATTACACCGCACTGGATCGAATCTTTCTGCCGCGGCCGGTGGGAAACATGTGTCCGTTTCCAGCTGGAACGCGATGGTATCCCCCATCCCGACAATATGCTTCCTGACGGAACAATTGATGCTGAGTTGACATAGACCGTCAGCCGGTACCTGAACCGCAGCTCGCACTCAATTCATCTGGAGTGATGACTTTACCGCTGTGCAGCAGCGTCAGGTGCGCACAAAGGTTTTTCAGCTCCCTCACATTCCCTGGCCATGAATAGTTCTGAAGCACCTGCATCGCTTCCGGTGCAAAGGTTATATTGTTTTTCCTGAAGGCTTTTGCCATCTCTTCAGCAAAGTGATTTGCCAGCAACGGAATATCGCAGGACCGTTCTCTCAAAGGCGCTGTTGTAATAGTAATGACATTGATCCTGTACAGCAGATCCTGCCTGAACGTTCCATTGATGGCTGCGTGTTTCAAATCATTGGCAGTGGATGAAATAACCCGTATATTTTTATTAAAAAATTTGTTCCCGCCCTCTGTCTCCACATATCCGTTTTCAATCAGATTGAGCAGTTTTGTCTGAACGATGAGGGGCAGATTTCCTATCTCCCGTAAAAACAGTGTCCCTCCCTTAAGCGTCGAAACACGGCTTTTCTGTACAATGCCGGTATTTGTGATACAGCCGAACAGTTCCTGTTCCAGGTTACGGCCCTGTATATCTGAAAGATCAATCGTAATAAAGGGCCTGGCAGCGCGTGTGCTTTTCAGATGTATCAGCCGGGCAGCCAGTTCTTTTCCTGTACCCGGTTCCCCCTGGAGCAGTACGCTGGTTCCCGGCAGCCCTGCTTTGTCAACAAGGGAGGAGATATGACGCACCGCCCGGCTTATACCTATAAGGGAAGAGTTCTCTTTAATAGTTTCCAGCAGGCATGCCCGGTCCAGATAAAGGCATGACCGGGCAGCAGCATTCTGCAGCGTAATAATTAGCCGTTCAGGGTCAAAAGGCTTCCGGATAAAATCATCGGCCCGTTCCGACATTTCTGATGTCATCTGTATACCGGCATTCCAGCCGGCTATCAGGATTATCTGTACATCGGGTTTTAATTTTCTGATATGGGCAATAACAGCATCACTGTCTGTTCTGACACCGGCCGCATCAATGAGGATTACACTGTATTCCTGTTCTCTGAAAGCATTGACAATTGTATCGCCACTGGAAACCGAATCAATATGAAACCCATAGGGTTCTGCAATTTCCGCCAGGCTCTGAATAAATGCTGTGTCTGCATCTACAACCAGCACTGGTACGGCGCCGCGTTCTGACACCACAGGGCATGTATAAGTAACGGCAGTATTCATACTGACGGGAACAAGCAATGATTATGCCGGAAACAAGGCACATTGGCATCACCATTCCGTGTCAGAGGTGGACACAGACATAACATGTTGTTTATTTTATGTTTACTAACAGGAAGCTCTGTGAATCCGCACCAGATATGAGGAACAGATATCGGCCTGCTGTGTTAACAGGCGTATACAAATGAATACAACGGGTATACTAAATCTTACACCTGGGCCGACTCGCGTCCAGCGAGAACATCCTTTACACCGGCAGAAAGCAGCGGAAGCATAAGTTCATGATGCCCTGTTATGGCAACACCCCTGCCCCCATCCTGTACCGGCCGGGTCACCACATTAACCTGGGGACGGTAATGCCGCAGCATGTCAAAACTGGCTGTGTAGAAATTGATTATCTGTCCGTGTATATTCCTTGCAACGGTGAGGGCCTTTAAAAATACTTCAGGCAGGACAACCGATGACCCGAACACCAGCACCACACCTCCCTCGCCGATCTCTGACACGCAATTGGCAAATATTCTGAAATCCCGCATCGATGCCGCTCCTATTGATTCGCCCCGTGCCGTCGGATGCTGATGGACAATATCGGTTCCCAGGGCGACATGCACAGTCAGGGGCACACCAAGCCTGTATGCAGCAGCAGCAATACTCAGGGCTGCATAAGGAGGCTTATCAGCTGCCATCTTTTTGCCCAGTGATTCACCCAGTCCCAGTTCATGTTCTGCAGCATTGTCAGCTGCCGTATTAAGAATCATGGCGGTCTCCTTGGCCATGCCGAATTTCCCGTCGCTGAGGAACCGGGCTACATCCTCCGAGGTCTTGCCGAAATACGCCAGTTCAGAATCATGGATGGCGCCGGCGCCGTTAAAGGCTATTGACGACAGAATTCCCGTTTCCATCATGTCAATAACGACCGGACCCAGCCCAACCTTTATAACATGGGCGCCCATCATCAGGATCACCGGTTTCCCCGCCTCTTTTGCGTCGGCGATCTTGTTGACAATAAAGGAAAAATCCGCAGCTGCCAGGACCGGGGGGAGACCGGCAATAAATTCTTTTACCGTCATTCCGCTGTACGGCACTGAAGCCATCTGTCCTGTTTCAACCTTGCTGTCGCGCATTTCTACAGATGTAGGGGTTATGCTGTTCAGGTCTATCTCTTTATACCGGGACATAGGTTATTCCTCGTGTTTGTTTGAAACGCTGTTACCATGTGTATAATGTACAAGGCGCACACTTATTGAGCCGATGAGCGCTTTGCTTTTCATCAGCACCGGCATTCTCCATTGGTCATCAGTGAGCCATATTCGAAGTTTGCCTTTCTGTTTGAATATCCCTTCAACCCGCATGACCGGTTCAACAAGTATACAGTCAAAGGTTCCGGCAGGCACCTTCACACGTTCCCTCTTGTGTACAAGCACGCGCAGCGGATACATCTTTCCGTCACCGTAGTTATCTATATCAAAATATGTGCCCGGAACCAGATTCTTGAGCCTTGTCAGATAAAATGAGGATAAAATCCCCTGAACAAAAGGCTGGACACTGAGAGTATCTTTTCTGTTTTCAACTACGATATTCCGTACCTGGTCATATTCTACATATTTGTCTGCTGAATAGTGCCCTTCACGAATCTTCTTTATAAATTTCCAGGGAAATAACCCTTCCTTGTCAATGAACGTCTCCACCCTGTCGCGGACCTTGAAGAATGTTGAAACAAATTTATTTGACTCCGCTGTAGTAACAACATGATAGCACATCCGCCCTTTAACAAGCTGTGTATCAGGAATGCCCATAGTGGCTGTTCCGGCTTTTAAAATGCCGTAAGCGATATCAAAAACCAGGCGCTCACCCACTATGAAGGCCCCATCATGTTTCTTCAACGAATCGGGAACTGTAAATGCCGTATCGGGCTGTACTACTGCTGAATCTGCACAAGCTTCATCAGCCGCCGACGTATCCGGCGCCGCTGCAATAAAGGCTGAACCGGTGGTATCAGGTACAGGGACAATTACTGTATCCCGGGAAACCGGCATTGCTCCCAGGCACGACACAAGGGCTGCAACTGCGATATTCATGGTTTCTGACCTTTCACACGTAATAATTCCATTGCTTTAGATGCTGCTTCTTGTACAGAGATTAATGTCATACAGTTCCAGAGGGAGCATTCTTCACCTCTGCATTTTTCACATTCCCGCTCAGTTTCGGGGACACATACTGCGCTGTTTTCCGACACCGGCCCCCAGCGTGATGCGCTCATGGCCGTGACCGGCGGATACAGACCCAGTACCGGTGTGCCTACGGCTGCCGCTATATGGAGAGGGCCGGTACTATTGGCAATCACCAGGGCTGCCAGCGTTAAAACCGCTGCCAGTTCCTGCAGCGTAAAAAGTCCAGGAACGGCAAACACGTTTGTATGGTCAACTGCCACCTGCCGGACCAGGTCTTCTTCAGGCCCGGTTCCGGTGACAATGACCTGCACGTTGTGCCTGCACGCAAGGACCCGGACCAGTTCTTTAAAACTGCCGGCAGGCCAGGTAAGGGCTGAGCCTCTGGAACCCGGGTGAACCGCGACAAATGGACGCTGTGTATCAATACCGCGGGATCTCAATATGCCGGCGGCCCTTTGTACAAGGGCTGAGCCGGGCTTCAGGCCGCAGTCTTTCGATGCGGTGTCTACAGCAGGAAAAATCGAACGCGCCAGGGAAAGATTCAGTTCCGCTTCATGCCTGCCGCTCTTTTTTCTATGCTCAAAAACCTTTTTGTTTAACAAGAATGAATAGAGCCTGTAGCCTGTGCCGGCACGGACCGGTATCCCGGCAAAAAATATGGCCGCTGCCAGGCGGAAAGAGGGATGCAGCAGCAGGGCCGCATTAAATCCGTCCTTTCTCAGCCGGGCACTGAGTTTCAGGCCTGTCCTGTCCATGCCTGGATCTGTATCGA
>Ga0272442_10012255_pt1 | contig 10374 bp, 9 predicted proteins | sample SSMForm2O_FD_200262 | JGI IMG/M metagenome (GOLD analysis project Ga0272442, IMG submission 200262) | Marine sediment archaeal communities from Little Sippewissett salt marsh, Falmouth, MA, United States - SSM-Form-2O | ecosystem: Environmental > Aquatic > Marine > Wetlands > Sediment ... | reverse complement strand
AAAGTATTTTGTTACAATCGAGCCTGCACCTACAACAGTATTTTCTCCTAAATGTACACCTGGAAGAATTACTGCATTTGCACCAATCCAACAATTATCATCTATGTAGACATCTTCCCACTCATCATACTTGCTTACATCATATTTATTGTGATTTTTTGCGACAATTGCTACACCTGGTGCAATTCTCACGTTATTTCCTATATGAACGTGATAAAAATTTTGTATATAAACCCCCGGCTTAACGCCTAATACAAGTAAATAAATTTTTCGAAAACTCCAGTAAAAAAATCTTTGAATCTTTCTAAATTTTTTCATGTAATAACCTTAGTAATTATTTTTAAATATTATCTTCCAATTCCCTTATAAATTATATCTAGCTTTGTTATCTCTTCTTTGTCTAGAATATTCCGTCTATAAACAACCATCATGATTTCCTTCTTCTTTAAGATTTCTGGTTTTATCATTTTAAATTCTGGGTGATCAGGTATAATTACAATGGAATCTGATGTATTTAATTCCTAGTCCAACGTTTTTACAGTTGATTGATTTAAAACATATGGATCAAAGATTGTAATTTTAACACCCCATTTTTTTAACATGAATCCAAGCGAGAAATCCCTAATCTTTAGGTTACAGGATGAATCGCATGGGCATTTTCTTCCCCTGGGAGAAAAGCCATGTCATTTATGACGTGGAAGGGGGACCAGATTTAATATTATGTCATCTCAATTTTTTTATACAAATTAAGTAATTTTTTTAATTCCGTTCCCCAGTTATACTTGCCTATTGCTGCATTCAATGCATTTCTCCCAAATTTTTCACATAGCTCAGGAGAATCTCTTAATTTAACAATGGCCTCACGTAATGAATCTTTTGAATAATTTACTACAAGACCACATTTTTCTTTTGCAGTTATTTCTCCACTACGCACTCCTTTTGTACAAATTATTGCTCTTCCGCAAACCATTGCCTCAAACTGTTTATTAGCAGATGCTATCCGATTGTTAATATCATCAGGATTAATCATACATAATACAACATTTGCTTTAAATGTGTAAGGTATCACTTTATGAAACGGTATGGCTCCAAGGAATTCGATGTTATCATATTTTTTACTTAGTTTTTCAATATCATCATACATATTTTCTTTTTTTCCTGCGATAATGAATTTCACATCCTCCATATTTCCAATGACTTCAAGATTTTCAGGAAAAAATCTTGACTGATTAAGAATACCGATATAAACTATAGTAAAGATTTCATTAATAGGATGCTGATATTTTTCCTCAATTATATCTTTACAATTAAGTATAGTGACAATAGAGTTACAACCTAATGATTTAAAATAATCATTATATGTTTCTTCTGCTGTAATGACAAAATCAACATTTTTTACAAGTTTTTTTTCCATATTAAACGCATAATTCACAATAAATTTTGGTAGATTTCTAGCAATCATATATCCAAAAATCTCGTGAGCATCATAGATTAATTTCATTCCAAGTTTTTTCTTTAGATATACTCCACTTTGTAATGTGTCCAAATCATGACAATGAACGACATCGAACTTGAAATCATTTTTATATAGTTCTAGTCCTTTCTTGTAAGCTCTCCTCCACCAAAATCGGTTTCTGAATAAATCATTTGGTAGAATTTTCATAATTCCTTCATTATGTATTCTTATAATTTTTATGCCATCAACTGTTTTTTCTGGTTCATAATCTCTTTTTCTATCCCAAACAATAACATTAACTTCATGTCCAGCATTGACAAGTGATTTCGCTTCTTTATAGACACGAGGATCAACCATGAAGGGATTAGAAAGAATCATTAAGATTTTCATAATTTCACCAATTCTTTCTTTTAGTTAATGCGCACATAACTCCAAAACCATAAGACATATGAACAATAGGAAGTAATAACATGGAATAAAAAAACAACTTAACATCTCCAAACTTTTTAGCAAGTCTTCCAGATTCAAAAAGTATAACACTAACATAAAATACAACAACAAGAAGTAACAAAAACAAAAAAATCCTTAAAATATCCAACAGATAAAACAAGGTAAAACCAAGAACAAAAGAAACTATTGCATACAATGGCCATAAATATACATGGCTAGTCAAACCCTGGAAACCATGCTTACGAATAATTGCAACTTTTGCCTTTGCCCATTTAAATATTTGACGTGCAAAATCTCTCACATGATTCTTACGATAGTGAATAACAGTAATATTTGGCGAGTACAGAAGTTTTAATCCAGCTTTCACAACTCTATAATTCAATTCCAGATCCTGACCTTTTACAAATGATTCATCAAAAAAACCGACTTCATCAAAAACCTCTCTTTTCAAACAGAGATTACAGGTTGGAATATGTTCAACATATTTTTCCTCTTCCATCAATGAATGTTGTGTTGAAGGATTCAATTTTCCTCCGCGGGCAATGGGGGATGTCATCACCCTTCCAATATTTTTCTCTTTGTCTGAACTATCCTCTGGCAGTAAATCCGGCCCTCCTGCACCAGCCACATCTTTTTTTTCAAACACTTTTTTTATTTGTATGAGCCAATCATGTGCAGGGATTGCATCTCCATCTACAAAGGCAATATATTTTCCATTAGAGTTTTTTATTCCAATATTTCGTCCAGCAGCCGCATTGATTTTAGGATTTTTAAAAAGTTTAAAATCATATTTTTTCTGTAATTTTTCTAGTAATTCAAAGGTCCCATCAGTACTCATTCCGTCGACAACAATTACCTCATATTCCCCATAAAAATCCTGATTAAAAACTGATTCAAGACATCTTTTAATATATTTTACTTCGTTTTTAACCGCGATAACTACTGAAAATAACATGATTCATCACAAAATCTTATAGTTTTAAAAGAAAATCATTTGCCATTCTAAGATCTTCAAGAGTCCCTACATCAATATGCTTACCTTCAATTTCCTTAAAACACACCTCTTTTCCTTCCTCAATTAAAATTTTAATTGCATCTGTCAACTGGATCTCATTATTATATCCTGGTTTTGTATTTTTAATGGCATCAAAAATATCTGAATTAAAAATATATATCCCAATGCAACCTAGATTGCTTGGGGCATCATCAACTGATGGTTTCTCAACAATATCAATAATCTTGTTGTTTTCACCTGGTTTTATCATTCCATGTCTAGTTGGATCTCCCACCTTGGCAACACCTATTGTCGCATCAGCATTTACCTCATTGTGAAATGTTAAAATATCCTTTAAAAATGTTTTCGGATAAAAAAAGTTATCACCCAGTACAACAAGAAACGGTTCTTTTCCAATTATATGTTCTCCAGAAAAAACTGCTTTTCCAAGCCCGTCTCTTTTGTCTTGAACAACATAGGTTAATTTCACTCCAAGACGCTTTCCTGATCCAAGATAATCTAGAATTGCATGTTTTCGCCATCCCACGACGATAGCGATCTCCGTAATTCCTGCCATTTTCATCGCGTTAATCACATATTCAATTATTGCTTTATCTCCAACCATTAAAAGCTCTTTTGGTATAGCTAAAGTTATTGGTTCTAATCTCGTTCCTATTCCAGCAGCAGGTATCAATCCTTTCATACTCACCAGCACACTCCCTCATATGTTTTTGCAGTTTCTGCCTCTTTCAAATCTTCCCCCATCTATAACAACCTTTCCTTTCAGCCATCGTTAATTATGTTTTTAATGGATTCTAAAAATTTTTCTGCTTTGTTCAAGGCATCCTTCGATCCATATTTGTCCATTCCAGATGCTTCCAGACCATAAAACGATTCACGTCTTTCCAACCTGTAAGTATCAATCCAGCTAATGCGATCCTGTCCAAGAGATTGTCCATACTCTTTAGAAAGATAGGCAATTACGCAGGCGTGATTTCTCTCTGTAATTCCATCTTTAAAAAGTAAAGCTCGGGCGGAATGAAACATACCAGTATAAGATGAAACAATAGATTCTTCATAAAAACCACTTTCAAGCAATTCACCTGCTCTTTCTATCTTTAGATTTGCCATCTCTAGTGCCTTATTAGATTTTAGGATGTCAGGTTTATCTGTTCTTAACAATCGCTTTTTAAAACAGTCATCTAGTCTCATTTACACCACCGGCTTTGTTCCATAAAGTAAAATACCGTCTGTGATTACATCAAGATAAAAAGCCTTGTTATCTTTTGTTTGATTTGACCATTGTGCTGGTGTGAAATTCACTAGATTGACATCTCTCTCCAGATGTTTAGCAAGCTTTGCGGTTGGCTTATCTTTACTTAAAGAAATTATTAGAATATCGACGTCGCTCTCCTTGTCATTTGCTCCTTTTGCAAAACTACCAAAAAGCATAATAGAACTCACGCTTTTCATTTTGTTTAAAATAAAATCAACTAAGTTTTTCTCTCTCAACTCGGAAAGATTATAGGAAATTTTTATGTGACGGAGAGCAGGATTTTCAACATTCGCCTTGTATAATGTTCTGTTTTTTTCTTCCGTTCTAATCAGAAGATCATCATTCACTAAAAGATTTAGTGCCCTTTTTACAGTCATTGGATCCATATTTAGCATTCTTGCAGATTCTCTTAAATAATAGCTCGTGTGTGGATCTTCTAGAAATAAGGAAAGAACCTTAAGTTGTGTGATTTTTTGATACAATTGTATCATATTTTCACACATAAAATTTGAGTTTATATAGCTTCCTATGACGATTTCAAACGAAGGTTATGTACCGTTTCTGCTAATGATCAAATTCTTAAGAAATTTTTCAATGTCATCTAAATCAAAATACAGAAATGATTTCTGAACGGAGAAATGAACTCATTGCTGAGTTATTCTACTGGGTACATTACATTGAGAAATGGGGGCGAGGTATTCGTTTAATCCTTTCAAAAGAACCTGATACAGAATTCAAAGAGGTAGGCACACATTTTATCGTTGTCTTTAAACGAAAGAAAATCCCAATTAGCCATGGTGGGGGAGTAAGTGAAGGAGTAAGTGAGGGAGTAAACACTCTTTTTAATTATATTAAAATTAATCCTGGTAAGAGAACACCTCAATTTGAAGAAGCTCTTGATGTTCCAATTAAAACTATTGAACGTTGGTTAAAAAAATTAAAAGATGAACAAAAAATAGAATTTCGAGGGGCACCAAAGACTGGCGGATATTATATAAGAAAAAATCGTTAATCGAAAGAATATTCTCCACGATGTTGCGAGAAGTTAGGTTTTATTTACCGAGGTGTTGGTAAGCTTTATTGATAACGTATTTCTTTGCGCCCTACCTTTTTTGTTTTCTAGAATCTGCGACCTGAACACTACCAGGTAGCCTAATATCCATTATTACTATATCCGTGTCGAGATTTAATCACTCATTCATAATTTGGTTACACGATATTGTTTTTTAAGAAATTTTTCAATATCATTTAAATCAAAATAATAAACATTTTTCTCACTAGTCTTTTTCTTAAATGATTTAGCAATAATAATATAGATCTCTATTCTATTTTTTTTCTTATTTGGCCATTCAACGTATTTGCTTTTTTCTTTTAAGTTATTTAATACTCTTACTCCATCAACATTATCTTTCCATTTACATTCCCCAAAAAGAATTTCACCGGTATGTTCATTCAAACCTACAATATCTATTTCAATTTCTTTACGTTCTTTAGTTTCAGAATCTCTGTAATAGCCCCACCACCCACCTATTTTCTGTAGTTGAACAATATCCATCTGTGCAATGAGCTTTTCTCGGATAAGTTTTTCAAATCTTTTACCTAAAAACGTATTAAAATCTATCTTCAGTTTTTCCCCTGTATTCCTTGTTTCCCCGATTTCCAAATCAGATTTAAAAGGCTCAGAAAAAACAAAAGAAAAAGAAAAAAAGTTATCATCGATGCTATAAATGGTTTTCTTACTTTTTACTTTCGTTACAGGTATTTCTCTTTTTATAATACCTAAACGAATTAAAACCTTCAAATATTTATCAATGTCATGAGCTTTTATCCCCGAGCTGTTTGCTATTTCAACTACTTTTGTATGCCCTGAAGATATGGCAGTAAGAATGTTTTTGTAAACATCAGGTTCCCGTAATTCCCCCTTTAGCAAAAAATCTATTTCTTCATAAAGGTGCCCAGTTTTGTCCAAAATCTGCTCATTAATATTATCAAATGTGTTTTTTCTATCGGAAAAATTTTCCATATAAAAAGGAACACCCCCTAAAACAGCATAGTATTCTATGTTTTTTTCAAGATTATTCAAAGGGAAAAAATCATAAAATGAGTAAAACGGGATTTCCTCAAGTTTAATATGTGCAGTTTTTCTTCCGTATAACGCACTTTTGTAACTTAGTACTCCTTTTTCCATCATGCTTATACTTGAACCACAAAGAATCAAAAACACATTGGTATTTTTTAGTAGATTATCTATTATGATCTGAAATTGTGAAGGAATGGAGTCATCCTTTTCTACTAGATAAGAAAATTCATCAAACACAATAACTATGTTTTTATTTTTTATTTTTTTTACAAGATATGAAAAAACCTCTTCTAAATCATTAGTTTCAATAATTGGTTCATTGAGATATTCTGCGATTTTTCTTTTAAATCGGTAAATGTTTCTTTCTGTTCCACCTTTGTCACATACTAAATAAATGTAGTTTTTGTCTTTTATAAATTGTTTAATTAATTCTGTTTTTCCTATTCTTCTTCTCCCGTAGATTACAAAAAATTCAAAACCTTTTTTGTTGTATCTTTTTTCTAGAAATGCCAATTCTTCTTTCCTATCTACAAACTTTAGGTTCATAATGATTAGGAATGTATTCCTAATATTTAAATTTTCGTTTCTAGTCAGTAGTCCAAAGGTAAGTTTTAATAAACGATTTTGTATAAAAATATGCTGTAAATAATATTCCTTCAAAGAATCCTGGAAGAACAGAAATACACGGAAAGACTTTAGATTTATTAAAGATGTTATTAATCAAGGCATTTTTTAATGTTATAAAATAATAGTAAAAGCAATTGTGACAATGTATTATCACAAAAATGGCAATTTATGATAATATATTATCATAAAATCTATTAATACACCAAGCAAAAAAAGTTATTTTTTCCAATCCTGTAGATCATAAACCAGAAAACCTTGTTTTCTCAGTTTATCCTTTTTTTCAAGTTTTTTAGCAAATAACCCAAATTGTTCTTTTCTTTTTTTATTATACCATTTTACATATTGTGTTTTTGTTTTTAGTTCTCCAAGTATTCTTAATGACTGATTATAGCTAAGATCTTTCCATTTACATTCGAAAAACGACATATTTTTATTATTTTCATTTATTCCTACAATGTCTATTTCTTCTTCCTTATGCCACCATTTACCAATCTTTGAAAGACTAATTGGTTTTTTTTGTATTAAAAATTGTGAACATATATCCTCAAATGAATGCCCTGTAAAACTGTTTAAATCTTTTTTAAGTTTAGAAATAAGTGAAGATGTTTCATCTAATTCAATAAACGATTTATTAGGATAAATAAATGTGAACCAAAATTTAATATAATTATCCATGAGAACATATTGTGTATTTCGTGTTCTTTCCTTATTTTCTGTTACAGGTACTATTTTTTTTATGATTTTTACTCTTTCCAATACGTTTAGATATTTAGTAAGTTTTCCTGTGCTTATTCCTGCAATTGTTGAGATTTCATTGAATTTTTTCCCCCCCTCACTTAATGAATGTATTATTGAAAGGTAAACGGAGGGGTTTTTAAACTCTTCATAGAAGAGATTAAGAGGTTCTCTATATAAAAAACAGTTTTTATTTGCTATGTTTTCCTTTATGTTTTCCCAAATGTTTAATTTATCGTTCATCTCTTCAAGATAACGAGGTATTCCACCAGTTATAGAATAAATATTAACAAATTCTTCCATGCTATATTTTTTCATAAAATTTTTTGAATCAAAAAAACTCAATGGAGATATTTCAATTTCATATGTTTTCCTACCATAAAGAGCACTTCCATAACCCATTGCAATTTTATAAATGGAAGAAACTATTGACCCGCAGAGTATAATCATAATTTTTGTATTTTTTAGGTCCTCCCATCTCCTCTGCATTATTGTTGGCCAAGCCTTTTCTACTTTGTACAGATATTGAAACTCATCTAACACTACAACTACTCTTTTTTTACCTTCAATTGCTAAAAAATCAAAGAAATCATCCCAGTTTTGAAATTTTACAAAACGATCTTTTATCACTTGTTCAAATGTTTTTAGTATATCTGCAGATATATCGCCTATGAAATAAAATGAGTCTTTATCTTTAATAAATTCTTTTAAAAGCCTTGTTTTACCTATTCTCCTTCGTCCATATAATAATATTAATTCTGGTTTTCCGTGTTTATATATTTTATTTAGAAGTGTTATTTCTTGTTTCCTATCAACAAACATACTTTCAGGTAGCATACTTTAAAGTATGTTATTTTGATTTATAAGTGTTTTCATCATATAAAATACAATGTCTTTGTTAAAACCAGAGAGATATGTTACCCCTCTCTAGATTGTTAACACGTCTTCCAATTTAAGTGCTTTGACTAACCCCGCTTACCAACATACCCCTTCATATATTTCAGCATTTTCAGCCTCTTTCAATCTTCTCCCGTCTATAACAATTTTTCCTTTGTAATCTAATTTTTTGAATTCATCCCATTTAGTAGTAATAAAAATAGCATCGGAATTTAACGCATCTTCTGCCGAAGAACAATATTCTATTTGTGGATATAGCTCCTTAAAATTGTCCATGGCTTTTGGATCATATGCTTTAATGCCAGCTCCTTCCTCCAATAGTTTTCCAACTATCGGGCTAGCCCTACTCTCACGTATGTCATCGGTATCTGGCTTAAAAGCTAGGCCAAGCACACCAATTGTTTTCCCCTTTAGATTAGGTATATGTTTCTTCAAAAGTTCAATGAGTTTTAGTGGTTGAAAGTCGTTAACTTCAATAGCACTTTCTATCATCTTCGCCTCTTCTTTCTCGCACTTAGCCCAGGCAAGAAGAGCTTGAAGATCCTTTGGAAAACAACTTCCCCCCCAACCAATGCCCGAATCAAGAAAAGCCCTGCCTATTCTATTGTCGAGTCCCATTCCATCTGCAACTTCATATGCATCGACTTCTAGTTTCTTGCACATGTTGCCGATCTCATTAATAAAAGAAATCTTAGTTGCTAAGAAACAATTACTTGCATATTTGATCATCTCTGCGGCAGAAAGGGAGGTTTCCACAAGAGGGCATGAAAAATCCCTGTAAATTTTTCTAAGAATATCTCTACTTTTATCATCATAAGAACCAATTACGATTCTATCTGGTTTAAGGAAATCATCAACCGCAATCCCCTCTCTTAAAAATTCAGGATTCATTGCAAGACCAAAGTCTTTTCCCACTTTTTTCCCAGAATGCTTTTCTAATAATGGCAAGACAATATCTCTTGTAGTTCCAGGAAGAACTGTACTTTTCACTACAACAAGATGCCAGTCATTTTTTTCCTTTAATATCTCCGCTATTTTAATTGTAACTTCTTTTACATAAGATAGATCTATTCCACCATCACTTTCTGATGGGGTACCAACACAAATAAAAGTTATTTCAGTATTATTTATTGCATAATTATAGTCATCTGTTGCTTTAATATTATCTTTATATTTTAACAAAAGATCTTCTAACCCGTCTTCATATATTGGAGATGTGCTGTTGTTTATCTTTTCAATTTTTTCCTTATCGATATCTACACATATGACATTATTTCCAAACTTTGCAAAACAAGCACCACTCACAAGCCCTACATAACCAGTTCCGATGATTGAGATTTCCATTGTATTGAGGGTATTAAAAAAGGCGATTTAAATGTTGGCGTCTAGGACATCTCGTATGGCTTTTTTTATTACTTCATCAGAACTATATTTTGCTTTCCAACCAAGTTTCCCTATCTTTTCTACGTCAAACTGAAACTGTGGAACATCACCTTTCCATCCCCGTTTCCCACCGGTATATCTGAACGTAACGTTTTGTAAACCCATTTCCTCTACAACTAACTCAGCAATTCGCGTTACCTCTGTTGCGGTATCACAACCAAGATTAAATAAATTGATCTGTTCGTTTGCACGTTCAAAACCGAAAAACATCCCGTTGACAGTGTCTTTAACATCAAGATAAGGTTTTTTCTGTTTGCCATCACCAAGAATCTCAAGGTCTTTAGGATTTTCTTTCAGTTTGTTAATAAAATCAACAATTACGCCATGTGTACCACGTTCGCCAACAACATTTGCAAATCTATAAATCCATCCTTGCATGTCAAAGGTATGGCAAAATGAGCTGATCAGACCTTCAG
>Ga0272442_10012254_pt1 | contig 10374 bp, 4 predicted proteins | sample SSMForm2O_FD_200262 | JGI IMG/M metagenome (GOLD analysis project Ga0272442, IMG submission 200262) | Marine sediment archaeal communities from Little Sippewissett salt marsh, Falmouth, MA, United States - SSM-Form-2O | ecosystem: Environmental > Aquatic > Marine > Wetlands > Sediment ... | reverse complement strand
TTGTCCCCGTCATAGAAGGAATCGCCCGCGGGACGCAAGTGCCGATCAGCATCGACACGCACGATCCGCACGTCGCCGAGGCGGCGCTCGGTGCCGGAGCGTCGATGGTCAACGACATCACCGCGTTGTCCGACGAGCGGATGGGCGCGCTGGCGGCCGAGCGGGAGGTGCCCGTGATTTTGATGCACATGCACGGCACGCCCGCCACGATGCAGAACGAGCCGCACTATGATGACGTGGTGGCCGAGGTCGTGACGTTCCTCTGCGACCGGGCCCAACGCGCCGAGGCATTGGGCATCCCGCCGCAGCGCATCTTCATCGATCCGGGCATCGGTTTCGGCAAGACCCTCGAGCATAATCTCCGGCTCCTGCGGCACGTCGACCGATTCGTCACCACGGGATACCGCGTTTTGGTCGGCACCAGTCGCAAGAGCTTCCTCGGCAAAATCACGGGCCGCAAACTGCCCGCCGACCGTATCTTCGGAACCGCTGGGACGGTCGCATTGTGTGTAACCGCCGGTGTGTCCGTCGTCCGCGTCCACGACGTGGGACCGATGCTGGATGTTGTCAAAGTCGCGCAGGCGATTGCGGCCGCCGACGCCTCCGCTGAATCTTAGTCGGTGTTGAGTGCGATCTTCAGCAGTTCGCCGATGTTCTTGACGAAGGCGAACTCCAGGTCCTTCTTGGCTTCCCTGGGGATTTCGGGGACGTCTTTCCTGTTTCGCGCCGGCAGGATGACCGTCTTGATACCGGCCTGTTTGGCGGCGAGGACCTTTTCTTTCAGGCCTCCGATAGGCAGCACCAGCCCTCGGAGCGTGATTTCGCCGGTCATGGCCACATCCGGCCGAACCGGCTGCTGCAACAGCAGACTGACCAGTGAGCTAAACATGGCCACACCCGCGCTGGGCCCGTCCTTCGGCACCGCGCCGGCGGGCACGTGAATGTGGTAGTCGAATCGGGCGAAGCGCCGGGCATCGACTCCCAGTCGCTCGGCGTTGGCCTTTACCACCGAGAAGGCCGCCTGCGCGCTTTCCTTCATCACGCCGCCGATCTGTCCGGTGAGCTGCAACTGGCCCTTGCCGGGCATGGCGGCGGACTCGACGAAGAGCAGCTCGCCGCCGACAGGAGTGTAGGCCAGGGCGGTGGCGACGCCGGGGATGCCCGTTCGCAGCGCCAGTTCCGATTCGTACTGCGGGGGACCGAGGATGTCGGCGAGATTGCGTTTGGCCACCGTCCTTTTCCTCTTTTGTCCCTTGGCGATTTCGGTCGCGACGGCTCGACAGACCGAGGCGATGTGTCTTTCGAGGTTGCGTACGCCCGCTTCCCGTGTGTAGGTGCGAATGATGAGCGAGATCGCGTCATCCCTGAGAATCAGTTGCGTCTTTCGCAGGCCGTGCTCCTTGAGCTGGCGCGGCACGAGGTAGCGTTTGGCGATATTGAGTTTCTCGGTCTCCGTGTAGCCGGGCAGCTCGATGATCTCCATGCGGTCGTGCAGCGCCGGCGGGATCGGCTCGGCGTAATTCGCCGTGCCGATGAACATGACGGCCGACAGGTCGAAAGGCTGGTCGAGATAGTGGTCTGTGAACGAGCTGTTCTGCTCGGGATCGAGCACCTCCAGCAGCGCGCTGGCCGGATCGCCCCGAAAGTCCGCGCCGATCTTGTCCAGCTCGTCGAGCATGAACACCGGGTTGCGGCTGCCGCATTTTCGCATCTCCTGGAGAATTCGTCCCGGCAGGGCGCCGATATAGGTCCGGCGATGTCCTCGAATGTCGGCCTCATCCCGGATGCCCCCCAACGAGATTCGCACGAACTTGCGGGCCATCGACCGGGCGATGGACTTGCCCAACGACGTTTTGCCTACCCCGGGCGGCCCGATGAAGCACAGGATGGGGCTTTTGCCGGTGGGGTTGAGCTTGCGCACCGCCAGGAACTCCAGGATTCGCTTCTTGACCTTCTTCAGGTCGTAGTGGTCGCGGTCGAGAACGCGCTCGGCCTTCGGGATGTCGAGCTGGTCCTGCGTGCGCACGGACCAGGGCAGCTCACAGACCCAGTCCAGGTAGGTGCGAATGACGCTGTATTCGGGCGAGGCGGCCGGTATTTTGCTGAGCCGGTCCAGCTCGCGCAATGCCTCGGCCTCCACCGGCCTGGGCATTTTCGCTTTCGCAATATTCTGCCGGATCTCCTTGAGCTCTTCGGTGCGGGCGTCCTGCTCGCCCAACTCCGTTTGGATGGCCTTGAGCTGCTCCTGGAGAAAGTACTCGCGCTGGCTCTTGTCAATCGACTCGCGCACGCGACCTTGTATCTTGTGGCTGAGCTCCAGCACCTCGAGCTGGTGCGCCAGGACCACGGAAATGCGTTCGAGCCGCTTGGCGGGGTTGAGTTCCTCCAGCAAGGCCTGCTTCTCGGACAGATCCATGCTGAGGTTGGCGGCCAGGAAGTCGGCCAGCGCGGAAGGGTCCTGGATATTCTCCAGCAAGACGGACGCCTCCTCGGGCACGTTCGGGCTCAACGTCACGACGCGGTTGGCCGTCTGGCGCACGCTGACCATGAGTGCCTGGAGCTGCTTGGTCATCCTGACCTTGACGTCCAGCACTTCGATCTTCGCCTTCAGGTAGGGCTTGGAAGCGACGCGCTTCTTGATCCGAAATCGTGCGAGGCCGTGGGCAAAGATGTTAATCGAGCCGCGCGGCATCTTGATGACCTTCAGGACCGAGGCCATGGTCCCTACGGAGTACAGATCCTTGAAGGCCGGCTCGTCGACGTCAGGGTCGCGCTGCGTCACGAGGCCGATCGGTGTCTGGTTCGGTTCGATCCGGGCCAGCAGGGCCTTGCTGCGTTGGCGACCGATGGCCAGCGGTGTGACCGTGCCCGGATATGCTACCGTGTTGCGAATCGGCAGGATGCCGATCACCTCCGGCGGTGTGAAGTCGCGGCCGCCGTCCTGAAGTGCCTGCTCGTCGTCATCAATGTAGGCCTCGACCGGGACCGATTCGTCATCCGTCACGTCGTCCGACCACTCCTCGCCGTCGGACAAGAACAGGTTGTCGAAGAAAATTCCCATAGATCAATGCGGTTCTGCTTGTGGTTCCGCTCGAATCATACACGATACGCCCCGTGTTCCGAAGGGAAAAAAGGAGTTGGCACCGCTCCTGCGTGATATTCCCGAACGATCATCGCCTTTCCCGTTGCGGTTGCGAGTCGAATGCCCCACCATAGACCATGGCGACGCTGCAAAATTTGCCTGGAATCTGAAAAAGCCTGTCAGCACGAGGGGTTTTGTGCGTCATTCATGGTGGTGTCAAAGATCGGGAGCTCCGGTTGAACGCAGAAGTGGAAAACAAACTGGTCAGCTCGGCTCGAAAAGGCGACAGGACCGCCTATGCCCGGCTGGTCGAAACCTATTCACCTCGCGTCTTCGCCATCTGTTTCGGCATGCTCGGGGATCGCCATGATGCCGAAGACCTGGCCCAGCAAACGTTGTTGAGGGGTCTCATGCAGATCAGCAACCTTCGCAATGCACAGCGATTCGGGGCCTGGATCGCTCAGATTGCACGGCACTTGTGCATCGATGCGCTTCGCCGGCGGAAGGCGCAGGTCCCCGCGCCGTCGTCTGACGCCGGAATCGGCGATGGCGACCCGGAAGTGTACCAGCGTCTGGAAGCGGCCCTGGCGAAACTGAAGCCCGACTATCGCATGCCGCTTCTGTTGTTCTACTTCGACGGGCGGAGCACACGCAGCATTGCCGAGACACTTGGTATCAGCCAGGCCACGGTCCAGACCCGGCTCGGCCGGGGACGCCGGAAGCTTCGCGACTACCTGGGGTCAGAGGACTCAGATCATGAATGATCGCTGCGAATATTTCAGAGAATCGATACGCGAGGCGATGACGAGCCCGTTGTCCGGCGCGCGAGCCGGCGAGTTGGACCGGCATATCGAAACCTGCGCTGCGTGTCGAAGCTATGCCAAACGTCTGGCCGCCGACGACGCCCTGCTCACGGGTTTCGCGGAGAGAATGACGCCGGTTGTGGCGGGAATCGAAAGGGCGGTTCTGGAGACTATCGAGCAGAAAGTGCCTGTGGCTTCGTTCAGGCGGGACGCCCGCATCTGGCGCCGAGGATTGCGTCTTGCGGTCGCAGCCGTGATTGCCTGCGGCCTTATGCTGCTCGCAGCGCATCTGCTGCCGCCGGGTACGTCGAGCGTCACCCTGGCGGAGGTTGTCGAGTCGATGCGCAGAGCCTCCTGGATTCATGTCGTGCAGACGACGGAAGCAGACGAGGGGCACCGCTACGAGTATTGGGAGTGCTTCCGGACCGGTACGCTGGCGCGAAAGACGCCGGACGGGAAGATCACTTACGCCGACCATGGCGAGAACGTGATGTACGCCTACAATCCGCGTTCCAACAGGATCACTGTCTCGTTCACGACGGACAACTACATGGTCCGGCCTCTCTGGAATCCGCTCGCGGCGCTGTCCGAGGCGGTCCGACGGACCGAGGCGGCTGGCGCGGAGGTCTCACGCCGGGACGAGGTGGACAATGGTGTGCGAGTCGAGCGGATCCAGGTGGATTACCCTTCCGATGTGGGTTACATCCGCTCGACCTATGTCCGGGATATCGAGCGGAATCGGTTGCTCCGGCAGGAAACCATCGTTTGCAACGATGGTCGGGAACGAGCATACGCCACCGCGTTCGACTACCCCGAGCAGGGCCCGGAGAACATTTACGCCCTGGGCGTGCCGCATGACGCCGGCGTCGTGGACATCCGTCCGGAAGGGCCCGCCTTAGCGTTGGTGGAAGTCGTCCAGGAGCGATTCGAGCGGGGATTCGGCGACCACGTCGCCGTGGTCCTGGAGTCCTGGGTGGGGCAGGACGGTGCGAGCAGGCCATCCGAAATCGCCGTATTGTGGCAGAAAGGCGATCTCAAGCGCGCTGACGTGTATCGGGCGTATGATTTCCAGGACCGTCCCGGCGCCCCGGTCAGTCTGAACGCTCTGGTCGAGGATGCGTGGCCCGATTTGACGATTCCGCGGGTGCTCGAAATCGTGGACGCCAATGCCCTCCGGATGCGCATGCTGTTCGATGGGCAGCGGACTACCCTATGGTGTCGCGACGGCAGGCAGATGATTCGGGAGGAGCATCGAACCGATCAGTTTAAGGTGCTACATGAACCTCTTACGCGCTCCCTGACCGGCTTGATCTGGCCCAATCTGCATGTGCGACTCCAGTCGGGTTCTTCGCAGTTCAAACGCGAGGTTCGGCTGCTGCCGGAAGACCCCAACCGGCCCGGTCTGGTCGGGCTTCAATTCGTGGAGTTCGCGCTGCGCGAGGATTACTGGTTCGATCCAGACAAGGACCATATGCGGATCGAACGCGTTGAGAAGCAAGAGGGTCAGGGTGTGACGTCACGTTTTGTCGTGGCGCGGTGCGCTCAAACAGCGGCGGGCCGCTGGTACCCGCAGGTGGTTCAGACCGAATCAAGCCCTCCTGGAGCCGCGACCGTTCGGCGGCAGGAGTTCCGCGTGCTACTCGATGTTGACCGGCTTCTGGATGAGAGTGTTTTCGACCCGGCGGCCTGGACCACTCAAAGTTCCGACGGGCCGGAGGCGTCGACGGCGCAGAGGCGTACCGAAGCGGCCGAGCCAAACGATATCGAGGCCCAGGGTACGGATGGAACGACCGTCGGAATCGCGGGACGGGTCACAGACCGGCAAGGTCGACCGGTCGCAGGGGCCACGGTGCTGCTCTACCACATACGCAACCGCTGGGGCCTGGGCAACAAGGTCGTCGAACAGACGCAGACGAGTCCGCAGGGAGGTTACGCCCTGGTTCAGCCCCTTGATTTCCAGCGCTCGGAGAGCCACGCGTATGCGCAGGATATGTACGTCCTGATTGCTATGCATCCCGATTACGCGTTTGCCTGGCAGAACATCAGACAGGGCCGGGAGAAGCGAACGTATGACCTGACGCTCACCGCGCCGCGCGTACGAACGATCACGGTGACGGACCATGACGGCAACCCGCTACCGGGGGCGCGCGTCTGGCTCTACAACGCCGGCGACAGAAAAAGCTACAGCCCGCTCTTTCGCGACTACGTCAGTCTCCCGACCGACATCGGATCGATCGGGGCTGTCACCGACGCGAGCGGCTGCGCCGTGGTGACGAACCTGCCGGATACGGGATGCAGTTTCCACGCTACGCTCGACGGATATGCAACCGGCTTGGCTTTCTCGGGGCAGGATCGCATCCGCCTCAGCCCCGGCGCCGACGTCTCAGGCTGGGTCTTGACCGAATCAGGCGCTGCGGTCGGCGGGGCGACCGTCGCGTTCAAAGCCAAGTGGATGCACCAGTACTTCCTGGCCGAGTCGGACGCGGAGGGGCGTTTCGTCTTCACCGACCTTCCCGCTCGCGGCTGGGACATGGGGCCCTGGGGCGAGTCGGAGGGCGCCAGCGGTGCGTACAAGATAACGGTGAAGCATGACGACTACGCGGGGGTGGATACGGACATCGAACTGCTGCCGGGCCAGAATGTCGAGGACCTGGTTATTTCGGTCAGCGGCGAAACGACGCTTGTGCGGTGTCTGGTCCTGGAAACGGGGACGGACAGACCCGTGGCGGGCGCTCGCATCTCCGGGGATAACCAGATTGGCTCCATCAACGGGTATTCGGATGCCAACGGCATTTTCACCGTTCGCGCGTTACCCGGTCCGGTTTCGTTGAGGTTTTACTCACCACCGGACGGTGTGTACGTAGTCGAAGAACCAGCCTCTGGGGACTACCGCATCTCGTTCGATGCAGAAGGCGGCGAGATGGACGTTACTCTACGCGCCCCCGCGATAGCTGGCCGGCTTTGCAGCGTGCGCGGGACAGTACACGATCCGCAGGGCCTGGCTGTATCCAATGCGGTCGTCTACGCGGCGGCGGGGCGGTTCAATACCGCCACGGCCACCGGCTACGTTCGTCCGGCCGGGGCCGATACGAACGGTCAATTTGAGTTGAAAGAGGTTCCGGCCGGTCGCGATTTACACCTCTACGCTGAGACCAAGGACCGGATGCTGGCATTTGCCGACGTCTTTGCGGTTCCGGCGGATCCAAATGAGCTCGAGCCGCTGGAGTTGATTCTACAGCCGACCGCGACGGTCGTAACGGTTATCAAGGATGAGCAGGGCACTCCGGCAGCGAACACGTCTTTGGAGATTGCTCCTATGATCGAAGGCGAGCGAATCTGGCCGGCCGGACGCAGGGGGCAAACGGATCATCTGGGTACTCTGAAAATCGACGGCATCGTTCCCGGCTTGACGTATCACCTGCGCGATGCCCGATTCGACCAGGGCGGTCCTCGGCCGAAAGGGTGGGAGGAATGGTTCAAGCGGGTGATCGTGCTCATCCCGCTCGACTGACCATCGCCGCCCCTCCGCCCGCAGCGCAGTCCGCAGATTTCCTTCGGAGGATACTCAGGCTGCCTCCGTCACGTCGTTCTTTTCATGCCTTCAAACGCCCGCAGGCCTTCCCCTGGGTGCCCATCTGCGACGGTGCAGTCCACCTGCGGCGGATCGTCGAATCATCCGGGCAGGCCGGGGGCCTGCCCCTATGGACACGACAGCGCGAGAGCCGGCCTTCCGTTCGACACGACAGCACCAGGATCGTGCCGGTCTCGTGCCGGCTGGATGAACCATACCTCCGGATGTCGGCCGCACCCCGTGGGGCTGGGGGGCAATAAAACGGTTCAATTCTGCGTCTGTTTCCGGTAGAATGGCGGGCACACGTGTTTTGGGGTCCTGCGCTGTGTTTTCGGTCGGGATCCGGCCTGCACAACGGACAAATATGCCTCGAAGGCAGCGAAAGGAGCAAATGATGAGTCAAGTGAGTCGTCGGAGGTTTTTGAAGCGTAGTTTGGCCGCAACGGCCGGTTCGTATGCGGCCCTGTCGTCGGCAGGGGGGCTGATGCCCAGCGTATTAGGCGCAAACGACGAAATCCGTATCGCGGTGGCGGGTATTCGCGGTCGTGGGAACGGCCACATCAACCACTTCCAGAGCCTGCCGGGCGTGAAGGTCGTGGCCTTGTGCGATCCGGACAAGAAGGTGCTGGCCGAGCGCATGGGGCAGGTGAAGGAGAAGTACGGCACCGACGTTAAGGGTGATGTCGATATCCGCAAGATCCTGGACCTCAAGGACGTGGACGCTCTGGTGATCGCCGCGCCCAACCACTGGCATTCGCTCATGACGATCTGGGCCTGCCAGGCGGGCAAGGACGTCTACGTTGAGAAGCCGGTGAGTCACTCGATCTGGGAAGGCCGCAAGATGGTCGAGGCCGCCCGCAAGTATAACCGCATCGTGCAGGCCGGCACGCAGCAGCGCTCCTGTCCGGCCACGATCGAGGCCGCCCGCGATATCCAGGCCGACAAGTACGGCAAGGTCCTGTGGGTCCATTGCTCCAAGCTCGGCGCCCGCGGACCTATAGGCAAAGTGACTGAGCCGCAGCCGGTGCCCGAGCATATCGATTACAATCTCTGGGCCGGCCCGGCTCCCATGACGCCGGTCATGCGCAAGCAGTTCCACTACGACTGGCACTGGCAGTGGAACTGGGGCGACGGCGAGATGGCCAACTGGGGCGTGCACTACCTCGACGATTTGCATCACATCCTGGGCTGGAAGGACATTCCGAACAAGGTCATTGCGGCCGGCAACCGGTTCGCCTGGGACGACAACGGCCAGACGCCCAACATGCACTTCGCCCTGTTGCACTATGACGAGCTTCCGGTGGTCATCGACATCCGCAATCTGCCCGATCCCCAGCGGCGGGGCGGCAAGAGCGGGGCCGTCTATCTCGGCTCGCGCGGCGGCAACCACATCCAGTGCGAGGCCGGCTACATTCGCATCTCGCGCGGCGGCGGCTGGTTCTACGACAACGACGGCAAGCGCGTCCACCAGTACAAGGGCAACGGCGGCTCCGGGCACGCCCAGAATTTCATCGACGCGATGCGCAGTCGGCGTCGGCAGGACCAGGCGGCCGAGATCGCCGTGGGTCATCAGAGTACGGCCATCTGCCACCAGGCCAATATGGCGTGGCGCGCCGGCGCGGAGGCCTCCGTCGACGAGGTGCGCGAGAACATGAAGTCGCACGAGGATGCCCTGAACACGTTGAAGGATATGCTCGAGCAGCTCGACGGCAACAGCGTCGATCTGGCCAAAGAGCCGTTTGTTCTGGGGCCGGCTTTGACCTACGATCGCGCCAGCGAGCGGTACGTCGGGCCGAATGCGGCCAAGGCCAACCGGTACGTCAAGTGTTCCTATCGGAACCCGTTCGTCGTGCCGGAGAACGTCTAAGCCGGGCATGCGAAAACCAGTACGGGCGTGACGCCAAGGTCATCGTTGCGCCCGTGACAAACACGCGCGGCAGGTGGTGGTGTCGGCGGTTTTGTGATGCGGCCACCTGTCGGGCGTCGCCGGGGGTAAGGGCTGCCTGCTTGCTGTGCGAGCGGCCGAGTTGGCACATTGTCTAATCGGAGCAGGATGGCACGGAAGTTCACACTTAAATCCCGAACGGCCGCGGGAGACATCGATTTTTCCGCCGATCTCAACGCCGAGCAATTGGCGGTGGCCACCGCTCCGGGCGGGCCGATGCTGGTTGTGGCGGGTGCCGGCAGCGGTAAGACGCGGGCGCTGACGTATCGCCTGGCCTGGCTGGTGCATCACGGGATCGAGCCCGGCCGCATCATGCTGGTGACCTTCACCAACCGGGCGGCCCGCGAGATGCTCAGCCGGGTCGAGGTCCTTGTCAAGCAACGGACCCGCGAGATCTGGGGCGGCACCTTTCACCACATCGCCAATCGAATCCTCCGCACGCACGGCAAACTCCTGGGCATCGCACCGGATTTCACGATCCTCGACCGCGAGGACGCCAAGGATTTGCTCGCGTCCTGCGTGCAGGAGGCTGGCGTGGACACCAAGCAGCGGCGCTTTCCGCAGAAGAACGTGTTGGCCGCCATCTCCAGCTTCGTGCAGAACACGCTCGAACCGCTGGAGACGGTCATCAGCGCGCGGTTCCCCATGTTCATTCAAGAGCTGGACGGCATTGAGAAGGTGCTGGTCCTTTACACCGTCAAGAAACGCCAGCGACAACTCCTGGACTTCGACGATCTGCTGGCGGCCTGGCTGCGGCTCATGACCGAGCATGAGGACGTGCGCGCGATGCTGGCCGGGCAGTTCCTGCACATTCTCGTCGATGAATACCAGGACACCAACGCCATTCAGGGCGCCATCGTGGACATGCTCGCCGCCAAGCACCGCAACCTGACGGTGGTCGGGGACGATTCGCAGTCCATCTACAGCTTTCGCGGCGCCAATTTCGAGAACATCATTACGTTCAAAGACCGCT
>Ga0272442_10012252_pt1 | contig 10375 bp, 5 predicted proteins | sample SSMForm2O_FD_200262 | JGI IMG/M metagenome (GOLD analysis project Ga0272442, IMG submission 200262) | Marine sediment archaeal communities from Little Sippewissett salt marsh, Falmouth, MA, United States - SSM-Form-2O | ecosystem: Environmental > Aquatic > Marine > Wetlands > Sediment ... | reverse complement strand
GACGGCCTTTATCGTCCGCTGGCCCGCCGCCGTCCAAGGCGGAACGCGCAACAGCGCCCTGACGCAGTACGCGGACGTGACACCGACGCTGATCGAGGCGGCCGGCGGCGCCCCGGAGACGATCCACACCGGGCGGCCGGACACACACGGCGCGACCGGATTCGACGGGCGCAGCTTCCTGGACGTTTTGCTCGGTAAAACCGACAAACATCGCGATTATGTGTACGGCGCGCATACGACCCGCGGCATCATTAACGGCTCGGCGTGTTATCCGGTACGCTCTGTACGCGGCGATCGATATAAATATATCTGGAATCCGAACTACAAATCGGTGTTCTACAATGTCATAGCGACGAATCCGAAAGACCTACTGCAAACCTGGAAAGACATCGGCAAGGCAAATCCGGCCGTCGCCGCCCGGGCGCGTTTCTATCAACGCCGCCCCGCCGAGGAACTCTACGACCTTGAGAAGGACCCCTACGAACTCACGAACTTAGCCGAGGATCCTACCTATGCAAACATAAAAGCCCGGCTCAGGAAAGAACTTGAGCGCTGGATGAGACAGCAAGGCGACGAAGGCAACACCACGGAGTTCAAAGCCATCGAGCGACAAGGCCCGAATAAAAAGTGGACACCCTACAATCCCAGCGACTCGGGCTAAGGACATCGTCAGCAAACGATAAGATTTCCCTTGACGCATTCGTGGCAGATGTAGTATAAATTGGTTAAGGCTTCTGGAGATTTTCGGATTCCCGTAGAGGATGTGCATTCGATTGCAGTTTTTCACGCCCTTGCCGGTCGACCCTAAGGGCATGGAAAGGGCAGGAAGGAGGTTGTATCATACCATTAAGAACGGATCCGATTGGATACAAATCAAGTACAACAAAAATATAGCCGAAATCATTCATTATTGCTTGGATGTGTAGCCAAGGCATGATTGTCATGATTTTTCGTGAAGGAAGTGCGTTATGTGTAGAAAGCTAACGTATTTAATTGTTTCTTTTATTTCAGTATCAGCCGCCTGCGGTGTCGTCCAAGCCGATCTAGTGGGGCACTGGAGATTCGATGGGAATTTAGACGACTCCGCCGGAGAGGCGCATGGGACATTCAACGGAGGCTCCCCCGCGTATGTGACGGGCAGCATAGGACAAGGGATCGAGTTCGACGGCGTGAGCCATTTCGTCCATCTGCCTTCGGCGAATCCCTCGGCCTACACGATTACCTTATGGGTCCGACCCGCGCGTACGGATGCCGCCAGTGTCATCGTACGCACGAGCGGTTCAGGCCCGACCACCCACTGGTCCCACCAATTGCGCATTAATCCTGAGGGTGCGTTTCATCACTACTTGTGGGTCGGTTCCGAGCGCCACGTGGCGGGAACAACGCTGGTGGAAGCGGACGTGTGGTATCACGTGGCGATCGCGGCCGCCAATAATGGTCCCATGCAGCTCTATGTTAATACCGAAGAGGACGCCGCGTCGACTGACGTTGCGGGCACGCTATGGGGCGATGGCGATCGTTACTACGTGGGTTCTAACTCGGGACATGGTATGGGGTGGTTCCAGGGAGTCGTCGACGACGTTCAGATCTATGACAGTATATTGACGGCCGACGAGATCGGAAGAATTGCGGCATCGAGCGGAGGCTTCCCTCTGGCCTTCGGGCCTACTCCCAAGGATGGTACCCCCCATTCGGAAACCTGGGTGACGCTTTCCTGGCGGGCGGGCGATTTCGCCGTCTCACACGACGTCTATCTGGGCGACGACTACGACGAGGTGAGCAACGCCACGCCAGACGCCGACGTCTTTCGAGGTAACCAGGTCGAAACATTTTACGTGGCCGGTTTTCCAGGATTTGCCTACCCGGATGGCCTTGTCCCGGGCACAACCTATTATTGGCGAATCGACGAGGTCAACGAGGCTGATCCCAACAGCCCATGGAAGGGCGACATCTGGAGCTTTTCGATTCCTCCCAAGACGGCTTACAATCCTGATCCGGCTGACGGCGCCGAGTTCGTGGACCCCAATAATGTGATCCTTAGCTGGACGCCGGGCTTCGGCGCCAAATTGCATACCGTCTATTTTGGTGACAGCTTCGACGAAGTGAACAACGCCGCCGGAGGGGCTCCTGGAGGTTTAGTCACCTATAATCCCGGCCCACTCGAACGGGAAAAGGTTTATTATTGGCGCGTTGATGAATTTGACGCGGTCGCGACGTATAAAGGCAATGTGTGGAGCTTTACGACGCCCGGCGCCGTCGGGAATCCTCAACCGGCCTATGGCGCTACGGATGTGCCATTGAATGTGATTCTAAGCTGGACACCTGCCGACAGTGCCGCCTCTCACGAGTTCTACTTCGGCACGGACAAAGACGCCGTACGTAGTGCCGATACTGGTTCGCCCGAGTACGTAGGCTCCAGGGCATTAGATGCTGAGAGTTATGATCCTGGATTACTCGACGCGGACACCACTTACTATTGGCGTGTGGACGAAGTTGATGCCCAGGGCAATACATCAACAGGACCTCTCTGGATCTTCACGACGGGTAGTTTCCTTCTCGTGGATGATTTTGAAAGCTACACTGACGATGATGCGGTGGGTGAAGCGATCTGGCAGACCTGGATCGACGGCTTCGGCATTCCGGATAACGGCGCACAGGTCGGCTATTTAATGCCCCCCTATGCCGAGCAGACAATCGTCCATGGCGGTTCTCAATCCATGCCGATTTTGTACAACAACGAAGCCGGTGTAACGAATTCGGAGGCAACGATGGCGTTAACGGCACCGCGTGATTGGACGCAGGCGGGCGTTGCAAAATTATCGCTCTGGTTCCAGGGTGATTCGGCTAATGCAACGGAACCGCTGTATGTGGCGATCTCCAACACTGCCGGCCCTCCTGCCGTGGTGCCCTACGATGATGCGGCTGCCGTAGCAAGCAGAAGGTGGACGCAGTGGCGTGTCGCGTTACAGGTATTTACCGATAAGGGTATTGATCTGACCAACGTGGACAAGATCGCAATTGGCCTGGGCAGCAAAGCCGGTGCGGCAAGCTCCGGCGGTTCGGGCACCCTGTTTATTGACGACATCCGTTTAAATCGACCGGAACCGTAATTTTTCAGGTTGCTACAATCCCGGACTCACCATGAATCTGGGATGGATGCCGACTGTTTTGGTGCGTGACCAAAAAGCGGCTGATAGAAATATTTTTCATAAGGAGCTTTATTATGTGTAGAAAGCTAACGTATCTCATTGTTTCTTTTATTTTGGTGACGGCCACCTGTAGTGTGGTCCAGGCCGACCTGGCAGGATGGGAGGCGGCGATAAGCGATGCGAATCCGCTTCACTGGTACAAGTTTGATGAGACCGGAACGGATTGCCTCGACTCGGGCAGCGGAGGCTTGAACGGAACCTATGATAGCGTCTCGTTAGGTCAGGAGGGGCGCTTCGCACCGGGCACGGCGGCGGCGTTCGAGCGAATCGGCGCCAACCGCGCCAATTTTACCGGTGCAACGGATCTTCCCGGTCCGTGGACGGTCGAATATATCGTCAAAACGACGAAGGTGCCGGCCGCGAACGACTCACAGGCCCTACACGACAGCGACACCACGTCGATTCGCCTTGCGGGTTGGACCGCGCTGGGCGAGGCCGGCTTTACACTGTATGGCGTCGCCGACTATCGGTTCACACCCGAGGCCGGGCTGACCCTCAATGACCTTGTGATCCAGCCGGATATTTGGATGCATCTGGCGTTTCGTAACGACGGAAGCGGCACGCAGTTGTTTTTCGACGGCGTTCTTGTGGGGACCAGCACGGACATGATTGACCTTCCACGCCTGCGCATCGGCGGCCGGGGCGCCGGCCCGGCCGATCATCTTCAGGGCGTTTTGGATGAAGCGGTCGTCTTTGATAGGGCTTTGGCCGATGCCGAAATTTTTGCTCACGCCACGACGACGTTTCCAATGAAAGCGACAAATCCCATTCCGGAAGACGGAGCTCTTCATGCGGATACATGGGTAAATCTGGGCTGGACGGCGGGATCCACCGCAGCCTCACACGATGTGTACCTCAGCGATAATTTCGATGACGTCAACGACGGCACCGGCGACGCCTTCCGTGGAAACCTGGCCACCATATTCTTTGTGGCCGGATTTCCTGGTTTTCCTTATCCCGACGGTCTCGTGCCCGGCACGACCTATTACTGGCGAATCGACGAGGTCGAGGCCGACGGCACGACAAAGCACAGAGGGGATATCTGGAGCTTCATGGTCCCGCCCAAGACCGCCTATGATCCCAGCCCGGCCGACGGGGCCGAGTATATCGCCTTGGATGCTACCCTGAGCTGGACCGCCGGTTTCAATGCGAAACTGCACACCGTGTACTTCGGAGATAACTTCAACGACGTGAACGACGCGGCCGGAGGATTGCCCCAAACGGATCCCACCTACAATCCCGGTCCGCTTGAAAAAGACGTGACTTACTATTGGCGCGTCGATGAGTTCGACGGCGCCGTGACACATAAGGGCGACGTCTGGAGTTTCAGCACCATACCCGCTATCCCCATCAACGACCCCAATCTCGTGGGCTGGTGGAGCCTCGATGAAGGCTCGGGGAACGTTGCTGTCGATTGGTCCGGCCATGACAATCATGGTGACTTTGTCGGTGACCCGCAGTGGGTACCCGGACAGGTCGGCGGAGCGTTGGAACTAGACGGGAGTAGCTGGGTGGATTGTGGCAATCCCGCCCCTCTACAGATCGTTGGGCCGATTACGATCGCCTGCTGGGTCAATCCAAGCGCCCTCGATTATGACCAGGGATTTGTCGCCCTGAATGGTTCGTATGCCTTCAAGGTCAGTGACTACCAAGACAGCCCCGACCACCTTCGCTTCACGACGCCGGGGATTTTGGATCACGACGCCTATAATGCGCTGGTGGTTAACAACGAATGGCAACATGTCGCCGTCACTTTCGAGCCTGACCAGCCGGGTGGCACGGTGTTCTATATGAACGGTGTCGAGGCGGACCGACTGGACAGCTCAGCCATGAGGGGCGGGTCAGGACCATTTCTCATGGGGAACAATCAGTGGGCGAATCAGGGATTTGTCGGCAAGATCGACGATGTGCGCGTTTACAACAAGATCTTGACCGCCGAAGAAATTACCCAGACCATGCGCGGCGATCCACTGGTCGCCTGGAATCCCAGCCCGGCGAACGGCTCGAATCCGGATATTGATGCTGCTTTGCCGCTGACCTGGTCGCCGGGTGATAACGCCTCCCAGCACGATGTCTATTTCGGTACGGACAGAGACGTCGTCGCCGATGCGGACACCTCGACGGCCGACATCTATCGGGGCCGTCAGAGCGTCACAAGCTACACGCCCCCCGAAGGCGTCGAATGGGGCGGCGGGCCTTACTTCTGGCGGATCGACGAGGTCAATACCGATGGGACCATGAGCAAAGGCAGGCTTTGGAGTTTTACCGTTTCCGATTTCATCCTCGTGGACGATTTTGAGAGTTATACTGACAATGACGCGGCGAATGAAGCCATCTGGCAACACTGGATCGACGGCTTTGGCGTCCCCGACAACGGCGCGCAGGTCGGCTATCTGCTCCCACCGTACGCTGAGCGAACGATTGTCAACAGCGGAAATCAATCCATGCCGTTCTTCTACAATAATATTGCCGGCGTGACGAATTCGGAGGCGCAGCTTTCATTGACCGCTCCGCGCGACTGGACCAAAAACGATGTCGCCGAGTTATCATTGTGGTACCAAGGCTTCCCGGCGTCGATGGGTAGTTTTGTCGAAGCTCCCGCCGGGACGTTCACCATGACCGGCTCCGGTGCCGACATCTGGGGTACGGCCGATCAGTTCCACTACGCGTTCAAGTCACTCACCGGTACCGGCACGATTACCGCGCAAGTGCGTAGTCTCCAGAACACAAGCGGCTGGGCCAAGGCCGGCGTGATGATCCGCGAGACGCTGGATGCCGGTTCGAAGCACGCCTTTGCAGCCATCACGCCCTCAAATGGCGTCGCTTTCCAGGGACGCATTGATACGGGCGGCACCAGTTTCAACACGAACCAGACCGGGATGACGGCCCCCTATTGGGTGAAGCTCGAGCGCGACGTCGTGGGCAACTTCACGGTTTCCCATTCGGCGAATGGAAATTCCTGGAGTCCGATACAGGGTGCCGCACCCCGGAACATCTCCATGAGCGCGAATGTCTATATCGGTCTGGCCGTGTGCAGCACGAATGCCTCTCAGACGAATCAGACGGTCTTCTCGAATGTCACGACCACCGGGAACGTCAGCGGGCAGTGGGAACATCAGGATATCGGCATCGCCACCAATGCGGCTGAGCCGATGTATGTGGCGATATCGAACAGCACCGGTGCCCCTGCGGTAGTAGCAAATGACGACCCGGCTGCGGCCACAATCGACACCTGGACCGAATGGCGCATCCCGTTGCAGGATTTCACCGATCAAGGCATCAACCTGGCCGATGTGGACCGTATCGCCGTCGGCCTCGGCAGCAAGGCCGGCGTAGCAAGCTCCGGCGGCGCGGGAACGATCTTCTTCGACGATATCCGGCTTTATCGGCTGGAACCGTAGCTATAGCTTGCGATACAATTAGAATTAACATGCATTCAGGGCCCATACCGAATGAATCGGTGTGGGCCCTCCTTGTTGAGAACGAGCGCTGAACAGACATCTGAAACGCCCCCGAATAACGAATTATCCTTACATAATTTTACTAAAAATGAGTTTAATTAAGCGACGGACTCTGATAGAATCCTCTCGTTATGACCAGTGAGAACCGGATGATTGATATTCAACGGGAGGATCGAAAACATGCTCAAGGTAGGTATCGTAGGATTCGGATTCATGGGGCGAACGCACTACAAGTGCTGGACGGCCCTGGACGGCGCGGAAGTCACGGCTATTTGTGACGTCAATCCGAACATAGAAGAGGACACGAAAAGAGCCGTAGGGAATATCGGCGACCCGAACGAGACGGTGGATTTCGCCGGCCTGGATTTGTACACGGACTTCGACAAGATGCTGTCGACCGAACAACTGGACGCCGTCTCGATCACCCTGCCGACATATCTGCACCCGGACAATGCGGTCAAGGCACTGTCGGCGGGTGTCAACGTCATGTGCGAGAAGCCGATGGCCCTGACTGCCGAAAAATGCGCGCCGATGCTCGAAGCGGCCAAACGCAGCAGTAAGGTCTTGCAAATCGGACACTGCGTGCGCTTCTGGCCGGAATACGCCAAGACCAAGGAATTGGTCGATAGCGGTAAATACGGCCGGGTCATCGCGGCGACGTTTCAGCGCCTCGGGGCGCCGCCGACCTGGAGCATCGACAACTGGTTCCTGGACGAACCGCGCAGCGGCGGAGTGGCCCTGGATTTGCACATTCACGACACGGATTACGTGCAGTATCTGTTCGGCATGCCGAAAGCGGTTTGCAGTTCCGGAGCCAAGGCGCCCGGCGGCGGACTGGCCCACATTGCGACGCAATATCTTTATGACGACGATAAATGCGTCACGGCCGAAGGCGGCTGGGCGATGACACCGAGCTTCGGATTTGAGATGAGCTTTAACATCGCGATGGAAAAGGCGACGATTGCTTACGACCTGACGCGCGATCCGATGTTCAGGGTTTGTCCCGCCGAAGGGCAAGCGTTTACGCCGGAGGTCGAAAAAGGAGACGGTTGGTTCCTTCAGATCGCCCACTTCGCCAAAGCCGTCCGAGGCGAGAAAGTCGAGCCGATCACAACGCTGGCCGACTCGATGAATTCGGTGAAAATCGTCGACGCCGAGAAGGAATCGATCCGCAAGGGACAGAAGGTATCGATAAGCTAAAAGCATAACAAGGACTCGAATTGGAGAACGACACAATGAAATGCAAAAACTGGCCGATAGGCGTGTGCAGTTGGTCGCTACAAACAGATGTTGACGGCGTGGCGGACGCCATGAAAAAGATCGGGATCGATCACGTGCACCTGGGCATCAGAGCCGCGCTCGGCGCCGAAGGCGCCGATCTCCTGGCCGCCATACAGAAGCAGGACTGGACCATCAGTTCGACGATGATCGACTTCCCGCAGGAAGACTATTCAACGCTCGAGACGATCAAAGTCACCGGCGGCATTGCCCCGGACGATTGCTGGGAGCAAAATCGTGATCTGTTCTTCGGCGCCACCGATGTCACCGCACAACTCGGTGTGAAATACATTTCGACGCATGCCGGCTTCGTTGATGAGTCCGATGAGGCATACGCTAAGAAGTTTTACGACCGGATCAGATACCTGGCCGATGCCGCAGCGGAAAAGGATCTCATCCTTTTGCTGGAGACGGGCCAGGAAACCGCCGACGAATTGAAGCACTTCATGGAAGAATTGAACCATCCGGCTATCGGTGTGAACTTCGACCCGGCCAATATGATTCTCTACGACAAAGGCAATCCCATCGAAGCGGTGAAAGTCCTGGCGCCGTGGATCAAGCACGTCCACGTCAAAGATGCGACCCGGACCAAGCAGCCCGGCACATGGGGTGCGGAGGTGCCCTGGGGGGAGGGTGAGGTGCAGTCTGAAGCATTTTTGAACACCCTTTCAGAAATCGGTTTTGACGGCGTGCTGGCTATCGAGCGTGAAGCCGGAGATAACCGGCTCGGTGATGTTCAGCTCGCCGCCGAGAGGCTCAGCAATCTCAACGTGTAGAATCCGTTGCCGCCTCAAGCTCCGGCGGAACGAATGTGAACACCAGTCAAGGAGAACAACATGGAATGGAAACTGTACTTCGCCCTGAGCTTTGCGATGTTCATGGAGTATGCGATCTGGGGCGCCTGGATGCCGGTGTTGGCGGCGCGCCTTCTCGGCCCGCTGAAAATGACCGGCAAGCAGACCGGCTGGATCTATGCCACCTTCCCGATCGCCTGCATCTTCATGCCGCTGATATCCGGGCAGCTCGCCGACAAGTATGTCAACACGGAAACCATTCTCGCCGTAGCGCACCTGCTCGGCGCGGTCTGCATGTATCTTGCCGTACGCCAGACGAAATTCAAAAACCTTCTCGTGGTCATGTTTCTCTACTCCCTATGCTATTGCGCGACATTGCCGCTGGTCAATTCCATCATGTTCCACCACCTGGGCAAGGCGTATGATAATGAAGAGGCCATCAATGCCGCCTCCGCCAACATCTTCATCTGGGCGCCGATCGGTTGGGCCTTGATTGCCTGGTCCCTCACGGGCTGGCGTTGGAAATTCAAGACCGGCGAGAAAGGCAGCGACTGTCTCTATCTCGCAGCCATTCTTTCCGTCGTGATGGGCGTCGGATGCTTCTTCCTGCCCGATACGCCACCCGCCGGCGCCGGGACGGCCCCGATCCTCCAGGCGATGAGCATGTTCAAAGATGTTAATTTCCTCATCTTCATCGTTGTCTCCATGGTCTTCTTCGGCCTCATGCAGTTCTACTTCCTCGGCACGGCGCCATTCATGCAGGATATTGGCATCCCCGCCAAGAATGTCCCGGCCTCGATGGGTATTGCGCAGGCCGTCCAGGCCATAGCTACCTTCTTCCTGATGGCCTTGTTCATGGACAAACTCGGCACGAAGTGGACCTTGATCGTCGGTGCCACGTGCTGGTTCATTTTGTATATCGCCTACATAAAACAAAAGCCAAGATGGATCATTGTTGCCTGTCAACCTTTGCATGGTATAGCCTATGTGCTCTTCGTCATCGTGGGCCAGCTATTTGCAAATACACTGGCGTCGGATGAAATACGAGGTTCTATGCAGTCCCTGCTTTTCGCCGCAACCACCGGCGTCGGCCTGTTCGCCGGCACGCAGTTCGCCGGATTCATCATGGACATGTACAGAAAAGAGGGCAAGTTCCAGTGGCGTTCTATTTTTGTCGTGCCTTGCGCGATTGCACTCGTTGCCATTCTCGTGTTCGTATTCTTCCTTAAAGGATAACCTCCAATCTACAGGATGACATTCCGGCCTCTGCGCGAAACAACAAGCAGAGGCCTTTTTTATAACCTATTCGTTTGTGATGGAGCACTCAAGCCTTCGAGCTCCCCATCCAAATCCCGACAATTGGGTTTGTTTTTCGAAATGGATCCCAGAGATTGCGGGGAACGCCGGGAAGATATATATCAAATTTACTTATCGTTCTATTAGAATAACAAATACTCTTTTCTCGGCGAGCTCGGCGATCCCGGCGGTGAATTTGGAAATTGGCTTTGTTTTTACCAATTCGGACGGCCGATATGCGAATTTTTGACATGGATTTTGTTGGTTTATGTGAATTTTTGAAGGTTTTTGTAAGTTTATGTGCATTTTTGCGCACTTTTGAATATTTTTCGCACTG
>Ga0272442_10012251_pt1 | contig 10375 bp, 5 predicted proteins | sample SSMForm2O_FD_200262 | JGI IMG/M metagenome (GOLD analysis project Ga0272442, IMG submission 200262) | Marine sediment archaeal communities from Little Sippewissett salt marsh, Falmouth, MA, United States - SSM-Form-2O | ecosystem: Environmental > Aquatic > Marine > Wetlands > Sediment ... | reverse complement strand
GCAATTTTCCGCCGGACGCCACGGTTTGGTTCGGAGATCGCCTGTCGCCCAGCGTCTACGTGCTGGCTCCCACGATGCTGTTCGCCGAGGTCCCCGCCCACGATAGGGCTGAGGGCGGTGAGGTGGGGGTGCGTGTGGTCAATCCGGCGAGCCGTTTGGAGGGGTCCTTGCCGGGGGCCTTCCGATACACGCGCCGGAGCAAGGTTAGACTCGTGCTGCAAACACTGGACCTGATGCGGGCGCAGGAGGACGTGTATACGGGCGCCTTGTCGATCCGTCTCGAGTGCCCGCGTGGCGTGTTCGTTGAGCAGGTCGGTTTGCTGCTCAGGCCGGAGCCGCTCGATACGCTGGTCTGGAGGGAGTTCACCCCTGAACCGGCGGGGCCGCCCGCCCGCCGCCGCGCCATCAGCAGACAAATCGACGCGGGCAAGCTGCTGGTGGTGGTGATGCGCGGCGAGCGCAGCGGGGCCATCTCAGGCGAACTCGGCCGGGCGCCGTGGCAGGTCACGTTAGCATCCGAAGGTACAACGCGCTTGCGCTTCGTCGTCGAGAAGGCGTGGGCCGCGCTTCGGAACAGACAACTGCTGGAGGTCTCGTCCAGGGCGCTTTCAGTAGCCCTGCGACGCGCACGGAACGCCGGCGAGGCGCCACCTGGGTGACGGCTCGCGCAGGCACAGGAGGATTGACCATCTTGGCAGGAACGCTTGCGATTCTCGGGGCCGGCGGTTTCGGCAGGGAGATGTACTGGCACGTGAAGGGCGCCGACCCCGACGCCCACATCGTGTTCGTCGACGATGCCACCGAGGCGCACGTCCTGGTCATGGGCGACGCAGCAGTACGCGTGGTCCAGGACTGGCGCTTCGACGCGGTTCAATTCGAGGGCGGCTGTCTGGGCGCCGCGCGCGTTGAGGAGTTCGTGATCGGAGTGGGCGGCCCGCAACTCAAGAGGACGCTCGTCCAGAAGGCCCTGGCGAGCGGCCTGCGGCCCGCGCCGACCGTCGTGCATCCCCGCGCCCTCATCCAGGCATCCGATTGCGAGTTGGGCCTCGGTGGCGTCGTGACGCCCGGCTGCGTGATCACGACCAACGTGAGCGTGGGCGACTTTGTGGTGCTGAACCTGAACACGAGCGTCGGCCACGATTGCGTTATCGGGGATTACGTCACCTGCAACCCAGGGTGTCAGATCTCGGGGAACGTCACCATTGGCGAAGGCGCCTCGCTGGGCACCGGCACGGTCGTCCGTGAGGGCATCACCATCGCCCCAGGCGTGGTCACAGGCGCGCAGGCCTGCGTGGTCAAGGACGTCATGGAGCCGGACGTCACGGTGGTAGGTGTTCCCGCGCGGAAACTGAGGTAATTCGGAGCGGGAATTTCTGCGAAACGTACGCGCTTCCCGCCCCACGGAGACGGAGACAAGGCCGTTCGGTCACGAGGCGGCTTCGTGCTTGCCGCCAGCCATCTTCAGCAATCGTTCCATGTTCCCGCGATAGATCTTCTCGAGAACGTCTTCGGGCAGATCGAGCCCCCTCACGGAGACCTCTTTGCGGTAGTCGTAGCTCCATTCCCGCCCGCAGAAGCGCCACCAGGGCCAGGGGAAGCGGTCTCGCTCGAGCAGATTGCGGTACGTGGTCAGGAGCTGATATCGGAAGAAGTACTGGGCGCTTCGGGAGCGGCAATCCGGCTTGTCAAACAAGCGCGCCCCGAACACGATCTTGGCTCCGTGCGAGCAGAAGAGATTGCGCAGGCGCTCGGGGTCGTTCTGCAGGGCCTCCTTGAAGGCATCCAGTTCGGCCAAGCCGCGAAACGTGAATAGCAGAAAGACGCGCTCGTTCTCCAAGATGGACGCGTCTCCGTTGAGCAAGAAACCGGCGCCGTCGATGAGCGCCGGTCCCTGGGCGTCCAGGGCGACTGTAATGTCCGCGTCGGGGGACACGAGGCGGACGTTGCCGAGGCGGACGGGCGTGATGCTGAAGTGCTCGGCCAGGCGGGGCCACCGGCCTATGCCTTCCTGTTTGCCAGGCGCGTCGGGTGCCAGTATGGCGTGCAGGGGCGACTTCGTGTTCCGGTCGCCGTGCAGGCCCTGGAGATACGACTGCATCGCGCCGTCATCGCCCAGGCCGACGTCGTGATCCGAGATGTGGATCGGGATCATTTCGCACTGGACGAGACGAGCTTTGTCGAAGTGGTACTTGACGATGTACGCATCCGACGTGTTGAAGTTCTCGCTCGGATGGAAGAACAAGAAATTGCCGGGCCCGTAGAAAGCGGGGCAGTCGCCGAAGAACTCGAAGCCCTTCCTGGAATGGCTATGTAGGAAATGGACCGCGTTGGCCCCCGATTTGGCGCTCAAGGCCGCCACCCGGCGCTGGAAGTAGGTCGGCTCAGGGGCGAACTCGTTCCCGGCCTGGTAGTCCACCACGATCACATCGCTGTGTTCCCTCACCCGGGCGAGGTCGGCCTCGATCTTGTCGAGTCTCAAGTCCGTAGACCCGGCGAGGGTCTGGGTCGCCAGGCCGCGCGATCCCGAGATGTCGTTGTAGCCGACGAACGCCACGTGGGTCCCGAAGAGGTCGACAAGGTAGGCGTACTCTGAGAGGTCGTCACGGCGGCCCCCGCCGAAGTATCCGATATGGAAGCGCGAGAACTGGTCGAGAGTGGACACGAAGTGCGGCCTGCCGAAATCGAGCAGGTGGTTGCCGGTCAGGCCGACGACATCGATCCCCAGATAAGGCAGGAGGTTGAAGTTGCGGATCTCTGTGCAGAAGGTGAAGCGCTTCTCATCGTGGACGCCGTCAGGCACAAAGGACGTCTCGTTGCTGAGGTGGGTGATATCGGCGTCGCGCATCACGGCCCGAATCCCGCCGGCGAGTGCCTCGGGGGCATGAAACACGTTGCGTTCGTTCAGGCCCTGCCCAATCAGTGAGCAGCCCGTGATCAGAATGGAGAAGTAGTGGTAGGGGTTGAAGACGTCCTGAGGCGCCACCCGCCGTGATGCGACGGGCACGGCCAACGGATACTCATCGAGTTTCGAGGGCGCCGCCCGGAGCCGTCGCCCCAGCAGAGAAACTCCGTTGACAGCGAGCAGCTTGACCTTGGGCGACAGGTCGCCAAAGAACACCAGGCCCAGGGCGTCTTTGTCTTTGGCCACCTTGGCGAACACGAGCTCGCGCTCGAGGTATGCGGGCCGCTGCTGGAAGGCCGGCGCCAGTTCCTCGAGACGCCTGTCCGCATAGAGCGCCGTGGTCGACGGCGGGAACGCAAAACGGCCGTCGGTCACCGGTACATTCTTCGTCGGAGAAAACGGATTCGCCACGAGTGCCAGCAACACGCGGGCGCGCTCCACGAGGGAGGCCGATTCGTCCTCACGGACACGGGTGACGCAGAGCGTCTCCGGGTCGCGCGGGCTCGGACGTTGGCCGAACAACGCCTCGAAGTTCCCCTGGTAGAGCTTCTCGAGAATGGGCTGTTCGAACGCGAATCCGTTGAGCGCCATCTTCTTGAGTGAAAACGGGAACGCCTTGCACTCGAGCATCGCTATGTAGTCGGCGAACGACGCCTCGACGTAGGCCTGGGTCTTCCACGCGTCTGTGCCTACGACGATGTCCGTGCCGAACAGGACACGGTCCGGGAACTGCACGATCAATTCGCGCAGGGGGTCGATATGGCGCGAGATGCGCTGGAAGTGATCCGTGCGCCATTTCTTGAAACCGTAGCTTACATCGAAGTACAGATGGTCGTGCTTGCGCAACAGGTAGTCGACGTGCTCCGGCACGTCCTCAGAAACCATGTAGTGGGGAATGAGAACCTTGAGAAAGGGGTGCTTGTTGAGGACTGTGTCGACGGCGTGCAAGCCCGGTGGTCTGGCGACGCCGGTGCGCAGAGATAGGGGGACTTGGCGCGACTCGAGGTACTGGAAGAAGGGGTCATGAACCGGGCTGTCCAGCCCGCCGCGGAACATCCAGGCGTAGACCTGTACGCCGATGGCCCCGCGGTCAACGTAGTCCCGTATGCGCTCGAAGACCTTGGGATCACAAGGGTTCACCATGCAGATCGCCGAGAACTCGTCGGGGAACTTGGCGGCCAGATCGAGGACAAACTCGTTGTTGGCCGGCGCGAAGTCCTCCTTGTCCCACTTGGACCCCTCTCTAAACGTGCCTTTGAAGTGGCCGATGAGCACGGTATGGGCGATATTGAAGCGGCCGTTGACCCGCCGCAGGCCCTTGAGTTGGTCGTAGGAATACAGCGACTCGTGGGCGTTGACCTTCGGGAAGCCAGCCGGGTCCCAGTCGGCAGGGAGTGCCCCGGTTGTTTGTGCCTCCGACGGCGTCGCAAAGGCTTTGGTCTGGCTGGGCTCCGTGGGCTTCGGGTCGCTCGTGGATTCAGGTCCCCCGCACGAGAGGGCCGCGACGCCCAGAAGGCCGATCCCACACAACAACTGCTGACAACGCATTGCGAACCCTCATGCGGACGCAGGTTTCTGTGCCACCATGGTGCGGAGCGTCACGAACGCGAGCAGATACAGCGCTATCCCGACGTAGAACGTCAGCGCGAAGCCCGAATGGACGGAGATCAGCACCGACAGGGTGACGCCGATGGTGCCGAAGGCGCCGTTCACGCCGTACACGACGGTGACGTATCGGCTCGAGAAACGGCGGTCTACGAGGGACAGGCCAAAGGGAAACGGCACGCCCATGCAGAAGAACAGGGGGAACAGGCTGGTTACGGCGATGGCCACCCGCCACGCAAACGGCAAGCCTTGGGTAAGGCCGAATAGGTACGCAAGGCCGAGGCGATAGCCGACAAGCAGAACGGGTACTGCGAACACGAAGGCCTTCTTGCCCCGTTCGGAGACGCCCCCCGAGACCAGACTGCCCACTCCGGAGAACAGCAGAATGCATGTGAGCACGACCATCAGGGCGTACACAGGGGAGCCCAGGTACAACTGGTACTGCTGCATTAGCACGATCTCGACCAACATGAACGCGACGCCGATCAGGCTGAAGTAGACGAGGTGGCGAAGGCCGGTCGCGCCGGTGGTGCGGCGGGACCGCGCGAACAGCCACACGCTGGGCACAAGGACCAGCAAGAGGGTCGCCACGGCCGACGAGATGAATATGCGCCACGCGGCCGGGTGCCTCACGTCAATATCATAGAGAAAGGGGCGGTCGTCGGTTGGCGGGCTGAGGTCCGTGCCTCTCGAGATCAACGCCTCGGCTATCTCGCCTTCGGGATTCCGGACCAAGCGGGCGTAGGGATTGTTCCATATGCGTTTTGGGTGCAGAAACTTCGGGTGGCGCCGCCGTTTGATCTTTGCGCGCTTGTCCATCCACTCGTCCAGGGCGTCGACTTCTTCGTCAGAAAACGGCCGCTTCTTCACGGCGAACAAGAAGAACGCGCCCCGGAAGGTGAATGCGTAGAAGTGGCGCTCGAAGTTGTCTTGGACGCCTTGGCGCCTCAGCCCGGCTATGGACGAGGCCAGAATCCGTTTGAGCACGTCCCGCGATTCGTCATTAACCAGGACTTCCTCGACGAGGATGGCGCCGCGGTCGGTGAGCCGCTCGAACATGAGGGCGAAGGCTTCCTCGGTGAATAGATACTGGGGGAGCCCGGCGTTTTCGGCCACACGCCCGCGGGTGTGGGTGTTCATCATGGTGATGAGGTCGAACTGACGGTCCGTGCCCTCGAGGTAGGTGCGGGCGTCGGTCACGTGGAGTTCCACGTTGTCGTAGGCTCGCTTCGAGTACTCGTAGAGCTCGTTCCGCATCAGGTCCACAATGGCGGGGTTGATCTCGATGCCGACCGTCCGCTCGTGGCTGCGGTGGCGGGCCGTCTTGGTCACCCCTTCGGCCGAGGTGCCGATCACCAATATGGTCGGGTCGGGCACAATCGGCTTTGGGAGACGGCAATCCCATTCATACGAACTCGGCAACCGGCGCTCGACAATGTCCGACGGCACGCCTTCCTGATACACGCCAAGGGTGTACGCGCCTCCCCCCCGGTGCCGCTTCAGGATGTCCACACGACCGACCAGGCTGTCCCGAACGTACGCCAATTCAACGTTTTCGCTCTTCACGCGGCAGAAGGTCTTGGTGGCGCCTGCGCTCGACAGCCCCCGCGCACATCGCGTCAGCGTGCCGAAATCGAAAACATTCGTCTTGAGATTCCATGCCAGGGCACCGCATCCAACGGTGAGGACAAGCAGAGCGAAGATGACCCCGGCCAGTCGTTTCGGTTGACGCAGGGCCATCACAAAGCCCAGCACGCCGGAGACGGCGATGCCGACCAAGATGACGTTCTCGCTGCGGATCCGCGGCACGAGGACACACACGGCCACCACGCCGGCGGCGGCCCCCACCAGATTCCAAAAATAGGCCGCGTGCTTGCCCATCTCCGCAAAGAGCGTGGCGATGACCAGGCTCGCGACAAGAAACGGCAGCGCCAGCACCAGCGGATAGCCGAGGTACTGAGGAAAGAACACCAGGTTCACGATGCAGAGCACAACGGCCAAACCGACGCCCGAACCCAGCAACGGCAGCAGCCGCCGGGCGCGGTGGCCAAGGCCATAGGCGAGGAGGCCGCCGAGGGCGATCCCCAGCAGGGCGACCGAAATGATGGCCGTGGCCTGGATGTAGCTGTTGATATAGACGAGCGCGTGGAAGAACACGGTCTCGAGGAACAACACCAAGGCCGACGAGACCAGCATGGCCGTGGCCGCGAGCCCACGGTCTACTCTGGAACGATCCCTCATGGCCCCTCTTCTCCTTCGCGCAGTCGCGTCAACCCGCAGGTCGCCCAGCCGGGCGGCGTCGCCGTGGCGGCGTCGCCGTGGCGGCTTTACTCCAAATAGCCGACCGCTCTAAATTGGTCGATCTCGTCCTGGGAAAGCGGCGCCACGCAGGATATCGGCGCCGCCTCAGCGTGTTTCTGCTCCCAGTCTCGCAGGCAGGCGGCCATGGCGCCGGCCACGTCCGCGTGCTTGGCAATCTGGTCGGTCTTGTGGCCGTTCTCCCGGGCGCCGATCCGCTGCAACTCCCGCGGATTGACCCCTTTGTGGCCGTCGCGGTTCTCGATGTACTTCCAGTCGCCCGAATACACCGCGATCTTGTTGTGTCCACGGAGCTTCGTCTCCGCAACGAAGTAGTCGGGGAGATCCACCGGGGCCTCCTCGCCGCGCACCCACGGCAGTACGGAGACGCCGTCGAGCCCCTCGGGCACGGCGACGCCGACGTAGTCCAGCACGGTGGGCACGAGGTCGAGCAGCCGTACGGGTCGGTCGATTTGTTGGATAGGGAAGCGTCGGCCGTGGTGGTAGAAGATCAGCGGCACCATCAATTGCGACTCGTAGAGCAGGCGGCCGTGATAGCGCGATTTCTCGACGCCGGGATGGTCGCCGAGCCCTTCGCCGTGGTCGCTGGTAATAATGAACAGCGTGTTCTCCCAGCCGGGCTTGGCCACGAGTTGCTCAACAAAGGCGCCAATGTCGTACGACACTTGGCGCAAGGCGTCCAGATACAGCGAATACGGCCTGCCGCCAAAGCGCCCTCGGAACTCATCGCGAGTCAGGGCGTTGGCGTTGCGACACCACTCGTGGACCTCCATCAGGAGCATCTGCACGTAGCGCGGGCCGTCGCTGGGCTCATCCGCCAGCTCCAGGATGGTCTCGAACATCTCCGCGGCAGACTTCACTTTGGTGCTCTTGAAAGGCCGCTGATCGCCGCCGGGCCGCATGAAGGTGTAGACGACGTTGCTGTCGAGGTAGACGTCGAAGCCCTGGTGGAAGTTGAACACGGAGTTGAGGTGCGGATTCGAGGTCGCGCCGATCGTCTTGTATCCCGACGCCTCGAGCGCCTCGGCCAGGGTGTCGAAGCGTCCGTCCAGGGCCTGGTCGCGTTCGAGGTACATGCCGATAGACCGCGGGTAGCGCGAGGACACGATGGATGCAATGGAAGGGCGCGTCCAACTGCACTGGGCGACCACGCGGCTGAAGCGCAGGCCGTCGCGCGCGAGCGCGTCCAGTTCCGGCGAGGCGTCCTCGCTGGCCCCATAGCAGCCCACCTTGTCAGCCCGCAAGGCGTCAATGATGATGAGCACCACGTTGGGCTTGCCCGCGGGGAGGGACACCGCGGCCGGGCCGCCGCATCCGGACAGCATCACGAGCCCCCCGAGCAGGGCCATCGTCAGGCGTGGCCAGCGTGGATGCGTTTGGTGCTTGGTTGTTGTACTGGGCGCCATGGGCAAGGCTTCTGGCGTTTCGACTTCGACAGAGCGTGCGTGGAGCGCAGTGCGACAGGCAAAGGTCCGTGGACAACGACCGCGAGTCATGCGGGAGTATAGCGGCTCGGCGCGTTCTGGCGCAAACGGCGGCTGGGCTGGATTCCGAACACGCCGGCGCAATGGTGGGGGCGAGGGGGCTCAGGCTTTCTCGGAGGCCGCTTGTTTTCGTGCGGCCATGGTGGTGATGGCACATGCGACCGCCATGTACAGCACGAGCCCGAGCAACAGGGCCGACATGCGCCACGAGAATGCCACGTAGATCGGCATGGACCGGTTCAGGAGGAACAGTAGGATCGAGACACCAAACGCACCGGCTGCGCCGATAGCGCGCGAGAGGTGGTCTCGCTTCGGAAGGAAGAGGAAGAAAGGCAGCCAGATCATCACGTGATAGTAGAAGGTCGGCGCGGTCAGGAAGTAGACCGGCACATATCCGTAGGGAACGGTCTCGTAGTCGTCCAGCCCTTTGACCAGCCACAAGGATCCCGCCAGCACCAAGGCCCGAATGCCCCACAAAAACCACCACAATCGCGCGAGTGTCGCCAACTGGGCCGTCTCGAACGTGGTCCAGCCCACGGTGGGGTTGTCGTAGTTCATTAGAAACAGATACTTGAATCCGACCCGCATACCGGAAAGGTCGTGGTCGTGCAGCGCGATCTTGGCGAAGAAGACCGGCCACCGGTCAAGGCCTCCGTCCACCCAGGCGGACAGGCCGACCAGGGCCGCGCAGCCGAGCCCGAGTGCAACGAAGAACTCGAGATACTTCCGGTTGAGTTTGCGCGTTTCGTACAGGTCCCACAGGAACTTCGCCCCCATGCCGAAGCCGAAGGCAAGGGGGAACATCCTCGCCATGCCCGCGTAGGCCAGCAGCAGGCCGCCGGTCTTGTAGCGACCCATCTTGAGCATGCACGTGGTCATGACCAACAAGGTGACCCAATCCAGCCGCAGAAAGGCGCCACGGATGTGGGTGTAGCTCATGCTGAAACACGTACAGAAGGCGATCAGCCCGAACATGGCGGTGCGGTAGCCGAAGGCCATCCAGAGCATCATCACGGCCAAGGCGACCAGGAACAGGTCCAGCAGCATCAACGCGCGCAGGTTGCCCCCCCACGTCACCGGCACCCGGTTGGTCAGGAATCGCGCCGTCATGTTCCAAACGGGCGTGGCGTTGTAGCCCTTGTCGCGCACCACCGTCGCCCATCGCCGTTGGCCGAGGAAGACTTGAAAGAACCGTGCGTCCTTCCGGAAGGCGCTCCAGCGCGCCGCAGTGAACAGGCCTCGATAGCGCTGGGCGTCGTCCACGACCTCCTGAGCAGGCTTGAACGAGTAGTCCGTCATGTCGCGGTAGTTGGCCTGCAAGCGCTTGTTGCCGTTGTTCTCGTAGCTGGCGGCGATCACGCACGGATACAGGTTGAGATAGCCGATCTCGTCGGAGTACTTCGCCCCCATGTAGTAGTGGAAGAAGTCGTGCGGATTCTGGAATTGCCCAAATTTCGGGTAGTATCCGAAATCGAAGTAGGCAAACACGGCCACCAACGCCAGCAGCCCGAGCAGCAGATCAAGCGGATTGCGCCCCGACGCGACACCGCGGCGCTCGACGAATCGAACCACGAACAGGAGCACGATGGCGATGGCCGCGATGAGCAGCTTGAAGACGTGCAGATCTTGGAGCGCCACGTTCCCCGTCCTCCCTGAGACCGACGCATCGTAGGCCATCGCGCAGGCGATGTCAACCGGGCGACGGCCCGGTCGTTGACTCGCAGGCCGCGCAGCCTGTAGAGTCCGCAGCAGTGCCGCGGACTCGATACGATAGAAGGGGCTATCCCTGCATGCAGCGCAGAGGCTACTGCTGGGTGGGCGTGGCCGCCGTCGTGTTGGCGGGCTGCGGAGCCCAAGAGGACCGCAGGCCCATCGCCGAAGTCAGGACCGTGCCGCCCATCGCCGGCCATGCCCGGCCCGTGCCGGCCGGCTCGCCGCTGGCCGCCGCGACCGAGGCGATGCCGTCCAAGGCGCGGCAATGGCTGGCGCCCGACGGGTGGGTCGAGGCGCGGCCGCGGCCCGTGCGTCTGGTCACCTTCGAGGTCGGTCCGGCGGCCGAGGCGGA
>Ga0272442_10012250_pt1 | contig 10375 bp, 7 predicted proteins | sample SSMForm2O_FD_200262 | JGI IMG/M metagenome (GOLD analysis project Ga0272442, IMG submission 200262) | Marine sediment archaeal communities from Little Sippewissett salt marsh, Falmouth, MA, United States - SSM-Form-2O | ecosystem: Environmental > Aquatic > Marine > Wetlands > Sediment ... | reverse complement strand
ATTCCTATGCGACTGACCACCCAATCCACTCCTACGCCATCGTGCTCCACGACGGAACATGGGTCGGCTCTTGCGGAGTGTCACAGGTATCCGAGGGAGGCGTCTGGGAGTGCTACTACAGCCTGCTCCCGCAATACTGGGGAAGCGGGTACGCCACTGAGGCAGCGTCTGCACTTCTGAGGTACTGCTTTGAGCATTCGACCATGACCGAGATTCGAGCATACATGAGTCCGGACAACGTACGGAGCCCAGGTGTGGCAACACGACTCGGCATGGCCGATCAAGGCGTACAGCCATACCCGGTGTACGCCATCCATGGCAGGGTGTTCACACTCACACGCGAGTCCTACGAAGAGCAGAGGGAGAGGAGTGAAGAGGAACGGAATGCGTGAGTTGATTGCCGCCATCGGCTCCATCACGCGAACTCTGACCCCGGGTTCAATTTGCCTCACCTGAGTTTCCGCCGTACACTCGCGACATCGCGAGGACGGAGGCTACCATTGTGAGTGCTATCAATAGCTTCAGAAGAGACGTCGCAGTCCGATGTACACCGGCCGTGGCCGGGATTGTCTGCATTTTAGTTGCGGTAAGAATGGCCCAGCCATCCGAGTCGGTCTTCGCGCTGCTCGTCATCGAGGGTTTCGCCCTGATAGGGCTTGCGGTCTTTCTCGTAAGGCGCTACGTGAAGACACCAGAAACACCCGACTAGTGCAGATCAGCGAGCAACTGGAAGCCAAGCACGGAACGTGCTGCCTCTGTTCGGCTGGCTTTCGACCTCGATACGACCTCCGTGCAGTTCCAATATTCGCGCAGCGATGCTGAGTCCCAGTCCGCTGCCTCCGGTCTCGCGCGCGCGCGCTCGGTCCACCCTGTAGAACCGATCGAACACGTGAGGCAGATCCTCTGTCGGAATGCCAATTCCCGTGTCTGTGATGCCCACGTGGAGATACTGCCCAGAGTTCCGAACCGAGACGGTCACGATTCCACCACGCGGCGTGTAGCGCACTGCGTTGTCCATCAGATTGAGAAGCGCTTCGCGCAGTCTCCTTGCGTCACCGACCACAACACCGTCTTCAAGCTGCTCCAGTCGCAGTTCGAGACCTTTCTCGCGACATAGTGCCCTCACCTCTTCCGCAAGCTCACGTACCAGGCCAGACACAACGACACATTCGCGGCGTTCAGGCGTATCCAGCACATCCATCCGCGCAAGTCCCAGAAGCTGCTCAACCACGTAGGTTGCGCGTCCGGTCTCCGCTGCAACTGTTTCCAGAGCACGTTGGTACTCTTCGCGTTCGCGTTCCTTCTGGAGAGCAAGTGTCGACTCGGCCTGAATGATTGACAGGGGAGCGCGGAGTTCATGAGACGCGTCTGCGGTGAACTGGCGCTGTCGAGCGAACGCTTTCTCCAGCCTCGCTATCATGTCATTGAGTGTCTGCGCCAGCTCTCCAAGTTCATCTGCGGTCCGCACAGAGATGCGCCTGCTAAGATCGTGTTCGCCAATATCCTTGGCCGTTCGTGCTATCTGGCCTACGGGCTGCATCGCTCGTCTGGCGAGAAACACTCCCCCAGCCGTGGCCACGAGCAACAAAGGCGGAATGGCGAGTAAGAAGGTACGCAGCAGCCCGCTTAGTGCGTCCTCGATATCTCCTGTGGCATGTCCGACCACGAGGGCCATTGGCTCTCCCGCGAGAACATGCGGTGGCTCGCCGGGTCGCCGTGGCACTAACACTGTTTCCGAATAGTTCACGGGTGTGGCGAGAGCCCTGACACCCTCGCCTTCTGCCGTCGAAGTCGTAACATGGAGGCTCTCGCCGTTGATGGCACGAGCGACGTCGGCATCGTCGACCAGCAGGTTGACGTCGCGCGGCGACAGTATGACGAGCTTCCGGTTCTCGTAGAAACAGATGAGAACAACCTCGCCTATCTCTTCCGTGAACTCACCCCGCCGTATCTCATCGACCGTGGACTGGATGTCGCCCAACTGAGACGCCCTCGCCGCCAGCGAGTTGTCCATGTTCTGATACAAGCTGTGCGAAACATGCAGGTATACGCCAGTGCAGAGGAGTCCCATCACCCCAACGAGTACGAGCAGGTACCAAACGGTGATGCGGAACGTGAAGCTGCGCTGGAACTTCATGCTGCCCTCAGCCGATACCCGAGTCCTCTGAGAGTGGCAATAACACTGTCCTCGCCCTCGCTGTCAAGCTTTTTGCGGAGCCTGGCGATGTAGACGTCAACAAGGTTCGAGAGGCTGTCGAACTCGTAGTCCCACACGTGCTCCTCCAGCATCCGCCTCGTCACGACGGCGCCGGCGTTCCGCATGAGGTACTCCAGCATAGCGAGCTCTTTCGTGGTCAACTCTACTTCGCAGCCGTCTTTCATCACCCTGCGTGTGCGAGTGTCCATCACCATGTCCCCCACGACAAGCTCGGGCGAACGCGAGCCTGCTTCGCGCCTGAGAAGTGCACGTACTCTCGCAAGCAATTCGGCAAACTCGAACGGTTTGATGAGATAGTCGTCGGCCCCGGAATCAAGCCCCACCACCCGGTCCTCAATCGCATCCCTCGCCGTCAACATGAGTATCGGAGTCTCAATCTTCTTCTTCCTCAGGCGCCGGCAAACCTCAACGCCATCCATCCCAGGTAGCATCACATCAAGAAGGATGAGGTCGTAGGGGCCGCCCTGCGCGTAGAAGAGACCATCTTCCCCATCAAACACCGTGTCAACAGCGTATCCCCCTTCTTCCAGTCCACGCTGAACTATCTCGCAGAGCCGACTGTCATCATCGACAACGAGCACCCTCATGGAATCCACTCAACGTCTACCATGTTCGTGCGGCTATCATAGCGCACGAAGATGAACTGAACATGTACAACCCGTGCGTCCGTGGATATCGCCACTTCAGCCATTTCATGTTGGTTTCATCTCCGCGTCCTAGCGTGCATGCAGACAGGCCTGACACAAGCCCGACCATGGAGATGGAGAAGACACAATGAGACACACTACGACTATCGCGTTGCTGCTTTGCTGTGCGCTGATGACTGCCTGCGCACAGCCACCACAGAACCAATCCCCCGAACCACCGGCGGGCCTTACGGCAACAGAGGAAGATTGGGAAACGGGCCACGAGACAGCCAACGATACTGATATTGAGGCTGCGAAATCGGAGCCGCAGGTTTCCGTCCCCGACGGCATGGTGCGGCTACCAAGTGGCTCATACGCGATGGGTGACCACCACGGCCTGGCAGAAGAGGACCACGGCCACAAGAACGACGAGGTACCTATCCACGAGGTTGACGTCAGTGCATTCTGTATCGGACTGACGGAGGTGACCAACGCCGCCTTCGTCGAGTATCTGAATGATGCAGTCGAGCTTGGACTCGTAGGAATGCGGGATGGCTTCGTCACACATGCTTCAACCAATACAGTTCTTTGCGATACGAGGGAATCAGACTCCGCCAGTCAGATAGTCGCGGAGAATCTCCACTTCGTGGTTGCCAATGGGCGAGGCGACCATCCAGCTACGGGCATCCGCTGGTATGGAGCGGCTGCCTACTGCAATTGGCTCAGCGAATCGCTGGGCTATGACTCATGCTACGACGAGGCTACGTGGCAGTGTGACCTGTCACAGCCCGGGATTCGCCTGCCGACTGAGGCAGAGTGGGAGTACGCCGCGCGAGGTGGCAACTACGACCCATACCTTGTCTACCCGTGGGGGGACGATGCAGACCCGTCAAGGGCCAACTGGCCCAACTCTGGCGACCCCTACGAATCGGGTCCACAGCCATGGACAACTCCCGTTGGCTTCTACGATGGCTCGCTCAAGCTCAAGTCCGAGCTTCAGTGGCCTGGACCACAGGAGGAATACCAGACACGAGACGGCAGGAACGGATACGGGTTGTTCGACATCGCAGGGAACGTGTGGGAGTGGTGCAACGATTGGTATGAGGTCGACTACTACGAAGGCAGTTCTTCAGACAACCCTGAGGGCCCGACAACAGGCACACCGATGCCTGACAGTCGCCCCTATCACGTGCTGCGAGGCGGCAACTGGTACAATGGCGAAGATGGTCACTCACGCTTATCAAACCGCAACTGCGGTCACTATCGTGGCCCCGATGATCCAGACCATTCCTGGTACCACGTCGGTTTCCGCATAGTCCTTGCACTTCAACCCGACACCCCAACCACCACCACGAACCCGGCATTTGGTTCTTGGGAAGACAAACGCACCGTCGGACTCCTGTACCACGACGAGCGTGCCAGTGGAGGCTACACACTCTTCGCGCCGAAACACTATACACGCACCTACCTTATCGACAACTCCGGCCGCGTGGTCAACACGTGGGACAGCGACTACGAACCAGGCCAGTCCGTCTACCTCCTCGAAAACGGGCACCTGCTCCACTGCTGCTTCATCAAAACTAAGTCGTTCATCGGAGGCGGCGAAGGCGGACGGATCGAAGAATACGACTGGGAAGGCAACCTCGTCTGGGAGTTCGATCTCCACGACGATCAGAACCTTATTCACCACGACATCGCACCTTTGCCCAACGGCAATATCCTCGCGACCGTGGTGGAGAAGAAGACGAGGGACGAATGCATAGCCGCCGGATTCGACCCAGGGTTGCTCCAGGAGCAATGGCTATTCCCCGACTACGTAGTAGAGATTGAAAAGACAGGCCCTTCCAGCGGAGAGATAGTCTGGGAATGGCATGTCTGGGACCACCTGATTCAGGACCAAGAACCTGCCGCCGAGAACTACGGCAACGTGGCCGCCCACCCGGAACTTATCGATGCGAATGGCTCGGACCACAAACGCATCCCAGCCTTCTGGAACCACATGAACTCGATTGACTACAACGCCGAACGCGACGAGATAATGCTCAGCGTCCGCGGAAACAGCGAACTATGGGTCATAGACCACAGCACGACAACTGAGGAAGCATCCAATCATGGCGGAGGCAACAGCGGCAAAGGTGGCGATCTGCTCTATCGCTGGGGCAATCCGCAGACGTACGACGCAGGCACTGCAGATGACCAGGCTCTCTTCCAGCAGCACGACACCAGATGGATAGAGCCAGGCCTTCCCGGCGCCGGCAACATACTCGTGTTCAACAACGGCCTTAGCCGAGACTTCTCGTCCATCGACGAGCTGACTCCACCTCTGGACAACGAAGGCGAGTACCTTCTTGAGTCCGGCAAGGCATATGGACCCGACGCGCTCACATGGACGTACACGGCGCCGAATCCTGGCGACCTCTATTCGGAAGCCATATCCGGCGCACAGCGGCTGCCAAACGGAAACACGCTCATCTGCGACGGTGTCCACGGGGTCTTCACCGAGGTGACACCTGAGGGCGACGTCGTCTGGCACTACGTCGACCCCGTCGTCAAGGAAGGACCTCTGGCACAGGGCCAGACACCCGGGCTAGACGACCGCGGCCACCAGTGGAATGCCGTCTTCAAGATACACCGCTACCCACCGGACTATCCGGCATTCGCAGACAGAGACATGACGCCCGGCGGCTTGATCGAGGAATGAAGCCCCCTACACAGAACCGTACGAGACAATGAGATGAAGACGAAACTTGCGACAATGGTCTACCTCATTCTGTTGATGCTGTCGAACGCGTGCACCGGCACGCCCGACGAAGCTACTACCCCCCAAGAAGAGGCCGCGGCGACCGGACAACAAGGCGTCGAAGGACACAATGAGGAGTCGAGGCAACAGGAGACTGCTGCCTCGGGAGTGTCCATCGCAACTACTACCACGTATCCCCGACCGGGCGGTGTCGAGTCCCTCCGCACTACGACTGAGCTGGGCTACTGGGATAGCGAGAGAGCCTGCAACGGATACACTCTCTTCGCGGCGAGTGGCACCACATTCCTCATCGATATGGAGGGCTACGTGGTCCATTCCTGGTCTATTGGCACCAACCCTCGTCTTCTGGACAACGGCCATCTCTTGGACGCCGCCACGGACGATCCCAGTGGGTTCTCAGGATTCAAGGAACTGGACTGGGAAGGCAACGTGGTGTGGGAGTACTACGAGACACGTGGCGACTACCATCCGCACCACGACTGGGTCCGCATTTTCAACGAAAGTCTCGGAGACTGGACTACGCTCTACATCGCGAACAGGGATTTAACGCATCAGGAATGTATCGCGGCAGGCTGCAACCCGTCCGATGGTGCTCAGATAGATTGCATCGTCGAAGTGAACATGAATGGCGACATCGTGTGGGAATGGTCGTTCTTCGACCATCTTGTTCAGGACGTTGTGCCATCAGCCGACAACTATGTGGAGGCGGGGAAGACCATCGCGGACTATCCGGGCAGGCTCAACGCCAACCTGCCAGGCAGGCCCCTCAAGCGCGACTGGTTACACTGCAACTCCCTGGACTTCAACGCGTCGCGTGATGAGATTGTTATCAACTGCGTCCAGGGCGAGTTCTATGTTATCGACCACGGTTGCACATTCGTTGCCGGCAACAGGGACCAGAGCGTAGCCCTGGCCGCAGGCCCAGCAGGCGACTTTCTCTATCGGTTTGGCGACCCCGCTCGCTACGAGCAGGGCGACCCTCCTTCAATACTAGAAGACTGGACAGCGTCAACGACCGGTAACAAGCAGATAGGCGGCAGCCACGACATACAGTGGATAGACGACGGTTTGACTGGCGAGGGTCACTTCCTGGTCTTCAACAACGGCCAGTACCTCTTCGAGTGCACACCACAGTCATACATCTTCGAGGTCGACGGCTTTGTGGGTAGAACCGATACAGAGAAAGATGAGTACGTGAACCCACCCGATGCCGGCTACTGGACGTGGACTTCCGAGGACAATAAAGACAGTCACAAGCAGCCGAAACTCATCTCCAACCAGGTTGTCTGGCTCTACTCATCAAAGAGCAATCAGTCCTTCTTCAGCCACATTGGCTCAGGCTGTCAGCGTCTGCCAAACGGCAACACGCTCATATGCGCAGACACGGAAGGTCACATATTCGAGATCACTGCAGAGGGCGAGATGGTGTGGGAGTACATCAACCCGGTGACGCGAGATGGCGCGGTAGAGGTGCTGCCGGACTGCTACCCGATGACCAACGCCGTCTTCCGCGCGTACAGATACACAGAAGACCACCCTGCTCTTGCAGGCCGTACCTTGACGGCGCAAGGTCTGGTCACAGAACTCTACGACTCTTTGAAGTCTCACGGCAGAAACGGTGGCCAGTGACAACAAGGATACGCTCTTCGGCAATACTGGTACCGCCGGTGCTGTTATTGTGCAGTGTGCTGGCCTGCACGCCGGCTTCGACCCCCGCGGCATCTATCGACGAGCCGTCATCTCCTTCCCAGTCCGCTGCCCAAGAGGCTGCTTCGCCAACGGCAGAGGACAGGAGGTATGAGTCGTCGCCTTTGGCAATCGAACCTTCCGCCAGCTTCGTGGCCACAGCGATACTGGGCAGACCCACGCACCACTCGGTCACCGTCAATGCTGTACCCCGCGAGGACATAGAGGTCTTTTTCGAGTGGGGCACGGAACCCGGAGTCTTCAGCAACGCCATGCCACCACAGATGTTCGCCGCTGGAACACCTGCCGAGATGACAATCGACCATCTCTCTGCAGATACGGACTACGTCTATCGAATGCGGTACCGGCGTCCCGGAGAAGACAGCTTCGCGGCCAGTGACGAGCACAGGTTCCACACATGGCGTCCCGAAGGGTGTCCATTCACCTTTGACATACAGGCCGACTCACACCTGGACGAAGGCGTGGACCCCGCGATATACATACAGTCGCTGCAGAACATCCTGGAGGATAGACCCGACTTCCTCTTAGACCTTGGCGACACCTTCATGAGCGGCAAGTTGGCACAAGACCAGGAAGAAGTCATTGGGCGCCACCTGCTCCAGCGCGACTATTTTGGCTACGCGTGTCACTCCGTACCCCTATTCCTCACTTTGGGCAATCACGAAGGCGAGCTTGGCTGGCTCCTCGACGGAACACCTGAGAACATAGCAGTCTGGGCCACGAAAGCCAGGCAGCGCTACTACCCCAACCCGGTTCCAGATGATTTCTACTCAGGGGACACTGCAACCTACGAGCATGTGGGCCTACGGGAGAGCTCCTACGCGTGGGAATGGGGCAATGCTCTGTTCATCGTGCTTGACCCCTATTGGCATACGGTCTCAAAGCCGAAGAACCCCAAAGAAGGCTGGAACTGGACACTCGGCAAGCAGCAGTACTCCTGGATGACAGACGTACTCCACCAGAGCGACGCCACATTCAAGCTCGTCTTCATCCATCACCTCACCGGTGGAGCGAACTCCATCGCCCGCGGGGGCGTCGAAGTGGCCCCGTACTTCGAATGGGGAGGACTCAACGCAGATGGGACTCCGGGCTTCGCGGAGAATCGCCCCGGATGGGCACAGCCGATCCACGACCTCTTGATAGAGACGGATGTCAGCGCAGTCTTCCACGGGCACGATCACCTCTTCGCATACCAGCAGCTTGATGGCATTGTCTATCAAGAGGTACCGCAGCCCGGACATCCCGCCACGGGCAAGGGCACACCGGGAGCAGAGCATGGTTATGTCCAGGGAACGATGCTATCAAGCCCCGGGCACCTGAGAGTTGCCGTGACACCGGAGGCACTCACGGTGGAGTACGTTCGCGCTGCGTTGAGAGACTATGCGGACAACCAGTCTGCAAATGGGGAGGTCCTGTTCGCCTATGAGATCGTTGCACCGCGGCAGGTAGCGTAGGAAGTCGACTATGCACATAGAAGGCCGCGCGCGCCCACATGCGACCGGAGGAAGGCCAACGACATGACGAGAGGGTTGAGAGCGAATACGGGAATCAAGTTGTTGATAGCCATAGTTGGTTTGCTCTCCTTGAGCTTGCCCGCATGTGCAGGCATCCCGCAGGAATCGCCCTCGCCCGAGTCAGAGGATTCGACTGTCACGGATGAGGACCAAAGCACTCAGCTGGAGGCGAAGCCTCCTGACCAGGGCGATGACTATCTGATGCCGTATCCACTAGTCGATACGAGGCAGACCAAGTGCTACAACAGGGAGGGTGCCGAGGTCTCATGCCCGCTAAGAGGAGAGGCTCTCTACGGCCAGGACGCGCAACACTCAGGCAACCAACCCTCCTACACCGACAACGGCGACGGCACGACGACGGACAACGTGACAGGCCTGATCTGGCAGCGCAGCCCTGACACCAATAGGGATGGCGACATAGACGCTGCCGATAAGCTCACCATCGACGAAGCCGAAGCATACTGCAGCGAATTGAAAGTGGCAGGCTACTCCGACTGGAGACTTCCTACCATCAAGGAATTGTATTCACTCATACTCTTCACCGGTACGGATCCCAGTGGCTACGAGGGAAGTGACACTTCGGGTCTTGTTCCCTTCATCGACACGGACTACTTCGACTTCGCGTTCGGTGACACAGCCGCAGGGGAACGCATTATTGACTCGCAGTATGCGTCGAGCACCCTGTACGTATCACAGTCATCAGAGCAATTGGCTTTCGGTGTCAACTTCGCCGACGGCCGCATCAAGGGCTACGGCCTGAACACTCCTCGAGGAGAGAAGATGTTCCTGGTCATCGCCGTACGTGGCGACAGCGCATACGCCACAAACGACTTCTTGGACAACCGCGATGGCACTGTCACAGACAGTGCCACAGGATTGATGTGGTCGCAGATGGACAGCGGTGAAGGCTTCGATTGGTACGAAGCTCTTGAGTGGGTCGAGGAGAAGAACACAGAATCGTACCTGGGCTTCAGCGACTGGAGATTGCCCAACGCCAAGGAACTGCAGAGCCTCGTGGACTACACGCGTTCACCCAGCACAACGGATTCCGCCGCTATCGACCCCATATTCAATGCGTCGGCCATCACGAACGAGGCTGGCCAAACTGACTATCCCTGGTACTGGAGCAGCACCACACATGCCAACTTCACGGGCAGTCCTGGGGGGAGTGCGGCGTACGTCGCGTTCGGTGGGGCGCTGGGCTACATGGGTAGTGAATGGAGAGATGTACACGGCGCCGGATGCCAGCGCAGCGACCCGAAGACGGGAGACCCGTCGGACTTCCCAAAGGGACGCGGCCCTCAGGGTGATGCGATCCGCATCCACAACTATGTTCGCCTCGTGCGCGATAGCTCGGCGTAGCAGAGGGAAGCTTGAGAAACATGCGGACGCGCCTGCTAGGTCGCAACGAATAACGCCATGAGCCCTGCTCTTAGAAGCACGAAGATAATTGCCCACGTGGCGACGGCAATCAGGAACGCGTGAAATGGCCGCACTGTACGCTTAAGCTGCTCGTAGCCACCCGCCATGATGACTATCGACAGCATAT
>Ga0272442_10012249_pt1 | contig 10376 bp, 11 predicted proteins | sample SSMForm2O_FD_200262 | JGI IMG/M metagenome (GOLD analysis project Ga0272442, IMG submission 200262) | Marine sediment archaeal communities from Little Sippewissett salt marsh, Falmouth, MA, United States - SSM-Form-2O | ecosystem: Environmental > Aquatic > Marine > Wetlands > Sediment ... | reverse complement strand
AGTAGTGGTATTAAGGATTTCTACTTTATAATCAGGACTAGAATCACCAATACCTAAATTACCAGAAGAATCTACAACAAGAATATCTCCATCGCTGTCAGCAGCAGAAGAGATCATAAAGTAAGAACCAGCACTAGTAGTAGTTACCTCTAAAGAGGCGTCAGGAGTAGTATCTCCTACACCTAATCTATATGTTGTAACATCAGGATAAAGATTATCTCCTACTAAAGTCCAAGGTCCTGCAGACGATGACACATCTGTCCAAGTAGCATTACCTGAAGCATCAGAAGCTAAGACATATCCGGTAACAGGATTAGCCGTTACTTGTAGTTGAGCTGTAGTTACTTTGCCTGAAGTGAAGAGATCTCCTTCGGCATCTATTCTTAATTTTTCTGTTCCGCCAACTGCCAAGCCTAATAAAGTATAATCTGCTGTGGCTGAAGCCGGATTGATATAGACAGATCCCTGGCCAACTCCTATTCCTGTTGGAATGCCAGTAAAAGTTGCCAAGCCAGATATGGCTAAAGCGCTAGCTGATATGCCCCCTCTGGCTGTTATACTTCCGGCTGTTACATTGCCCGATGAACCAACTGTGAAATTTCCTCTGCCTATATTTAAACTGTCGTAATTAGGGCTGATCTGAACATTAGGGGTTGATATATAAGTATAGCCTCCTCCGCCTCCACCACCTGAAGAACCAGCTGGACCCTGAGGGCCTTGAGAGCCGGTTAATCCTTGAGGACCTTGTGGACCTACAGGTCCTACTAGACCCTGAAGACCGGTATCTCCTTTTGGTCCAGTTGAACCTGAAACGCCTATAGCTACATAAACTTTTTCTATTTGCTCTATTTTATCTTTTAATTGATTAATCTCTTTTAACAAAGCTAAATTATTAGAAGGAATAATCTTCCAAGGATTAATAACAAACCTTATACCCTCAACAAAACTATTATTCCAATTAGCAAAAATATTCTTTGTATCAATAGTCTTTCTAACAATAAATCCTTTGGCCTTAACATAAGCATCTCTGATTTCTTTCCAACCAGACATCATTGCTTCAAACACATACCTAGCAGCTGTTTCAAAAACATAAGCTACTGTATTAAAGGCCTTAGACAAATAAGAATAGGTTTCTCTAAAAACACCAACAAATAATCTAATAGTTTTATTTCTTTGCCTGACATTAATATCATTATCTTTTTCAAAACCATGAACTAATTTATTTATTACTGGAACTTTATTAATTTCTTGGCCCATCCAATCTCCATAGTCCTTAAAGGTTTGAACAGCACCATTCAATCCTGCAGCATTTGAAAAAGATTGAATAGGGGATTTAAAAATAAGAGCAGAGGAAATTATTGCTAAGGCAATTAGAGAAAAAACAAAACTGTAACGAACAGCTTTGTGAGATGAAAAACTTTTTACTAATTCTACTGTCTTAAATTCAGAAGACTTTACAGGGATTAATTCAAAATCACCAACAGGAAGATTGGCAGGTGGCTCAACTTCCTTAACAACTCTTTTAACAACTACTTTTTTAACCTTACCATTTAAATTATTTTTATAATCTTCAACCTGTGATCCATACTCTTCAATCCATTCTTTTTTAGTAAACCAATTCCTCCCAAGCTTAACAGCTTTTAGCTTTCCTTGTCTGGCTCTTAAACTCAAATACTCCTGTGAGTAAGAACAGTATTTTGTAGCTTCTTGCAAGGATATGTAATTGTTAATTTCCTTGTCTTTCATCTCTTTAAAAAGTTAACCCTCCACGAATAAGTGAAGGGTTGACAAACGATTATATTGGGGCTAGAATTAAAGCAGAAGACCCCTTCATTCCACACTTATTGGATTAAAAAACTTATTATTATTTCGCAGATATTAATTAGATTTTTAAAGGGGTCTTCTTTTTTTACCCTATATAGATATATATAATATATATCACTATATTACTTTATTATCGCTTTTACAGAAAACAGTGTCAATAGAGCTATTGTGGATAAGTATCGGTTAAACAATACGATATTAGCTTAAAAACCCCTTTTTTAAAGGGGATTTTATATATCCGATAAGCTAAAATATTAGTGTGTTTTTATGCTTTGCAATATACCCAAACTGAGGAAAATTGCTAGCAAATTACTACCTCCATAACTAATTAAAGGCAAAGTTAGACCAATAACTGGTAAAAGACCTAAATTCATACCGATATGGATGAATATTTGAGAGAATAAAACAATAATTATACCAGAGGCAAATAATCTAGCAAAGTTATGGCTATCCGATACAGCTATTTTCATAATTCTCCATATAAAAATAACATATAATGACAAAATAATGCCTATTCCAATTAAGCCAAATTCTTCAGCAATAGCAGAGAAAATAAAGTCATTATATGGCTCTGATAAAAACCCTTTTTGTGTTTGTGAGCCATTAGAAAAACCCTTGCCAAAAACACCACCAGAACCAATAGCAATTTTAGATTGAGTCTGGCTCCAATTAATGCCCAAAGTTTCAGTTTGTGGAACTAAAAAATTAACTATTCTATCTTTCTGATATTCTTTTAAAAACAAAGACCAACTTAAACCAGCTATTATAATAGCGCATAAAATAAGTATTAAAAAGTGCTTTAATTTAATTCTGGAAATTATTAAAACTCCTAACCATAAAGCAACTAAAATCATGGCTGAACCAAGATCTGGCTGACGAGCAATTAAAAGAAAAGGAATCAAAACATAAACCCCTGATAAAGCAATTTGCGGAAGTCGATACATCTCAATATGCCTAGTAGAAAAATATTTAGCTAGCAAGATAATTAAGACAATTGTTGTTACGCCTATAGGGTCAAAAGAAAAACCACCGATCTTATACCAACTCTTAATACCCCTAATTTCTGGAGCAAAAAATAATAATCCAATAAGTAATAAAACACACAAGAAATATAATAATAAAATAAAATAAGGGTTTTGCTGAAACCCTCTCCAATCATAGAAACTTATACCAATCATTAAAACAATACCTAATAAAAAGAATACTATTTGTTTCTGAAAGTTAATCATATCTCCCCTACCAAGAGAGATACTATAAATTGAAATCAATCCTATTACTACCAACATTACAGCAGAACCAACCATTAACCAATCAAATTTTTTTAAATGAGAAGTCATTATATTTACATCATAACAGAAAAAAAAATAGAGAGCAATGCTCTCTATTTTAATAAACCTATTTTTAAATTCTTTATTTTTAAGCTCTTTTGAAAGATGTTTTTCAAAAGAAGAATATTCAGTTTTTTTCTTCAGATATAATTATTTATAAGTTGTGGTGGTTCTCCTGCGAACATCTAAAACTTCTATACATTTTTGTTTTGGAAATATCTGATAGATAATTCTATAATTTCCTATTCTTCTACGCCAAGCGTTATTTTCTCCTGAAATTTTTTGAATATCTCCCTTATAAGGATTATTTGTAAATTCTTCTAAAATAAATAAAAGACGTTTTGCGTCTTTTTTTGGTATCCGTTTTATTTCTTTTGCTACTCTTTTAGCAACTTTAATTTCCCAGTTCATTTTTTAACTGGTTAATAGTTGAATATTTTCCTTGTTTTATTTCTTTTCTTGCCTCTTTTATTGCTTTTTTCTCAGAAAGAGTTAGTTCTATTAAAGGAATTATCTTTTTTAGTTGCAAAAACTCCTCGTAATCTGAACGAGGTATCACTACTAAGTCTTCGTTTCGAGATAATTCTTTTGGTATAGCAACTGCTTTATTCATATATTTTATTTTACCAGATTAAAAATTAGTGTCAAATTTATTAAATCTTTGCCCTATTTTAGTAGATCAAGAAATTCTTTTTCTTTAATAATCGGGACCTTTAATTTTTTCGCTTTATCATATTTAAAACCTGGTTCTATACCAACAACCACATAATCAGTATTTTTAGAAACAGAGGAAGAAACATCTCCACCCAAATCTCTTATCCTATCCTTAGCTTCATCTCTGGTCAAAGAATCTAATTCTCCGGTCAAAGCAAAGACCTTATCCTTTAGCTTATTTTTAAACTTAACTTCCCTTACCTTAACTTTCTTTAAAAGCTTTTCTAAAAAGATTCTATTCCTTTCTTGTCTAAACCAATCATAAATAGACTTAGCTACAATAGGACCTATATCCTGTAAACTTTCTAATTCTTCTAATTTAGCTTTTCTCAACTCATCTAAATTAAATCTCTTAGCCAAATCTATGGCTGTCTCCTCCCCTACATTTCTAATACCTAAGGAAAATATAAACCTAGGTAGTTCAATTTCTTCAATCTTAAGAGCTTCAATCAAATTATCAGCTGACTTCTCAGCAAATCTTTCTAAGGGAATTAAATCTCCTTTTTCTAAATCAAATAGATCAGCTGGATCAGAAACAAGATTCGCTTCAATTAATTGATCTATAATTTTAGGACCTAAGCCATCTATATTAAAAGCTGGTTTAGAAACAAAATGATAAAAATATTCTTTTCTTTGAGCAAAACAATTAGGATTAGAACAATAATGAAGAGCTGTTTTTCTAATTACTTTACCGCCACAAGCCGGACAAACAGAAGGCATAATAAACTTTTTCTCTTTACCAGTTCTTAATTTAGGCAAAACTTTAATGATATCTGGGATAACATCTCCAGCTCTAGAAACAATAACAGTATCTCCTATTTTAAGACCCAATCTTTTAATTTCATCTTCGTTGTGTAAAGTAGCTCTAGAAATAATTATACCAGCTAACTGGACCGGTTTTAAATGAGCTACAGGCGTTAGGGCACCAGTCCTACCTATTTGGACCTTAATATCCTCTACAACAGTTGTAGCTTGTTTACCAGCGAATTTATAGGCTATAGCGCCTCTTGGAGCCTTACCAATAGATCCTAGTTTATCAAATAGCTTATTAGAATTAACAATAACTACAATACCATCTATTTCATAAGGAATCTTATCTCTAATATTGCTAATATTTTTATGAAAAGCAAATACTTCTTCTAAGTTTTTACAGTATTTATTATAGGGATTAGTTTTAAATCCTAGTTTCTTTAAAACCTTATGCTTTTCTTCATGAGTTTCAACATCAATAAAAATATCGTAGATAAAACAATCTAATTTTCTAGAAGCTGTTATTTTAGGATCTAATTGACGCACTGAACCAGCAACCAAGTTTCTAGGATTAGCATATTTATGTTTAAACTTCTGAAAAACCTTTTTAGGCATAAAAACCTCTCCTCTAACAATGACATTCTCAAAAGACAAAGGAATAGCTTCTATTGTTTTAAGATTCTCAGTAATATCTTCTCCAATAAAACCATCTCCCCTAGTAGAACCAGTAAAACTATTTGCCTTATAATCAAGCTCTATAGCTAAACCATCTATTTTTAATTCACAATAAAAATCTATTTTCTCTTTAGTCAGCTTAGATATTCTTTCTAACCATTCTCTCATATCTTTTTCAGAAAAAGCATCGTTAAAAGACAACATTGGTTTAAAATGTTTTACTTTTTTAAACTCTTTTAATGGCTTACCACCTATTCTTTGAGTAGGAGAATTAGGGGTAATTAAATTAGGGAATTCCTGCTCTAAATCAAAAAGCTCTTTTTTAAGAGAGTCTAAAGCTGAGTCTGAAATCTCCTGCTTATCAAGCACATGATAAAGATAACGATGATGATCGATTTCTTTCCTAAGCTTAGCAATTCTCTGCTTAGCTTCTTGTTTAGTCATAATAAAATACTAGCTACTAGAAAATAAATAATTAAAGCTAAAATATCTCTCATAATAGCAGCAAAAGGACCAGAGCCAATAGCTGGATCTTTGCCAAACTTCCTAAGCACACAAGGCATAAATATACCAATTGTTATAGCTGAAAAAATAGCTAGAAATAAGGATAATCCTAAAATAATACTAATATAATAAGAAGCTTTAAAAAATATGAAAGAAACTAGAAACAAAAAAGAAACTAAACATAGAGCAATCAAAAATCCTGTTCTTATTTCTCTAAAAAAGTATCTAGTTACACCTAACTTATTATCTAAAAGAGTGTTCCTAATAAATAGAACTTCTGTCTGATTACCAACAGCTCCAGACATGTATAGCATTAGAGGAATAAAACCAGCTAAAACAAAATGCTCTTTCAAGGGTCCTTCAAAATAACTAATAATAGTTGCCCCTAATATACCGCCTAATAATCCTAGCATTAACCAAGGAATTCTAACTTTAAAAAGATACCAAGCAGAACCTTTTAATAGTTTCTGCAAAGGACTATTAATACCGGTCATCCTTAAAAAGTCCTCTATATTCTCTGTATTAAGAATATCTAAAATAATATCAGAAGGCACAACACCCATTAGTTTGTTGTTCTTATCAACTACTGGGATTGATTTTAAGTTTTTCTGCAAGGCTAAAATAGCTACTCTCTCTTGATCAGTATAAAGTTTTGCTTTAACAAGCTCTGTTTCCATTATTTCTTTAACCTTAGCCTGAGACCTTCTGAAAATGTCTTTAACAGAAAAAACTCCTATCAATTTAGAGTTTTTATCAATTACGTAGACATAATTAATACTTTCTAGAGCATCTGTTGTTTTAAGCAACATTTCCCTAACATCAGAAATAGCATCATTCTGATGACAAATGGGAATATTTTTAACCATATTTCTACCAGCTGAATTTAAAGGATATTTATTCATAATAATGTTTTTTGATTTGATAACTTTTTTTGTTCTCCTTGGGAAAAGATATTAATCTTTCCATAAACTCCATCATAACCAGGGATTAAATTAACCTTACCCTCTCTTACTCTTATTATACCCTCAACTATCTCATTTGAAACTATTTGTTTTAATTCTTCAGTAGAAACATTAAGTAAAATATCAAACTCTGTATGATTTTTAATTAATTTATCGTATTCTGCTGCTACTGATTTAGTAGCTGGACCCACGCCTAAAGCATTAGCAATAATTTCTTCTAGAGGAATTAAGCTTTTAAAAGGAATAAACTTTTCTGGTTTTTCTCCTTTTGGCCTATCAGCTAATTCTTCTACTCTATTTAAAACTCCTAAAGTTAAAGGCTTACCACAAACAGGACAAAGATTATTGTATTTCTTAGATTCTTGAGGAGATAAAGATATATCACAATTCCTATGCCCATCATAATGATACTTACCTTCTTCAGGAAAGAACTCAATTGTATAAAGAAATTTGGCAGAGTCCTTATCTTTAATAGCTTGAGTAATGGCTGAATAACTTAGCTCTGTGTTAAAAACATTAGCTTCCCTGCCTATTTTTTTAGGAGAATGAGCGTCTGAATTGCTGATTAAAGAAATATTATCTAGATCAGAAACCATCCAGTTCATTTCAGGATTTGAGCTTAAACCTGTTTCTGCAGCATAAATATATTTTGAATAATCTTCAAAGCACTCTTCAATAGAATCAAAACCTGATTTAGACCCAAAAACAGCAAACCACGGAGTCCAAGCGTGAGCCAAGACAACCATACATTTCTCCGAAGCATCAACTACTATTTTAGCTAATTCCTTGGCATCTAAACCTAATATAGGTCTACCATCAGATTTTAAGTTCCCTATCCAGCTTAATTGAGTATTGATTTTGTCACAAATCTCAAATGAAGGAGAAAACACTAAAATATGTATTTTCCTTACTCTGTTGTTTTTAGAATAAATACAAGAGATTTCAGCTGTTAACATAAATCTAGTTCCTCGATCATTCTTCTTCAATTTATATAACCCAGGCTCAGCTGGTTCTAGTTTATTCTTAAGGTTCTTCAACCATTCCGGATGAGTAAAATCTCCAGTACCCAGAACTTTAATACCTTTAATCTTAGCCCACTTGTCTAACTCTTCTAGATCCATATCTTTACTAGTAGCCCTAGAATACTTAGAGTGAATATGTAAATCAGCTATAAACTTCATTGCCTTATTAAATTTATACCAATAGAAGACAACCTACTGCCTCCAAAAATCAAAAGACCAGCAAAAACAGACCAAGCTATCAAGTCCAGCAATTGAGCTAGGAATTCTTTAGGAATCATATTCTTAATCTGCTCTTCCATGGCTTTTTCTAAGTTTTCCTGAATATCTTCTAAAGAGCTACCAGTAGAACTAGTTACCTCTATCTCTGATTCCTCTATCTTAAAAAGATTAGGAGCCTGGCTTCTATTAGTAAAAATACTAAAAGAGAAATATAAAGAAACAAATATAATTGCCAGACCTATTATTAATAAAATCCAACCAAATATTTTCTTTAAATTCATAGATTTATTAATTTAATCATATATTTCATTCTATCATATTTTCACAGAATTTCCACAAAAAAGGTTGACATAAAGCTTTAAATCCTTATAATTAATAATATAGTAGAAACGAATAAAAGGTCGTAAGAATAAGAAATTAAACTTTAAAATCAAATGATTAAAGACAACTTATATCCTCAAATTGTTGCTCAAGAGGAAACTCCTGAAGAGCCATCAACTGAGGAAACCGTCGATCAAGAAGAAAATCCTATGGGAGCCCCTGCTGAAGGAGATGAAACACCTTCTGAAGGTGGAGAAGAAACTCCTGCTGAAGGTGGAGAAGAAACTCCTGCTGAAGCTCCTGCTGAAGGTGGAGAAGAAACTCCTGCTGAAGCTCCTGCTGAAGGTGGAGAAGAAACTCCTGCTGAAGAAAATAAAGGATTTTAATTTAAAATCTTATTTCTACAACTAAAAACCCCTTCTTATAGGGGTTTTTGGTTATAAAGAGGATTTTTTAAGAATAATCTTATAAAGATTTTCTAAGAAATCTCCTCCAGCATAACCTATGATTAAAGCTAGAGCTGGAGTTAAAGAAGTATTGCCTAAAAATTGAACGCCTGTTTCATTTACTCCCACTGCTACTAGCAACCCAACAATTCCAGAGATAAACATCATAGCAAAAAAGTAAGGTAATTTAAATCCAACGTTCTTGTATGAAAATTGATGTTTTATATACCCAATCAATCCTCTAATTACTCCTCCTCCGAAACCTGCTATTAATATTGAAATATACATATTTTTTAATTTCTAATAATCTATTTTCTTATATTCTTTAATATCATCGTCCCATTTATAAAGTTCACTAACATTCTCTTTAATTATATCACAATCGTAACTCCCTTCTTTACATTCAGGATGCTGACTCTCTCCTTTGTAAATAATTTCAAACTCTCCATCTCCATCAACGTCCTTAAGTTCAATATTATAAATACTCTCAATATGATATCCAATATTATAACCTATATAATCTTCTCTATAGTTAATAATCCCACTCCATGTTTCTTTCAACCTGCCATCAATATAGGTATATATCGTTTTAATCTCATATCCCATACCAGTCCCGGGATGTGCTCGACTATCTACGACAACCGATTTATATTCTAATGGCACATCTATTGTTTCTATCTGATAAGCCTCTGTTATATCTCCTTGCGTTTCTCTAACTTGATAATTACCATTTTTCTTTTCTATTAATCTTATAAATGTTCCGTTTTTTACTTCATAAGCAAGAACAACAATAATCTCCTCTACGCCATTTCCGCTTAAATCCTCTCTTATTATTTTAGAAAACGAAAGATTAATTCCTTCTGGTAAACCAAGTTCATGGTCTAATGCAACTAAAAAATTAATTAACTTCTCATCGTTTAATGCGATAGCAGAAGGAATAATTTCTCCTTCTTCATCCTTAACTTCTACTTTCTCTTTTTGTTTTATTTCTTCTAAAACAACCTCATCTTTAGGCCAATATATATAACCTAATAGAATAAGACCTATAGATATAGTAAATACTATAAGGATTATTATTATAGCCATAGGAGTAGATATGGCTTTATTCATATAATATATAGATTAATTTATCTTTATTTATTATATCATAAATAATCAAATAGAGGGCTATTAACCCTCTATACCTTTATCGTTTCCTTGAACATTAAATAGTTGGTAGAAAAATGTAGGTATGCTGATGTTTTATATACCCAATAAGACCTCTAATAACTCCTCCCCCAAACCCTGCTATTAATATTGAAATATACATAATTGTTATTTTTTAATAGTTGTTATTCCCAAATCCTTGCAAATCTTTTTAGCTAAAAAGTTATTAATTTCAGAATGCCTGGGAATCGTAGATGTTCTATTTAACAAAGGGTTAAAAAAGACGCTGTGATTAGCGCCTTCTCTTATAAAAACACATCCATTTTTAAGAAGATATTTAATTAAATCTTTTCTTTTCATTATAGGGAAACAGACAGTTTTTCTCGAATAATCTTTTTGCTTCCAGAAAGTTCTTTTTTATTCAAAAACTTATTAGTCTCAAGAATAAGTAAAAGCGCCTCTTTT
>Ga0272442_10012247_pt1 | contig 10379 bp, 14 predicted proteins | sample SSMForm2O_FD_200262 | JGI IMG/M metagenome (GOLD analysis project Ga0272442, IMG submission 200262) | Marine sediment archaeal communities from Little Sippewissett salt marsh, Falmouth, MA, United States - SSM-Form-2O | ecosystem: Environmental > Aquatic > Marine > Wetlands > Sediment ... | reverse complement strand
GAGATACAATATTTCCATTTGGCTCTTTTGGACGATATGACTTTCCCGAAGGAGACGGCAATCTTTTAAAAAAATCAATAGAACGAATTGCAGAATATGATATTGTTAATCTGTATCCCGGGCATGAATCAATTATTGAGGGGGACGCACAAAAACATATAAATCTTACTTTAAAAAATACAAAGTATATTATTTGATTATGACCAACCCAAGAGATATTTTAAATGAATTAAAATGGAAAAAAGACTCTGATATATGCTTAGCAGAGATTTGGTACATTCATAGAGGTGCACCGGATGATACAAAAATTATTTCAGGTAAAAATATAGTAAAACTTGAAAAATCTTTTATGCAAACTGATACTGCAATGATTCCATATCACAGGATTTTTAAAATAACATATGATGGTAAAACAATATTTAAACGATAAAATTTTACAAATATTGTTGTTTTTATTGACCAAAAAAGCCATTTTTAACAACATATTTATATATTATTAGTTTACATAATATATTGGTAAAGATGGATTATATTCAAAAATGCTCTAAATGCGGGCAGGTTATGACAAAAATCCCAATTAAAAAACTAGATTCAACATTTATAATTGAATTTTATTGCAATAAATGTGATGAATCAATAACTTTTTATCCAGAACTTGACAGGATAAAAACAAAAAAAGTAAGTTATTTTTAGAATAGTTTTTTATTTTACAGAAATGTACCCCAATTGATAATATATGAAAGTAATACCAATAGCATCTGATTCAATTGGTTTACGCTCAATGGCAACATATGTAGAAACAAAAGATTGCAAAATTTTTATTGACCCATCAGCAGCTCTTGGACCTAAGCGTTATGGACTACCTCCACATCAAAAAGAACAAGAAATACTATTTAAAACAAAAATAAAAATTGCAGAAATTGCACAGAAATGTGACATACTTACAATATCTCATTACCATTACGATCATTATGATCCAAACGAAATTTTTTACAAAGGAAAAAAAGTATTTGCCAAAGATATAAGCAGCAGTATTAACAAATCACAAAGGCATAGAGGAACTAGCTTCAAGGAAAAAATTGAAGAAAATTGTGAACTAATATATTGTGACGATTCAGAACAGATATTTGGAGATACGAAAATAGTATTTTCGCCTCCTTTCTTTCATGGCCCTGAAAATGTAAGACTCGGCTATGTGATTATGACCATGGTTGACGATGGAGATAAAAGATTGCTTCACGCCTCAGACGTTCAAGGACCTATAACAAAAAATGCTAAAGACTACATCATTAAACAAAAACCAGATCTACTTATCATGGATGGACCTCCTAGTAATTTTTTAGGATGGAAACTTAGCATGCAAAATATGCAAGATGCATCTGATAATCTTGTTGAAATAATTGATAAACTAGAATGTGAAATAATCCTAGATCATCACTTGCTTAGGGATATGAAATATAAAGAAGTTTTTCCAGAGCCATATAAAAAAGGTAAAGAAATAGTGAAAACTTTCGCAGAATATTTAGGTGAGAAAAACAATACCCTTGAAGCACATAGAAAAAAACTCTGGGGTAAATAATATGAGCTTTGAAAAAAGATTAGAAAGAGCCATTGCAAAAAAAGAAAGAGAAATTGAAAAAGAAAAACAAAAAATTGAAATGTTACATGATAAACTAGATGCCCATAAGATTACACGAGCGGAGTTTAATATTAAAAAGAAAAAGATTGAAGAAAAAATTAGATTTATGGATTCAAGAATGAGGACACTTCAAGGTGGTCTTGCTAAAGAAAGAAGACATCAAGAAGAACTTGCTGAAGAAAAAGAAAAGAAAAAAGAAGAAAAACTAAAGAAGAAAGAAAAGAAAAAGAAGAAAAAAGAAAAAGATTAAACATGTCTATTTTTGTAAGAAAAGGGGATCTCACCCAAGTTGTTTGTGATGCTATAGTAAATCCTGCAAATTCATATGGATATATGGGTGGTGGAGTTGCTGGTGCTATAAAGCGTGTTGGTGGTCGTGAAATTGAAAGTGAAGCAGTTGCAAAAGCACCAATACATGTTGGAGAAGCAGTTGTAACAACATCCGGAAGTCTGCCCTGCAAATATGTTATTCATGCACCAACAATGAAGGAACCGGCAATGAAAATACCTGTTGAAAATGTAAAGCTTGCAACTCGTGCAGCACTTGAACTTGCATTAAAAACAAATATTAGAAGTATTGCAATACCTGGGATGGGTACTGGTGTCGGAAGGGTTCCAGCAGATGATGCCGCCAAAGCAATTGTAAGCATCGCTAAAGAATTTGAAAATAAGTTTGATGAAATCATTTTGTTAGATAGAAATGATGAGATGATTAGTTCTTTTGAGAAATATCTAAATATTTAAAGGTGTTTCAATTCGGATATCAATTGGGACTAGTTCTATCTCATAATCATCTTTGTCTAATTCTGAAATTATATAGGTAATTTTTTGTGAACAACTGCATTTTGCCATAAGATCACCATATCGAATAACTTCGTATTCTAATTTCAAAGTACCATTTTCTAATTTAATACTAGCATTACCAATTTCAAAAGCACAATTAATACCAACATTTGCAGAAACAAGTAAAACAGTATCATTTAGCCAGTTGATTTCTTTAACACCAAGATCCGATGAATTGTATGGATCTGCAGAGCAATTTTCATCAGGGATAAAAAGTACCAATTTACATTCTTCGTCTTTTGAAGTAGGCGATATTTTTTTCGTTTCATTAGTTGTACATCCGCTTATTATGACAATAAGGATTGTAACTAGCGTCAACGAGATTATTATTTTATTGTTCATTTTCATAAGTCATCGACAATACTATTGTCATCCTAAGTATATAAAAGGTCATAAAATGTTCGGAATAAGCCAAACAAAATTTTTTAAAGAGTAAATATTAAAAAAAAAGAAAAAAAGAGATTTAGGCTGTTGGGTTCCCTACGTTTCCCATGAATAATATGCTTCCTGATCCTTTTTCCTGAATTAAGAATATGAATGGATGATCGGCTCTAAATGTAGTATAACTTGCTATGCAGTTATCGAATATAATAACTGCTGTTGCAGCAGCAGCCTCTGTTCCTTCCTCGTTAACTTCAACAAATGCTTTATGGATTACTTTGGAGATATAGAGATCATTTTTATTGGGAAAGATCCCTGAAAAATCTGCACCATCCATGGAAAATGGAATTACCATGCCCATGTCTTTTAGTGCTTTTTCTAAATCATATTCAGTTTCAAGTTTGAATTTAGGAAGATAAATATCAACTTGTGTTTCAGAAAAATTCTTTTTCCATTCAGACAACTGTTCAAGAGATAATGTTTCAACTATTCCAGTAACATTTTTTTCTTTTGGAAGTAAAATAATCATTGAAAGATCTCCGCCAACATATTGAAGTTCAAGAATCTGCAATTCCTCAGTTTCAGTATAATTAAAGAGTTCCTCAGATCCTTCCATGCACATAGTTGGAACAGTTATTGTTTCACCGGATGGCAGCTTAAATTCCAAGTCTTTTGTATTTTCAGGATCAAATTGAACTTTCCAATCTCCCTTAAAATATATTGCATTTGTAAGAACCAATGCTGCCTTAAATACATCAGTTGGTGTTACTAAATCTTTAATTTTTTCGTTGGTTTGTTCTTCAACCCATTCGTTGATTATTCTTGCAGCTTCTTCCGCATTTGAAAAATTTACTTTTGAGGGATTGCCCATATAATAGTTATCAATTATGTTAGAATATTCTAATAAAAGATCTAGATTTTCTCGTATCCAGAGAGCATTAGCTGTACTAATTGTAAAGTCTTGATTTTGATTTAAAAACTCGTACAATTGTTTTACAGAGTTCAATATACTTGTATTATTTTGAGCAATATGCAGAATACTCATCATTTCCTCAGCTGTTTGTCCTCTTGCACCTTCATAGGTCATAGCAAGAGCAATAAATATACTATAAGGTGAAAAGAAAATATTTTCATCACCACTTTTTATAAATTCTTTATAGATTTCAAATGAAAAAATGTTTAACGCCTCAGAAAGTTCTGATATATTTCCCAAAATTGGTTTTTCATATTTTTGATTAGGGTCATTCGCAGATGTATTTGATTCTGGTTTTGTTAATTCATATATTCCTGCACATACACCAGTTGTAACAACAATTGATGTTACAAGTAATGCCATGAGTTTAAGTTGTTTCATTTTTTAAATCACCAATATAACATATTGAAGCAACGAATATATAAAAGCCTGTAAAATGTTCGGAAAAATCCAAACAAGCATAACTATTTTTAATATTTTATAGAAAAATTAACAAAACTATCAGTTGGATTCTGTTCATTCACTTCTACATTTTCAACTTTAGATTGTGGTGGGCCTCGAAAACACCATTCAATCATTTGATCTACAAGATGATCTTCTCCTTCAAATACAGCTTCAACACAACCATCTTTTGTGTTTCTCACCCAACCTTTTATCCTAAGTTGCTCTGCTTTTTCCTTGGTGCTTACTCTAAAAAATACTCCTTGAACTCTACCAGAAATCTTTACATGTACATTTTTCATAAATTTTCACTTTAAGGCCTAAATCTTATAATGGTTCTTGGAAAAGGAATAGCATCTTTGATGTTATCAATTCCACATATCCATGCAACAACACGCTCAACACCAAGTCCATAACCGCTATGTGGGACTGATCCAAAACGACGTAGGTCAAAATACCATTCATAGTTTTTGATATCTTCTCCTTCTGCCTTTAGCCTTTGAGTCATATCTTTAATATCTAAACTGCGTTGTGATCCGCCAACTATCTCACCATATCCTTCTGGTGCTATCATATCAAAACATAGAGCTGTTTTTGGATCTTTTGGATCTCGTGGTTTGTAAAAGGCCATGATTTCTATTGGGTAGTTTGTTACAACAACTGGTGTTTCAAAATAATCCATTAGTTTGTTTTCCTCAAGGGTTCGAAGGTCTTTTCCCCACTCGAAATTCATTTTTGCCTTTTCGTTTAAAATGTTGATAGCTTCAGTGTATGTTATTGTTGGGAATTTTGCTTTTGAGATTTTTTCTAGTTTTTTAATGTCTTGTTTAAGTATTTCAAGTTCTGGTTTATTGTTTTTTAAAACTTCTTTTAAAATAAATCTGACTTCGTCTTTGGCAACTTCAGTTACGTCATGTAAATCCATCCATGCTGCTTCCATTTCTGCCATCCAAAATTCTGAGAGATGCCTGGATGTCTTTGATTTTTCTGCACGAAACGTTGGACCCATGTTATAGATTTTTTCTAAACTGAAGATTGCTGCCTCGGCATACAACTGCCAGCTCTGGGATAGATATGTCTTATTTTTGTAATATTTAACTTCAAAAAGTGTTGAACCGCCTTCACATTGGTTGGGTTGCAGCACTGGTGCATCAAATTCGTAATATCCATTTTCTCTGAAGAATTGATGTATTGCACCGACTACGGTCGATCTTATTTTTAGAATCGCTTTAAGTTTTTGTGAACGTATCCAGAGATGTCTTTGATCTAGTAAAAATTCTGGGCTCTGGTCTTTAACAATTGGGAATTTTTCAGCAAAGTTAATTACATTAAAATTTGAAACTTGTATTTCATATCCGCCTGGTGCACGTTTGTCTTCAACAACAGTTCCAACTATCTCCACGCTAGATTCTACAAGTGCTTTTTTTGCGTCTTCAAATTCTTTTTCAGGAACGTTATCTTTGAATACCGTTACCTGAAGTGTTCCGGTTACATCACGGATTATCGCAAATACAAGGTTTCCACTACTTCTGGTTCTATATATCCATCCTCTGATGTTAATTGTTTTACCTGTTTTTTTTCCAGATAATATTTCATCTATTTTTGTCCAACTGTCTTTTGACATAATAAAATCACTCAGTTTTGGCATACAATTTAAGCATAAATTAGTTACGGTAGCTGTAAAAACATATAGGATATGGCCCCCTAAACGCTTAAATATAACTTCCTTTATTATGGCAAATTACTTTCCTTATATTTTAAGGTAAATTATAATATATATGCTTAAAAGAGGTAATAAGCTTGGATAATGAAGAAAAAGAAAACAAAGAAATGCCTGAAGATCCTGTAGAACAACCTACGGGGGAGGAGAAAATCCAAGATAAGGCAGAAGACGCTGTTGAAAACAAACCTGAAGATAAAATTGACGAAAGGGTTGAAGATTCAGAATCTGATGAAGAACCTATTGAGGAAGAGTCAATAGAGGAAACTGCTGAATCAGATGATAAACCCGAAGAGCCAGTTGAAGATACAAAAAAAGATGATTTTTCTGAGAAAGATGAGAAACCTGCAAAAGCTGAAGCAAAAAAAGAAACTAAAAAAGAAGATGCTAAGAAAAAAGATAACAGGGATCCGGATTTCAAATATATTGTTAGAATTGCAAATACCGATATAGATGGCGACAAAAAACTTGTTCACGGTCTTACCAGCATCAAAGGTATAGGCATGCACATGGGCACAGCTATCGCCAATGAAACAGGTATTGATAAAAACATAAAAATGGGCGATTTAAAAGACGCGCAAATAGAAAAGGTTCAGAAAGCAATTGATGACGTAATCAATAGTGCTCCCGGATGGATGCTTAATCATCGTAAAGATTATGAAACCGGTGAAGACATTCATTTGATAGGCCCTGAAATAGATATGCGCCTTAGAGATGAAATTAACATTATGAAAAAAATACGATCCTACAAAGGCATTAGACACGAAAGAGGTCTCACAGCAAGAGGTCAGCGAACAAGGGCAAATAACCGCAGAGGACTCGCACTTGGTGTATCCAAAAAGAGGGAACAATAGGTAAGTGATTTTTATGGGTAAACCAAAGTTTTCCAGAAAAAAATACGAAACTCCAAGTCATCCATGGCAAGAAGATCGTATAAAGGCAGAAAATGAAATTATTAAAAAATATGGTTTGAAAAACAAAAGAGAGATTTGGAAGGCAGAAACCAAGTTAAAAAAATATCGTGGTCAAGCAAGAGAACTGCTTGCAAAAGTTGGAACAAGTGATGAACAAAGTAAAAAAGAAAGCGACCAACTTTTAATGCATCTAAACAGAATGAGCATACTTCCACCCAATTCTAACTTAGACGATGTTCTAGCACTTGAAACTGAATCAATTTTAGCTCGTAGACTTCAAACTCTAGCATATCTAAAAGGTCTTTCAAGTACGCCCGAACAGGCAAGACAGTTGATATCTCATGGCCATATTGCAATTGATGATAAAAGAGTGACAGTGCCAAGTTACATGGTTACAAAAGAGGAAGAAAGCAAGATTGGTTACACAGCTGATTCACCTCTAAATGATCTTATGCATCCAGCACGACCTCGTGCTGATTTTAAATCAGCTCCACCAGTTAAAAAAGAAAAACCTGTGGAGAAAAAAGAAGAAGCATATAAAAAACCTGCAGAGGGTAAAAAGGAAGAAAAAACCGAAGAACCAAAACCTGATGCAAAAGAGGAAAAAGCAGAAAAAACAACTCCAGAACCTGAGAAAAAAACTGAAGAACAACCAAAAGAAGAGAAACCTGCTGAACCAGAAAAACCAGCTGAAGAATCTAAAGAAGAAAAAACAGAGGAAAAAAACCCTGAACAAGCTGAAAAAGTTGAAGACAAGCCAAATGAAGAAAAGAAAGAAGGAGGTAATTAAATATGGGAAGATGGGGAGTTGCACATATATTTGCGTCATTTAATAACATAATAATAACAGTTACTGATCTTACTGGTGCTGAAACCATTGCACGATGTTCAGGTGGAATGGTTACAAAATCAGCAAAAGATGAAGGAGCACCTTATACTGCTATGAAAGTTGCACAAACAGTTGCAGATATAATCAAAGAAAAAGGAATTGACAAGGTTAACGTTGAAATCAGAGGGCAAGGTGGAAACAAAGCACATACACCAGGCCGAGGTGCACAAGCAGCAATACGTGCACTAGTAAGAAGTGGTATTAAACTAGGTAAAATTGAAGATGTTACACCAGTTCCACATGACGGCTGCAGAAAAAAAGGTGGTAGACGAGGTAGAAGAATTTAGGTGGAAGAGATTATGAAAGTTGATGTAAAAGAGTTAAAACCTAAAAAAGCAGTTATAAAAATCGATGAAATTGAGCCATATTTTATCAACTCAATAAGAAGGACTATGATATCTGATCTACCAAAACTTGCAGTTGATGATGTAGTTATTTATGATAACACAAGTGCTCTTTTCGATGAGATAATTTCTCATAGACTTGGACTAGTTCCAATTCCAACTGATCTGAAACTTTTAGCATTTAGAGATGAATGTACATGTAAAGGAAAAGGTTGTCCAAACTGCACAGTAAGATACACACTCAGCAAAGAAGGGGAAGGCCCAGTGCTTTCTGGTGATTTACAACCAGCAGAAAAAAGCTGGGCAATAACTGAAGATAAAATACCAATAGTTGAACTATATGGTGATCAACGTCTAATTCTTGAAGTAGAAGCTATCCTTGGACGTGGAAAAACTCATGCCAAATGGATACCTGTTCAATCACCAGGGTATCGAATGGATACAACAATTCAATTTGATAAAAACAAAACAGACGATGTAAAAAAATTCGTTGAAAAACTTCCAAAAGATCTTGTAGAAATCAAGGGAAACAAACTTGAATTAAAGAACATCGAAAAATTACCAGTATTAGAATCATATATAGAAAAACATGGAATTGACTATATCACAATTTCCAAAAACCCAAATAATTACACATTTACATTTGAAACAGATGGTGCACTTAGCGCAAAAGATGCAATTGTTGAATCAGTAAAAATTCTACAAGAGAAATATGCAGAGTTTGGTAAGCTACTCAAAGATCTGAAATAAATTTTTTATAACAATCTCTTTTAACTTTTTCATTATTAACCATCTAGCCTTGGGCCTGTAGGGTAGCTTGGTATCCTTGTAGCTTCGGGAGTTATAGACTTGAGTTCAAATCTCAGCAGGCCCATCTCTAATCCATACACTGAACAGATTTTTATACATTGAAGATATTTTAGATAATATGGCAAAGAACAGTGCAACGCAAATAGAGCAGGATCAAAAGAAGATAACAGATGAAATATTAAAAAATGCAAATAAAAGTATCAACGAAATTGCAAAAAAATGCGGGTTTTCAAGACAAAAAGTATGGCGTTTAATAAAAAACATGGAAAAAAACAATACAATATGGGGATATGTAACCGTAATAGATCCAGAAAAAATAAATAAAAAAAGATATGTAATGCTTATGAAAAGGAAAAACAAGCCGATACCAAAAGAAATAGCCAATCAGATATCAAATAGAGAAATAGAAAAAATTGTAAAAAAATGGGGAGTAGAATTTATAAACAGCACGTATTTGAATGGAAAATTTGACTATTTGATATCTTTTGACGCAAATGATTTAAAAGAAGCAATAAACGTAGTTGAATTATACCGCAAATTATACACAGGTTTTATTTCAGAAATTGAATTACATGAGGAAATTTTTCCAGTTAAAAAAGATGGAATTAACAATCCTGAGATAAATAAAATTAATGATTTTTTTAATGCTAAATAATCTAATTTTAATAAACTAATTCATCCATTCTTTCTTCAATTTTTGAAATCTTCCTTCATGTATTGCTGCTCTTATTTCTCGCATTAATTGAAGCATAAAATGTACATTATGATAACTCATAAGATTGTATCCAAGTAATTCCTCAGTTTTTAGAAGATGATAGATATATGCACGTGAATAATTTTTACAAACTTTACATTTACAATTAGGATCAAGAGATTGGTCGTCTAATTTATATTTTTGTGATTTAATTTTGTACCGATATTTATTTTTCTTTGTGCCAAGAGGCGGACGAATATAGACAAAACCACTTCTTGCAAGTCTAGTTGGGCCAACGCAATCAAATAGATCAACGCCTCTTTCAACTGATTCAAATATATCCTCAACAACACCTATACCCAGCAAATGACGAGGTTTATTTTCAGTTAAATTTGGAATCACCCAATCTAAAACATTATGCATATCATTCTTTGATTTTCCAAGCGAACCACCTATTGCAAACCCATCAAAATCCAAAGAAGAAATATATTTAGCACTTTTTTCTCGTAGATCCTGCCAATGACCTCCTTGAACTATACCTGCAAGTGCCTGATCTGTTTCATGGAGTTCTAAACATTGTTTAGCCCATTTATGTGTTCGTTCCATACTATTTGCAGTATATTGTTTATCAGAAAGAGGAGAAGTGCATTCATCTAAGACCAGAATCATATCAGCTCCTAGTTTTTCTTGAATCCTAATAGATTTCTCAGGAGTTAAATGATGATGAGAAT
>Ga0272442_10012246_pt1 | contig 10381 bp, 10 predicted proteins | sample SSMForm2O_FD_200262 | JGI IMG/M metagenome (GOLD analysis project Ga0272442, IMG submission 200262) | Marine sediment archaeal communities from Little Sippewissett salt marsh, Falmouth, MA, United States - SSM-Form-2O | ecosystem: Environmental > Aquatic > Marine > Wetlands > Sediment ... | reverse complement strand
ACCGTTCCTCCAACCCGCGTTATCTCGAAATCCTGCAGCACCCTGAGCAATTTGCCCTGAAGAACAAGCGGCATGGACTCCACTTCATCCAGGAAAAGAGTGCCTTTATCGGCTACTTCAAATAGCCCCGGTTTTCCCTCTCTGCTGGCTCCCGTGAACGCCCCCCTTTCGTATCCAAACAGTTCACTCTCCAGAAGCGTTTCGGGGATCGCCCCGCAATTGATCTTTACGAAAATTCCCTTTTCGGCACGGTTCGACTTGGCATGTATCTCCTCGGCTATTCTGTCCTTCCCTACACCTGTTTCTCCATGAAAGAGTATAGTGGCATCTGTTCTGCAAACGCGCTCCACCAGATCATACACGGAACTCATCCCCTTCGACGCCCGTATAATTTCGTTATCTTTGTATGACGATAGCTGCAGTTCCTGGAGTTTATTTCTGTAGACCCTGGTCATTTCCAGGGATTCCTCAAGTTGTTGATTCAATCTGTCCAGATCGGTCATATCCCGGACATTGGTCACAACCATCTTTATCCTGCCCTCATCATCAAAAAAGGGATTGCCCGTTACCAGTACACGCTTCCCTGTTTTCAACTCCTGCGAGAGGGTTACCGTCTTTTTCTCCTCCAGGACTTTCAGCGTAACGCTCTCACTGAAATAGCCCTCATCTACAAGATCTCGCATATTGCGCCCCAGCACTTCCTGGGCCTTGATGCCGGTGATGTCTTCATACGCACTGTTCACCCGTATCGTGTTAGCCTCGCCGTCGGTCACATATATCCCATCATATGAAGAACCGATGATAGCCTCGACCTCCCGTACCACCTCCTGATATCTGAACAGGTGCTGAGATATCTTCTCGTACTCTTCCCTATCGTGAAATACGCTCATTACCCCCACCAGTTCACCCTCCCAGATGATGGGGGTCCTGTTGACCAGGAACGATCCCATTTTGTTTACAACGGGAACCGTTATCTGAGGCTTTCCTGTATCTATAATCTTTTTGAAGTCGAGCCAGGTATTACTGTCAATCTCGGAATAGTGGGTGGAGAGGGGGTATATCTCCGTCTTGAAATTCAGCAGAGATCTCGCTATCTCATTGATATATATCAAGTACCCTTCTCTATCGGTTGCGACAATTGCAAAATAAGCGGAGTCGAGAAGCGCCTTAAAGGGAATCGCCAGGTTTGATAGCATCTCTTCTGTGAGTTCTTTTTGCTTGGGCATGACAAAAACCACCAACAAAACATACTTGATAATACTAGCATCCGTCGGTGATACCCTATTAGAATCTATACTCGGAGTCAAATGCAAAATAGAAGGGCACAACGGAAAGGGGGCACCTATACCGGAAGACCGGATTGATTAAAATCAGGCAAAAGGGTATAACCCCCGTGAAGGAAGGTGGCTGTCATGAAACCAAAAATACTGTTTATGGGGACACCGGACTTTGCCGTCCCCTCACTCAAGGCCCTGGCGGAGACCGACTGTACCATCGTAGGGGTCGTCACACAGCCGGATAGGCCCAAGGGGAGGGGGAGAAAACTCATCCCTCCCCTCGTGAAGAGCTGCGCGCTCGAGCTAGGGATCAACGTCTATCAGCCCGATCGCGTCCGGGATCAGGAATTCCTTAACACCTTCGGAAAGATCGCCCCCGACATGGTGGTGCTGGCCGCCTTCGGTCAGATCCTCCCCAAGGAGATTATCGAACTACCCCGCTTCGGGTGCCTCAATGTGCATCCCTCCCTCCTCCCCCGGTACCGGGGGGCAGCACCGATCAACTGGGCCCTGATCAACGGAGACAGGGAGACGGGGGTTACCATCATGCTGATGGACGAGGGGGTGGATTCGGGGGACATCCTGCTCCAGGAGAAGATCCCCATCGATCCCGATGACACCTTCGACGACCTGCATGAAGCCCTCTCCACGATGGGTGCCACGCTCCTCGTCAGGGCCGTTCGGGGCGTCGTGGACGGGACGATCACCGGGACAGCGCAGGAGTCTTCCCTTGTTACTCTGGCACCCCGCCTCGAGCGGGACGTGGGGCACATCGACTGGAACGCCGATCCGGAACAGATCGTCAACCTCATCCGGGGACTCTCCTCACAGCCGGGGGCATACTCGTTCCTCGGGGACAAGAAGCTGAAGATATTCCACGCCGTGGCGGGAAAGGAAAAATCCTCGGGTGAAAAGGAACCGGGGACACCGGGGAGGCTGATGGAAGCGGGATTACAAATAGCCACACGGGACGGACATGTCTACCTCCAGGACGTGCAGCTTGAGGGCAAAAAACGAATGCTGATTGAAGCCTTTTTGAGGGGACACCCTCTGGCATCAGATGACATCCTCGAATAAGAGACCATACGCGGAGAAGGACACTCCCCGGACCCTGGCGGTTCAGATCCTGGGCAGGGTCGAGGAGGGGGCCTTTGCGCAGCCCCTCCTGGATGCGTTCCTCTCACGGGGAACCCTCCCCGCTGCACAGGACAAGGGGCTCCTGACGCAGCTCGTCTACGGGACATTGCGCCTTCGGGGTCGCCTGGACTGGATCCTCGAAGCCGTATACACCGGCAACATCAAGGATATGGATCCGAGGATACGCAACATCCTGCGCGTGGCCCTCTACCAGTTGATGTATGCGGATCGGGTCCCCGCGTATGCGGCGACGAACGAGGCCGTCGAGATGACGAAGCGATGGTTCCCCGGACGATCCAACCTGGTCAACGCCATCCTGCGGAATGCCGTACGGAGGATGGACACGATCCCCTACCCCTCCCCCGATGACGATCCCCTGTCGCACATCTCGGTGGTCCACTCACACCCCCTGTGGCTGGTCCGGCTGTGGGCGGATCAGTTGGGCATTGAAGAGACACGCGCCCTGTGCGAGAGCGACAATGAAGTGCCCCCCCTGACGGTCAGGGCAAACCGATTGAAGACCACCCGGTCCGACTTGGTCGCGCGACTCGAGGAGTCGGGCTGCAAAGCCGCCCCGACACCCTACGCACCCGACGGTATCGGCCTCTCCGATCTGCCGGTATCCGTGGGCGAGATGCCGCCGTACAAAGAGGGGCAGATGCAGATCCAGGACGAGGCATCCCAACTGATCTCCCTCCTTCTGGATCCCCAGCCGGGGGAGAAAGTGCTTGATCTGTGTGCCGGCGTGGGGATCAAGACGACGCACCTCGCCCACCTGATGCGCAACAGAGGCAGGATCATTGCGATAGACATAAGCCGTAAAAAAATTGAATCCTCTCAAATTCTCGCTCGCAGGCTAGGCGCGACGATCATCGAACCGATCGTTCACGATGCGACGCAGGCCCCGCCGGAGGATCTGCGCGGACGGTTTGACCGGATCCTCGTGGATGTTCCCTGCTCGGGGCTGGGGACGCTGAGGAGAAACCCCGAAATCAGATGGAACACGGCCCCTGAAGTCTTGAGCACATCCCCCCCTCTCCAGAGAGAGATCCTGAACCGATCGGTTTCCTACTTGAAGAGGGGGGGAACCGTGGTGTACAGTACCTGCACCATCTCATCCGCGGAGAATGAAGCGGTCATCGGGGAATTTCTCGCCGACAACCCCGGCTTTGCACCTGTCTTCCCCGCCACCGTGCCTGCCGGGATGCTGGACGGGAAGGGTATGTTCAGGACATTCCCCCACCGCCACGGGACGGACGGCTTCTTTGCGGCCATACTTAAGAAGAAAGGAGTCTAGACTATGGCACAGCACAAACCAACCCGTGAGGAGGCCCTTTCGCTCCTGCGCCAGTACAATACGAGCGACAGCCTGCTCAAGCATGCCTATGCGGTGGAGGGGGTTATGCGCTACTGCGCACGCAAACGGGGCGAAGATGAGGACGAATGGGGGATTATCGGTCTCGTTCACGACCTCGACTATGAACAGTTTCCCGATCAGCACTGCACCATGACGCGGAAGATCCTCGAAGAACACGGCTGGCCGGATGCATATATACGGGCCGTCGTGTCACACGGATGGGGAATATGCTCGGACGTGGAGCCGGAAAGCGTCCTGGAAAAAACGCTGTACGCAATCGACGAATTGACCGGCCTCGTCACGGCCAACGCCATGGTGCGACCCTCCAGAAGCGTCATGGACATGAGCGTGAAATCGGTCAGGAAGAAGTGGAAGTCTCCGGCCTTCGCCGCAGGCGTTGACCGATCGATCATTCAAAAAGGTGCCGAGATGCTGGGTGTTGAGATCGGTGAGCTGATCGAAGATACCATCAACGGTATGCGTGAGGTGGCCGACGAGATAGGTCTCAAGGGAAGTCCTGCAGAGGATATCAATTCCTGAAGGGGGAACAGAGGGCTATTGCATCTTTCTCCTGTCCGGACCGCCGTAGATGCCACCCGTCCCCCGTATGGGATCAATACCGACAGTAACCCATTTCTCCTCGGAGTAGCGGTAAAACCGCTTGATTTTATGCTCACGGATCAGCTTGCCAAGCACCGTGCCGGCTATATAATCATATGAGTTATCGGTATATTTTACCCTGAGATACAGTCCCTGTTCCGGCATGCCATATCACCCCCTTTCATTGCACCAATCGTACCATGGGCGGCGGGAAATTTAAAGCAGAGAAAACCACGGTGCAGGGATAATCGATGATATTCCGCGCGCAGACCGTTTGCCCGCCGATGAGCGAATACCTGAAATAGATTGACTTTATAGCAAAAAAAATATAGCAAGGCTCTTTAAACACACGCTCGGAGGAACCGGATACAAATGTTTTTGAAACAGATGCAGGTAGGAAACATGGCGGTATTTGCCTATATCGTGGGTGACAGGGAAAGCGGAGAGGGATTGGTGATCGACCCTGCCGCAGATATCGAGCGCATTCTGTCGGAAGCCGCTGCTGCGGGGATCTCCATCAGATATATCGTCAACACCCACGGACACGTCGATCACACCTCCGGAAATGCCACCATGAAGGATCGAACGGGTGCGGAGATTGTCATCCACAAAGGCGATGCCGATATGCTTGTCTCTACCCCCTCCGCGGTGTTGCGGATGTTCGGCGCCAAGCCCTCTCCCCCGGCGGACAGAACCGTACAGGATGGCGAGGACATTACCGTTGGAAAAATCGTGCTGAATGTTCTACATACCCCCGGCCACTCCCCCGGCGGCATGTCACTCTATACACCCGGGTACGTCTTCACCGGTGACACTCTCTTTGTCGAGGGCCTGGGGAGAACAGACCTCCCGGGGGGATCGTGGGATACCATGTACGAATCGATCACGAAAAGACTTCTGACCCTCCCTGATGAAACCGTTGTCCTGCCAGGGCACAACTACGGGAGAATGCCGACATCCACCATACAAAACGAACGGATCAACAACCCGTTTCTGAGATAACAAGGGGGATTCCCGATGGGACATAATGCCGTAATCACGACAGACCTCGAACAATTGAAGCTCTTCAGCCGGGGCAAGGTACGGGATGTATATGAAGTGGGGAACAGTCTCCTCATTATCACAACAGACCGGATATCCGCCTTTGACGTGATTATGACCGATCCCGTCCCCGAGAAGGGGAAGATCCTGACACAGATGTCCACCTTTTGGTTCCGCGAGATGGAAGACATCATCGCGAACCACCTGATCACGACGGATGTGGATGAGTTCCCCGAAGCATGCACCCCCTATAAAGAGATACTGAAGGGGAGAAGCATGCTGGTCAGAAAGGCGACCGCCCTCCCGGTGGAATGCGTGGTACGGGGATACCTCAGCGGCTCGGGATGGAAGGACTACTGCGCCGAAGGGACCGTTTCGGGAGTGCGCCTCCCCCCGGGTCTGAAAGAATCCGCACGGCTTCCGGAGCCCATCTTCACACCTTCCACCAAGGCCGAAGCGGGCCAGCACGATGCCCCCATGACACGGAGGGAGATGGAGGATCTGATCGGTCGCGACATGACGGAGCGTGTTATCGATATCAGTATGGGAATCTACGACAGGGCACGGATAATTGCGGGGAAGGGTGGCATCATCATAGCCGACACCAAGATGGAATTTGGAACCGTCGACGGTGAGCTCATACTGATAGACGAGCTCCTGACGCCCGACTCATCACGGTTCTGGCCCGAAGATGACTTCGAGGAGGGCCGCCCCCAGAAAAGTTTTGACAAGCAGTTCCTGAGAGACTATCTCCTCTCCATATCGTGGAACCAAAGACCGCCCGCCCCCCACCTCCCGGAAGATGTCATAGCGGGAACGGTGGAAAAATACAGAGAGGCCCTCAGACGCATCGTAGGGTGAGACTTTTTACGGGCACTTCGCTTGACATGCCGGCAGACAGTCGTTATCTTAGATACGCCGTTCGTATACCCCATGACAGGTTCGTGCGAACAGTAAATTCATCCACCGAACGGAAATCCATGCGTTAGATCATGAAGAACGATTACTACACAACCCTTGGCGTGGGCCAAGATGCCTCAGCCGACGAATTAAAAGCATCCTACCGAAAGATGGCGCTGAAATATCACCCGGACAGGAATCCGGGGGACGCAACGGCCGAGGAAAAATTCAAGGAGGCGGCCGAGGCATACGAAGTCCTGTCCGACCCGAGAAAGAGAGAGATCTACAACCGGTATGGCCACGAGGGGTTAAAGGGGAACGGCTTCCAGGGATTTTCGGGGTTCGAGGATATCTTTTCGAGCTTCGGCGACATATTTGAAGGTATCTTCGGATTTGAGACCGGCAGGTCACGGTCACGAACGGCAGCCCGCCAGGGGGCCGATCTTCGCTATGACCTGAAGATCTCTTTTATGGATGCGGTCTTCGGGGCCTCTCCGGAGATAGAGATCGAGAGGCTCGAAGGATGTGAGAAATGCGGGGGCAGCGGTGCTGCGCCGGGGACACAGCCATCGGTATGTCCGACATGTCGGGGCTCCGGACAGGTAACCAAGTCAAGCGGCTTTTTCAGCATCAGCTCCACCTGCCCTCAGTGCCACGGTGCTGGACAGATAATAGAGAACCCCTGCGAGGGCTGTCGTGGAACGGGGAAAACAAAACTGGAAAAATCGATACAGCTGAAAATCCCGCCAGGCGTGGAGACCGGTTCGCGCCTGAGACTCCGGGGGGAGGGCGAAGAGGGAACCTTCGGCGGACCCCGGGGAGACCTGTATGTCTTTATATACATAGAACCGCATGAATTTTTTGAAAGGGATGGAACCGATATCGTCTGCCGCATCCCCATCCCCATGACCCGGGCAATCCTTGGAGGAACAATCGAGGTCCCCACGCTGGAGGGCGTGGAACGGATGAAGATACCCAAAAATACCCCTCCCGGAAAGGTATTTAAACTGAAGGGGAAGGGAGTACCTCACCTCCGGGGGTTCGGAAGAGGGGATCAGCTTGTTCAGGCAGTGGTAGAGATGCCGACTGCCCTGAGCAAAAAGGAAGAAAAATTGCTCAGGGAATTTGCCAAGCTGCGTGACGAGCTATAGACACCATTCTGCCTTTTCGTCAAACGGCCTTGGCTTGAAGAGACAATGATACTAAGCATATACAAAAGACCAACGGGGGATCACCCAGGGAGTATTCTGAAAACCTGAGGAGAGGGGGTACGGAAAGTGGCAGAAGGTACGGTAAAGTGGTTTAATGAAAAAAAGGGGTTTGGTTTTATCGAAAACAGTGATAGCGGGGAAGATGTGTTCGTCCATTTCAACGCTATACAGGGGGAAGGGTTCAAGACCCTGCATGATGGACAACGCGTCAGTTTCGAGATCGAAAACGGCCCGAAGGGCCTGTCGGCAGTAAACGTGGTAGCTTTGTAAAAAGTACCGTACAACAACAACTATCGCACAACAAGCAGAGGTATCCTCGGTATGGGGGATGCCTCTGTTTGTTTGCCCCCCACCGAACAATCTTTTGACATATTCCGGCAAATAGATTAGAAGTGCTGAGCCTCTGAATTTCGAAAAGGGACAGGAGAGAGTTATGTATAACGCAAGCGACTTGAGAAAAAACCTGAAGATACAGATCGACGGCGACCCGTACGTGATCGTTGAATTCACCTTTTCAAAACCGGGGAAGGGGCAGTCCCTCTACCGGTGCAAGCTCAAGAACATGATCAACGGAAACCAGTTCGAACGGACCTACCGGTCCGGAGACACCTTCGAACCCGCCAATCTCAGGGAAAAGAAGATGCAGTACCTCTACGAGGAAGACCGAAAATGCTGCTTCATGGACACGGAAACCTATGAGCAGGTCTACCTCACCGAAGAACAGGTGGGAGATGCGAAGGGTTTCCTGTCCGATAACCTGGACGTGGAGATCCTCTTTTTCGGGGAGGAACCGCTCGGGATCACCCTCCCCAACTTCGTCGACCTGACGGTCACCGTCGCTGAACCCTGGGCAAAGGGTGACTCGGTCACCGGAAAGTCAAAACCGATCGTCGTGGAGACGGGGTACGCGCTCCAGGCGCCTCCCTTCATCGAAGAGGGGGAGAAGATACGAATCGACACGCGTACCGGCGAATACCTGACCCGTGTCAAGGAATGATGGAATCAGACTGGAGACTCGCCTCAAAGAGAAACGCCCTTCAGACCCGCGCCGCGATGATCCGGGCAATACGCAGTTTCTTTGCGGATAGAGACTACATCGAGGTTGAAACCCCCACACGGATCCCCGGCCCCGCCCCGGAGGCCCACATCGACGCGATCCCCTCGGATGGCTGGTATCTGCACACATCCCCCGAACTGTGCATGAAGCGCCTCCTGGCCGCCGGATATCCCCGTATATTCCAGATTACCAAGTGTTTTCGAGGCGCAGAGCGTGGATCGCACCATATACCGGAATTCACCCTCCTCGAGTGGTACGAGAGCGGGATCGACTATATGCGGATGATGGAGGTATGCGAAGAGCTGATTCTCTCCGTCGCGCGCGATCTCGGCCACGAGGAAGATATCACCTACCGCGGACGGCGGATCGCGATGGACAGGCCCTGGGAGAGGCTTCCCGTGAGGGAGGCATTCAAACGCTACTCCCCCCTGTCCATGGAAGAGGCCCTGGAGCGGGATCGCTTTGACGAGATCATGATCGGAGAGATCGAACCCCGGATCGGGGCAGAGGGACCCGTATTCCTGTACGACTATCCGGTGGCCCTCGGGGCACTCGCGCGGGTGAAGCAGACGGACCCGAGGGTGGCGGAGCGCTTTGAGCTGTATATGGGGGGGCTCGAACTGGCCAACGCCTTCTCGGAGTTGACCGATGCGGTAGAACAGCGGGTACGTTTTGAAGAAGAACTGAAGAGCCGCCGTGCATCCGGCAGGGCGACCTATCCCATGCCGGAAAGGTTCCTGGCCACCCTCCCCGCCATGCCGGAATCTTCAGGGATCGCCCTGGGAGTGGACCGTCTGGCAATGATCTTTACGGACCGCGCCTCGATCGACGACGTGGTCACCTTCACCCCCGAGGATCTATAACCCGCTACCCCTGGTACATCGATTCTATAACATCGGCGAACTGCTCGTTGATGGATTTGCGCTTGACCTTCATGGTCGGGGTCACTTCGCCATCCTCGGTGTACAGTTTCTTATCGAGAATCCTGAATTTTCGTATATTCTCCACCCGCGCGACCTGTTTGTTTACCTTGTCGATCTCACCCTGAATAAGGGCGATGACCTCTTCTGTTTTGGTCATGGTGGCAAAGGTGGTGTACTGGACCTTGTGGTCCTGGGCAAATTTGGTGACGTTTTCCTCGTCGATGACGATGATGGCCGACAGGTATTTCCTGCCATCGCCAATAACGACGGAGTCATTGATATAGGGGGAAAACTTCAACAGGTTCTCGATAAACTGGGGAGCGATATTCTTACCGCCGGCCGTGATGATCAGATCCTTTTTCCGGTCCGTGATCTTGAGATACCCCTCTTCGTCGATCTCCCCCACGTCACCCGTGTGCATCCAGCCGTCAACGAGAACCTCCCGGGTGGTTTCTTCGGCTTTATAGTAGCCCTTGAAAATCCCCTTGTGCTTCACCACGATCTCTCCGTCGTCGGCGATCCGCACCTCCGTGCCGGGGAGGGCTCTCCCCACCGTTCCCAGCTTGAAGTGAAATTCATCGGACATATGGGTGACTCCCGTCGTTTCCGTCATCCCGTACCCCTCACGGATCGGAATACCGATACTCTGAAAAAACTTTAATATCTCACCTGAAATCGGCGCGGCGCCCGAGAACCCCAGGCGGATTTGATCAAAGCCGAGACGCTCCTTCAATTTCCAGAAGACACAGAAGTAGGCCAGGTTATAGGCGAGGTTAAGCCACAGGGGAATCTTCTCTTTGGCGAGCTTCATCGTGTTATACCTGTCCCCGATCTTCACGGCCAGATTATAGGCCGTTCGCTTGAACCAGGTGGCATCT
>Ga0272442_10012242_pt1 | contig 10383 bp, 11 predicted proteins | sample SSMForm2O_FD_200262 | JGI IMG/M metagenome (GOLD analysis project Ga0272442, IMG submission 200262) | Marine sediment archaeal communities from Little Sippewissett salt marsh, Falmouth, MA, United States - SSM-Form-2O | ecosystem: Environmental > Aquatic > Marine > Wetlands > Sediment ... | reverse complement strand
TATTTGAAACATTTGCCCGTCAGGTTTCTTTAAAGGGTTTATCCAGCGCAGTGTTCGGGATAATTTTAGGCCTTATAGTTGCCTGGATATTTTCAGAGACTTTAGATAGGTTTCCTCTGCAGGAAGACGTACCAATTGAGATAATCGAGAATATAAAGTTATTTGTTACCTTTGTATTCGTATATTTGGGTTTAACTTTGGGAATAAAGGGCAAAGATGAATTTAACCTGGTAATTCCTTATGTTAAATTCAAGCGCCAGGAGATGAGAGAAGAGGCTATTGTCATAGATACCAGCAGTATAATCGATGGCAGGATTTTAGATATAGTAAAGACAAAGTTTATCGAAGCAAAATTTATTGTTCCCAGGTTTGTTTTAAATGAACTTCATGCTTTAGCTGATTCTACTGATCATATGAAGAGACAGCGCGGCAAACGCGGAATAGAGATATTGCATTCCCTAAAGAAAGAGCCAAATATTGATGTTGAAATAAGCGACAAAGGCGCTGAAGGGGTAAAAAGTGTTGATGAGAAAATCATAAGATTGGCTCAGGAAATAGATGCTGATGTTTTGACTACTGACTATAACCTAAACCGCATTGCCCAGCTTCAGGGAGTAAAGGTTTTGAATATTAATGACCTTGCGAATGCCTTAAAGCCTACTTTTATAGCCGGCCAGAGGTTTTCCATAAAACTAATAAAAGAAGGGAAAGAACACAATCAGGCAGTAGGTTACTTGGAAGACGGCACAATGGTTGTTGTTGAAAATTCACGTCGCCTAGTAGGCAAAAACGTAGATGTTGAAGTTACCTCTGTGCTGCAGAGTTCAAGCGGAAGGATAGTCTTTACTAAACTTACAGGATAAAAGATATGGCAAAAAAAGCTGCGGTAGTTATTGTCTGCGCAGGTAAGGGCGTGCGTCTTGGCGGCAGGGATAAAGCCTCTTTAAAATTGGAAGGTAAACCACTTTTTTGCAAGTCAGCAGAGGCTTTTGCAGATTTTGCGCGGATAAAGCAGATTGTATTGGTTCTGCAGAAGAAAAATTTCTCTTTAGCAAAAAAAACAATAAAAAATAAAAAAGTTTTAATTGTCCAAGGAGGAAAAGAAAGAAAGGATTCGGTATTTTGTGGCCTTAAAGCTTTGAATGAAGATATAGAAGTCGTGCTCATACATGACGGAGCCCGCCCCTTTATAAGCAAACAGACAATAAGCAAAGTATTAAAAGCCTTGGATACTCACGAGGCAGTAGTCTGCGGGGTGAGAGCAGCTGACACCGTAAAGTTATTAAGAGGTAACTTCATAGACAAGACTTTAAAGAGAGAAGATATATTCTTAGCTCATACCCCTCAGGGTTTTAGAAAAGATTTAATATTTAAGGCTTACAAAAGATTTGGCAAAAGAGGCCTTACTGATGACTCGCAATTTATCGAACTGATGGGTAAAAAAGTAAAAGTGATAGAAGAAGGTTCTTTAAACTTAAAAATCACTTATCCGAAAGACTTAAAATTGGCAAAAGCAATAGCTAATGAAAGGTTATAAAATAGGTTTAGGTTTTGACGTTCACCGTATAGATAAAAAAGGCAAAGGCCTCATCCTAGGCGGGGTAAAAATTCCCTGCTCTTTTGGCCTGGCTGCAGTATCAGACGGAGATGTCCTGCTCCATGCAATAGCAGATAGTTTATGCGGAGCAGCAGGCCTGGGTGATATCGGAGACTATTTTCCTCCTTCGGAGAAGAAATCAAAAAATATAGACAGCAAGAAGATAGTAAAACTTATATTAGAAAAAGTAGGAAAAACTCTAAAAATAGTAAATGTTGATGCAATAATCGTAGCTGATAAGCCGCCTTTGGCCAAACATAAAGCAAAAATAGTTAAGTCATTAAAAAGTATTTTAGAAAGCCGAGCTGTGAACTTAAAAGTAAAATCAAAAGAAAAAACCTCTATATTAGGAGGAAAGGGCAGTATAAGCTGTTTTGCTCTGGTGTTGATGAAAAGAAAATAAAATGATACAAATATATAATTCTTTAACCAAGAAAAAACAAGATTTTAAACCTCAGAAAAAAGATACAGTAAACATGTATGCTTGCGGGGTAACTGTGTATGATGACTGCCACATCGGCCATGGCCGCTCTCTTTATATATTCGAGGTTATAAGAAGATATCTTAGATTCAGAGGTTTTAAGGTAAATTTTGTGCGAAATATCACAGACGTAGATGACAAAATCATCAATAAGGCAAGAGCCCTGGCTGGTGAAAAAAATATAAGCCTAAAAGAGGCTTTTGATGAGGTGAGACAAACTTACATTGACAGTTACAGGGATGATTTAGAATTGCTTTCCCTACCAAGAGCTGATAAAGAGCCACTAGCTACTGAGAATATAGCTGATATGCAAAAGTTCATAGCTGGGCTGATTGAAAAAGGCTATGCTTACCAGTCAGGAGGAAATGTATATTTTTCAGTCAGAAAGTTCTCATCCTACGGTAAGTTATCGGGAAAAAAAATAGATGATTTGTTCTCTTCGGTAAGAATTGAAGTTGACCCCAACAAAAAAGACCCGCTTGATTTTGCTTTATGGAAAGCAGCTAAAGAAGATGAACCTTTTTGGGATAGCCCCTGGGGCAAGGGGAGGCCTGGCTGGCATATTGAGTGCTCAGTTATGAGCCAGAAATATTTAAAAACCAAGACCCTTGATATACACGGCGGAGGAAGAGACCTTATTTTTCCGCACCATGAGAACGAACTTACCCAGTCTGAAAGCCTAACCGGCAAACCATTTGCCAATTACTGGATACACCATGGCCTGTTGACTATTGAGAGCCAGAAGATGGCAAAGTCTTTGGGTAATTTCATAACTATAAAAGATGTATTGGGAAAATTCCCGGCAGATGTTTTAAAAGTATTCTATCTAGGCGCTCACTATTCAAGTTCAATTGACTTTTCCTGGGAGAAGATAGAGGAAAAAAGAGAAGCTTATGAGAGAATTGATATATTAATAGGTAAACTGTCCAAAATATCCAAACAAAGCCATAAAAACTGCCAACCCATAGAAAAATTAAAAAAAGAGTTTACCGAAGCAATGGATGATGATTTTAATATGCCAAAAGCGTTGGGGGTCTTATTTGAAATAGTCAATGAGTGCAACAGGTTGCTTGAAGGTGCTGATAAGGCAAAAGATGAGAAGCTTCTCTGTGGGCTTGATTTAATAAAGGAAATAGCAGATATTTTTGCATTTACTTTTAAAAGAGAGATTGCAGGTGGCATAAAGATAGAGCAGATAGAAGAAAAGATAAATTGTAGGCTTGAGCATAAAAAGAATAAAAATTTTAAAGAAGCTGATAAGATAAGGCAGGAATTGGAAAAGCAAGGCATAATATTGGAAGACAACAAAGAGGGGACAACATGGCGAAGAAAGCTGTAAGGGAAAAAGCATTTTTTATAACTATTGAAGGCTCAGAAGGAAGCGGTAAAAGCAGTATTATAAGATTCTTAAGTTCTTACCTAAAGAAAAAAGGTAAATCCTTTAAAGTATACCGCGAACCGGGTTCAACTAAGATAGGTGAGAAAATAAGAAATATTCTTTTAGATAAAAAAAATAGCAAACTTTCCTCCCACACAGAGCTTCTTCTTTATCTAGCAGCAAGGACCCAGTTAATAGAAGAGAAGTTAATAAAAGATTTCAAAAAATATGATTTTATCATCTGTGATAGGTTTTTTGATTCAACTTTGGTTTATCAGGGCTACGGTCTTGGTTTAGGAAAAATCGCCGAATGCGGGGTTAAGATTTTTTCTTTAGGAGTTGTGCCTGATTTGACTCTAGTGCTTGATATGCCTGTCGAAGAGGGCCTTGAGCGTCTTAAGACAAAGGACCGTATAGAATCCAGGGCGCTAAAGTTTCATAAGAAATTAAGAAAAGGCTATCTTCACCTGGCAAAGAAGAATCCGAAAAGGATAAAAGTAATCAATGCAAAAGGGACTCTTGAGCATATAAAACCCCGGGTAAAAAAAGTCTTAGATAAAACATTACCTAAGAAATGAGTAAATAGATTGAATGGCAAATTCTGAACAAATTCTAGATTATTTTCGCATTTTGAATAAGACAGATTCTTTAGGAACTTCCTATCTTTTTATCGGCCAAGATACATCCGTAGTTACTGAAGTAATAAAGCTTATAAACTGCAAACAACAGGAAGATTTCTGCAACAGCTGTTGGGATTGCCAGCAAATCCAAAAAGGTACGCACCCAGATGTTTTTATCGTAAAGCCCGAGGGGCTTACTACAAAGATAGAGACAATAAGGGAAGCGATTAAGTTTTTTTCCTTAAAAAGTTTTAGCCTAAGGCATAAAACTATAATTATAGAAGACGGCAATACTTTGAGCCCAGCAGCCTCCAATGCATTTCTAAAAACGCTGGAGGAGCCGCCAAAAGACGCTTTTATAGGAGTTTGTGTTTCAAAACTGGAAGGGATTCTTCCTACTATAATTTCCCGTTGCCGCAAGATTTTCCTGCCTTCAGCTCAAAAAGAGCCGGATGCTGAAAGTATCAGGCTTGCCCACTCTTTTCTTGAAGGAGACGATTTAATATTTAAGGACAGGCAAAGATTCTTGCAGTTTTTGGAGGCACTTATAATATTGATACATGCTGGAATTTTAAAGAAAGCTAATTATGAAAATAATCAGTTGCCCTCAGGAGGCAACTATGAGATAATCGCAGAATCCCATGATATCTTTAAATTGCAGAATATCTTAAGGGATATCTTAGAAATTTATTCAGCTGCTAAAACCGTAAACATGAATTTGGCCTTAAACCTTATAAGGATGAGGCTTTAGTATGTAAGAGGAGAATTATATGAGAATTGCTTTAGTAAGGCTGAGAGAAGCCGGACAACTTATGACTTATCAAGTAAGCGAAGATATACAAGTGCATGATTATGTTCTTGTTGAGGCTGATAGAGGCGTTGATTATGGAGAGGTCATTGAAATAAATGAATCTGATTTGCCTTGTCCGCATAAGAACACAGACCTAAAGAATGTTGTCAGAAAGCTCTCTGCAGAAGATTTAAAAAAAGTAAAAATCAACGAAAAAGAAGCTAAAGAAGCCATGAAATTGTGCTCGCGTAAAATAAGAGAGTATAAACTTTCCATGAAACTGGTAGACGGAGAATACTCTTTTGATAAGAAAAAGATAGTTTTTTATTTTACTTCCGAGGGAAGAGTAGATTTTAGAGAATTAGTCAAAGAATTGGCAAAAATATTTAAGATAAGAATAGAGATGCGTCAAATCGGCGTGAGGGATGAAGCTAGAATTTTTGGCGGAGTAGGTCCTTGCGGAGAAAAACTTTGCTGCGTAAGATTCTTAAAAAACTTTGAGCCTGTCAGTATGAAGATGGCAAAGACCCAGAAGCTCCCCCTTAGTTCGGGAAAAATTTCCGGTATATGCGGAAGGCTTATGTGTTGCCTGTTTTATGAATATAAGACCTATCGTGAATTAACAAAGGGTCTACCTAAAGAAGGCCAGACCATTGACACCCCTCAGGGTAAGGGGAAAGTAGTGTCAGTGAATGTTTTGAAAAGGCTTGCTTACGTTGAATTGGAAGATAAACGCATAGAGAAAGTGGCTTTCAAAGATAATGGGTAAATTCTACATTACCACCCCAATATATTATGTAAATTCAAACCCTCATATAGGTCATGCCTATACAAATATAATTGCTGATTGCTTGGCTCGTTTCAGAAGAATCAAAGGCGATGAGGTTTATTTTTTAACCGGTACAGATGAGCACGGCGAGAAGATAAAAAAAGTTTCTCAAGACTCTGGCGAAGATGTCAATGAGTTTGTGGCAAAATATGCCCAGAATTTTAAGGATTTATGGGAAAAGCTTAATATATCTTATGATTTTTTTATTAGGACAACTCAAGAGTTTCACAAAGAAGTAGTCAGAAAAATAATAACTATTATTGCCGACAAAGGCGATATATATAAAGAAAAGTATAAAGGGTATTATTGCGTACCTTGCGAGTCTTTTTGGACAGAATCTCAGGTAAAAGAGCATGGTTGCAACTGTCCGGATTGCAAGCGAGAAGTAAAAATATTAGAAGAGGACAATTATTTCTTAAAGCTTTCTAAATATCAGGATTGGCTTATTGAACATTTAAGAAACAATCCTGATTTCGTAAGACCAAAGACAAGATATAATGAGGTATTTTCATTTTTGGAGAAGAATAAATTGGAGGATCTTTGTATTTCAAGGCCGAAAAAAAGGCTTTCCTGGGGGGTGGACTTTCCTTTAGATGACAATTATGTTGTTTATGTATGGTTTGACGCTCTTATTAATTATCTAAGCGGAGCCGGATTCGGTGACGATAAAAAGAAATTCGACTCTTTTTGGCCGGCAGATGTTCATTTTATGGCAAAGGATATACTTAGACACCATGCAATTTACTGGCCAATAATGCTCAAAGCCGCAGGTATTGAATTACCTAAAGTGATTTTTGCTCATGGTTGGTGGAAATTCGAAGGAGAGAAGATTTCAAAATCACGCGGAAATATCGTAAATCCTCTTGATTTGATTAAAGTAATAGGAGTAGACTCTTTGAGGTATTTTTTATTAAGAGAGGTCCCGGTTGGTTTAGACGGGCATTTTTCCTGGGATGCGATTGTAAACCGCATAAACAGTGATTTGGCTAATGATTTGGGGAATTTGGTTTATCGCACCTTAAATATGACCGAGAAGTATTTAGAAGGAAAGGTTGAACCCCTATCTAAAAAAATCGCTCCTGAATTCTTAGAGGCTTTAGATTCTTTGAAATCAGGTTATTGCGAACATATGGAAAAAGGCGATTTTTCTCTTGCCCTTGAGTTGATATTTAAGTTTATAAACATTATGAATAAGTACATCGAAGATACAAAGCCCTGGAGCCTGTATAAAGAGAAAAAAATAGATGAAATTAAGAATTTCTTGTATTGTCTTCTTGAAGGCATAAGGATAATCGCAATTTACATTTATCCTATTATGCCACAAACTTGCGAGTCTATAATGCGCCAGTTAGGCATAGCGAAAAGTGCAATCTCGCTAAAAGATGCCCAATGGGCAGGCAAGAAGGATTTTGTAACAAAAAAAGAGTCACCACTTTTCCCTCGTATCGATGTTGATTGATTCACATTGCCACTTCAATTCACTCTCTAGGGCAAAAAGACAAGAATTTATTTCTTTAAAGCCCGATATTTTGCTAATTGATTCGAGCATTGATGTAAATAGTTCCCTGGCGTCGGTGCATCTCTCAAGAGAATACGATTTTATTTACTCTTCTTTGGGGTTTCATCCCTTTTGTGCGGATAATTTCTCAGATGAGGTTTTAACCAGTTATAGAAAGTTAATCGATGACGGGGAAAGAATAGTATCTATCGGGGAGGTAGGCTTAGATTATAAAGCTGAGGCTACTTTGGATAAGCAGGTATTGGTTTTTTCTTCTTTTTTGGAGCTTGCCAAAGAAAAAGAACTGCCTGTTATAATACATAATCGCACAGACCCTGCTAATCCAGACTCTTTTGATGTTTTAGAGGTTATAGATAGGTATTTTGGAAACTATAAAAAGATTGTATTTCATTGTTTTTCCTATTCAACACAATTTTTAACTAAAATAGCAGAAAAAGGAGCATTTATCTCTTTCTCTCTCAACATCTTAAGAAATAAAACCGATATCATAGAATCTCTCAAAGCCTGTCCGCTTAACAACTTACTTCTTGAGACGGATTCGCCTTATATGAGGATAAAAGGGGAGAGCTCAACCCCCCTGGATATAGATAAAGTTTACTCTTATACTGCAGATATAAGAGCTTTAAAGCAGGATGAGCTCAAAGAAATAGTTTTATCCAATGCCAAAAGAGTTTTTTCGAAGCTGGCTTAGATAATAGTATATCTTGTAAAGGAGATTTTTTTTTAATATAATACTCTAATAAAATCATTCCTTAATAAAGGAGGGAATATGGAAAATAAAAATATTGATAAAAGTTTATTTAATTTAATGACTCAGGAATTGAAGGAGAATCCTCATCGTAAATTCCATACTGCTTTTGCTTTAATGAGCATTATACCTTTTTTGGTATTTTTGTACCTTCTGGTAGGTAGGTTGTTTACGATTGATATTCTCTCCGGCAATATAGGTTTTATAGTGGCAATAGCAGCTTTTATTTCTGTCTGCGGTTTCTGTATAGGCTATTCAATAATAAATAGAATATTAAACAAGGTTATATTTTATGCTGCAAAGGCAAAGCATAGCGATCAGCTAAAATCTACGTTTGTTGCCAATGTCTCTCATGAGCTTAAAAACCCGCTTTCGGTTATTGAGGTGAACGTATACAATTTGATTAAGGGTTTAGCCGGTAAGGTAACAGAAAACCAAAAGAGGGTTCTTGACCTTTGCCGGGGTGTAGTAAACCGGATGGTCAATCTTATAAACAGTTTGTTAGATTTGCATAAGATTGAAGCAGGTATGCTCGATGGGAAAAGAGAGTTGTGTAATTTTTCACAGATACTAGATGAGCAAGTTAAGGAATTTAATGCCCTATTCAATAAAAAACACATAAAACTAAAAAGAGAAGTTTCAAGTACTGATTTAGCTCTATGGGGGGATAGAGAAAAAATAGGACGGATAATAAACAATCTCTTAGGCAATGCAGCAAAATATACTCCTGATGGAGGAGCAGTCAATTTAAGGGTGCGCCCTGATAAAAATTTACTTAGAATAGAGTGCGCAAATAACGGCCCTAGTATACCTCCTGAGAAAATAGCTAAGATATTTGATAAATTTGAAAGGGCTAGCTTAGAAGAAGGCGCAGGCCTTGGACTTGCTATTACCAAGGATATCGTTGAGTTTCACAAAGGTAAAATTTGGGTTGAGGATTGGGCTGGGAAGGGAAGTAAATTCATTGTCCTTCTGCCGCGTGATTTAAGAAGGAGTCAAAGATGAGCCAAGACGAAAATAAAAAAATATTGATTATCGAGGACGAGAAAGAGTTAGCATTTAGCCTCGCAGAACTCCTAAGGTCTAAAGGCTATAAAACTTTTGTTGCCCATGATGGCTTGTATGGTACAAGCCAGGCAAGAAATGAGAAGGTAGATTTGGTGCTTTTGGATATAGGTCTTCCTGCTGGAGGAGGCTTATTTGTTTTAGAAAATTTGAAACGCTCAGTATTGACTAGCCACATACCTATTCTAGTATTGACTGCCCAGCATGGTGAAAATTTAAAAAGCAACGTTTTTAAGTTAGGCGCACAAGCTTTTTTTAGCAAGCCTTTTAACCCCGATGAGCTCTTAGAAAGCATAAAGAAGTTTATCAACTGATGCCTTGATGCAATCCATAAAATTTAAAGATAGTAAGTTATTATATATTGACCAGACACAACTGCCCCTAAAAGAAGTATGGAAGCAGTGCAGGAATTTAAAGCAAGGCTATGCTGCTATCAAGAAACTGTCAGTAAGGGGCGCTCCTTTAATCGGAGTTTTTGCTGCTTATTGTATTGCGGTAAGTCTTGAAAGCTTCCCTTCAGAGAAAAAGGCTTTCTTTAGAGAGCTTAAAAAAGCAATAAAAGATTTAAAATCTTGCCGGCCAACTGCAGTAAATTTAGGTTGGGCTTTAGAGAAGATAAAACAAATCTCTATTATAAATAAAGATAAAACCGTAGCCCAAATAAAGAAAGCTATTATCCTTGAGGCAGGAGCTATCCATAGGCAAGATATACTGCTTTGCCAAAACATGGCAAAGCACGGCTTTAAACTTATAAAAAAAGGCGACCGGATACTGACTCATTGCAATACCGGCTTTTTAGCGACTTCAGGAGAAGGTACAGCTTTAGCTGTAATTTACAAAGCAGCAGAAGTTTACAAAGACATAAAAGTCTATGCTGATGAGACAAGGCCTCTGCTTCAAGGTTCACGGCTTACTGCCTGGGAGCTTATGAAGAAAAAAATACCTTCTGCCGTTATCTGTGATAACACCGCAGCAGCACTTATGAGCAACAAAGGTATTGATAAGATTTTCGTTGGAGCTGACAGGATTGCCGCCAACGGAGATACTGCTAATAAAATAGGAACTTATAATTTAGCAGTTGTTGCAAAGCATCACAAGATACCTTTTTATGTTGTAGCCCCTTTTAGCAGTTTTGATTTAAGTTTATCAAGCGGGAAACAAATACCGATTGAACAAAGAAAGCCGGATGAAGTAAAAAGAATATTAGACAAAGTTGATATCGCCCCAAAAAGGGCTCAGGCGTATAACCCTGCTTTTGATGTTACGCCAAGCAGGCTTATTACTGCTATAGTAAGCGATAGAGGGGTGATTTACCCGCCGTTTAAGAAGAATGTAAAAAGGGTTTTATGCCGTTAA